>Ga0307507_10006434_pt1 | contig 18039 bp, 3 predicted proteins | sample 7_EM_MG_FD_207223 | JGI IMG/M metagenome (GOLD analysis project Ga0307507, IMG submission 207223) | Populus trichocarpa ectomycorrhiza microbial communities from riparian zone in the Pacific Northwest, United States - 7_EM | ecosystem: Host-associated > Plants > Roots > Unclassified | place... | reverse complement strand
ACTTTGGAGTGTAGATTAGCCTTCTTTTTAGAGTTGCTCCAGTGTCGGAACGTTAATCACGTGACGTAGTTACGAGACTACGAAGCGAGACTAACTGGTCTGACCTTGGAGTAACCCCTTTCTTCTAGACAACAATTAACTACAAACTTCAACACCGCATACGTACCACTACAAGTGATATTCGTGCACGTTGATAAAGCGAGTATACCGACAGTTTACTTATTAGCAAAGTATATATAATAATAATTCATTGCTTAACGTCCAATTTAGATCCCTATTGGGCCCACGCGGACTACTCCTTATTTACATATAGGGAGAAAACTCTATTTAAGAAAATGAGAAAACCCTATAATCCATCTCCCCGCCTTTTGGGACTCGCCTACAAGGCGCCTACGAGTTACCTATAGTGCTCTACTACCTTACTTTTTAACCTCCTTGGGAACCACTGCTGCCGTAATAAGCCTACGGACGCACTAGTATCGCAAACTTAACTCTACTACTATAGAGTTATCAGGGGGCGCCTAATACTCGCCCCCTTACCTTCTATTACCATTTCCTTTGCAACCCAGAACTAGTCTAGTACACTTTAGTTAATAAGCCACTGGGTAACCGCCTTGAGACCTTTTTATATTAAAAGCAGTGTATTATAGTTCTCTGTGCTAGCTACTAAGAGCATTGCTTCTTAGTTGGTGCGTAAGGGGCATAACAGTATTATATGTTTTGGTATCTATCTTAACTAACCATATTTGCATCTTAGGCTACCTACTAGAATACCCACCTAGTAGAGCTAGTCTTTTAGTCCTATTATTCCTATTCTTAAGAGTGTTGCTATTATATTTTCTGCCTTTATTAGGCCTTTTTGGAGCCCTTAAGTATTTACCCCCCATGGCGTTAACCATGCTACAGCTTAGGTTCCTCTTGCCTAAGATAGCCTCTATACCTTTAACTCCTATACGCCTCTCTAGCGTTAGTCTAACTAGTATTATATTACAGTAGATGGTTTCCCGGCGTTCTTTTATACTCTACTTTAGCTCCTTTCTTTTTTTTACTATTATCTTTACTAACCTCTTACACGTCTCCCTTCCTCCTCTATATAGGCCTAGGCCCTAAAGCAGTACTATTCTTTTTCTGCTTTCTTTACCTGTTTCTCCAATATATCTTCCCTACTTTAGGGTTGTTGGTTTGTTCTCCTATAGGGGGCCCTAGGGTCCCTCTATAGTTTATTTAGGCGTGTCTTAATATACTTTATAACATTAGAGTTGCGTTTATTTTGCGCCCTTTGCATTACAGCGGCTTTAATATATAGTTATAGGGGGGGAATATTGGCTTCCTTCTTAAGCAGTGCTGTGGCCGTTTGCTTATACCCTCCTATTATACTCCAGAGGCAGGCTATTTGGACCTTTTAAAGTAGTTTAAGGAGTGATTTAGGGGGGCCTTTCTTAGTTTCTCTAATGGCCCAAATACTGGACCTATATATTATAGTTGGCCAGATAACTGCTATATATAGTAGGCGTAACCTCTGGAAGCATGGTCCCTATATAGAATTAACAATCCTGGATAATGCAATGTACTATGCTTGGCCCTTATGGGCCGCTTGCGCCGTATATGTGCTCTACTAGAGCTTGCTGTCTACCTATACTCCTAATACCCTTAGGCCCTAAACTAGTTAACCCCTAAAGCCTTAAATGTAAATTATATGCTAGAGATCTATAGATTGGTTATGTTTTTTTATAAAATAGATTAGCTGGTATTTCTCTGGTAAGAATTGGACTCTATATTATCTTACCCATTCTATATAGGTGTTATAGGCTTTCTCTAGTATTCTGCAATTCTCTGCGGCTATTAGCCTATATATAATTAGGTTTGTGTTGTTAATAAAGCCTATCCCCTAAGTTGCCCCTTCCTTAAAGGAGTTAAGCAGGTTACTTATAAAGAAAAGGAAGAGTATAGGCAAGAGGGGTGATCCTTATGGTATTCCTGTTGTAATTGCGATGGGGGGGCTCTGGTATCCACTAAAGACTAGTAATGTTTCTTTCTGGCCTGTAAACCCTTAAATAAATTATATAATCCATTTTAGGAAGCCCTTTGCCCTAAGGATGTATAGGAGGCGCTTATGGGGTATATTGTTGTAGGCACCACTAATATCTAAGCTAAGTATTGATACTACGAAGTCCCTTCACATCGCCCATGTAGATTTAATGGTGGCAGCGAGTAGCGTAAGTGCTAATAGTGTTAAGCGGTTCTTTCTTGCCCCTATTTGACTTTGTGGTAGTAGGGCATGTTCCTCAGCCGTGTCTACTATGTGCTCCGCTATTACCCTTTCTAAGATCTTACTAAGGGTGTTTTCTAAGGCAATAGGGCGGTAGCTTCCTGGGGCTAAGTAATCTGCTTTGCCTTCTTTTTATAGGATAACTGTCGTCATGGATCTTCCAAGTCGCGGGTAGTAGCCTATAGCAAAGCATGCTCTGGCTACATCTGCAAGCTAGGGTGCTATAAGTGGTCCATAGGTCTTTAAGGCCTTATTTAGAAAGCAAAGTATATATAGCAGATCTCTTAAAGACAAGAGCACAAATATTTAGCGACTTAGCCATTTAAACGGCTAGTATTTAATATTATTAACTTTAGAGTACCTAGATATAACGGCGATAAATATATTATGTATTTATATTATACGTGTTCCAAATTTAACTTTATATTTACCTCTAAAAGTAAAAATAAAGCTACTATCATACCTACCATTTATAAGACTTACCATTTAATTAAAATACGATTCTACTAAGACGTTTATCTTTTTTTAGAGTAATAATAAATGTGTATTTAAATAAATGGAAAATACTCTATAGACGTAGTATGCAGACAAAGGCATTACCTTTAAATACTAAGTACTATATACTAAGAAACAAAATGGCGGAGCTAAACGATCTGGATAAACCCTTATAGAACGGTTAAGGGCTATATAGCTAGAAGCTTTCCTTACTACTGGTTATGCGCTTAATTAAACCCTAAATAAGTAACTAGGATAGAAAACTCCGTATAAAATCGCCTACGGCAAGCCGCCATTACTTACCTATATACACGTATATGGTTATAAGACCTATACGCTGGATAAAGAGTTAAAGGGGGAGATAGGCTAGCTCCTTGTGCATTAATTAGATACCTAGTTAGCTATAATTTAACTAATATCTACTAAATCTAGATTCTAAGCCTTTACAAAGTCATTTAAACTAGAGACGTTATATTTAACAAGACATTGTTCTATAAACCTAAGGGTTAAAACATCGAACAACTATTAAGGGATATATTAGAAGACACCATCCAGGTAATTAGTTTACTAGAACCTCTCTATAAAGATAAATCTATTCTATATAGACCTACCTTAAATATAGATTAAATGACTATACCTAAATTAAACAATTTAGTAGAGCGTTCTATAAAGTATTAGGGCACTAACCTATCGCATACTATTCTATACTATCTTGTACTATTTTCTATTATTAGCTAGCCTACCACTAGCGCCTTGGCGGCTAGCCCTACTATTTATATATAATACCCCTTTTGCCTCTTCTCCTCTTTATACTATAACGCAGTTATATAGTCTACCTGTATTATAGCACTATAACAGTTTATGGTATCTCCAATTGCGTCTCATTACGATCTTTATTTTTCTAGTCTACTATCTCTGTTTTCCCTAGTATAATTATAACCTAGCGCGACTAATATCACCGTACTATAGCCTTAGATAATCTTAGTATAATTATAGACAATCTTAGTACAGTCTTAGACAACTTTAGTATTATAGCCAGCCTTATAGATTTTAACTGCCTTACCCGGATTCTTTAAAATGGGCAACTATAATATAGATAATACCCGGGAGACGCCGGAGCTGTTACAGGCTGTAAGGAGTCCCGCCTGTATATCGATATCCGTGGCCCGTTCGCGACCAGGTGGGCCCAGATGGACCCAAGTGGCTTTTTTAGAGCACCCACCCGGGTCCACCTAGGTCCACCTAGGTCCACCTGGTGGCGAACGGGCCACCGTCGATATGGTGGATACTGTCCGTTCGACACCAGGTGGATTTTGGGCAGATTGGCCGTCTTGGCAGCTGAAAAGGAGGTTTCACCTGGCTGGGTGGAGGCGTTCGCGCCAACCGCGATTGCGCTCCCAAATCTAGTATAGCAGCGAGTTTTGTCAGCAATTCAAGCCACCTGGGCAGTCCACCTGGGCGAATTCCACCAGTACCTACCGTTTTGAAGGGTCCTGGTGGAACACCGACACAACCAGGCCGATCGATTCTAACCCATTCTCACCATCACGTGATCTAATTCGACGCCAACCACGAAGCCTTATATATTATTAGCACAGTATTGACGGGCTTTTCCAACGCCCTGGGCGGATTACATAACTATCAGCCTCGTCTAGCGACGCTCCTTTCTGGCGAATCGCCTGTTGAATGAACGCCTTCCACCAGGTGGAAAGCACCCCTGCTTTGGCGTCTAAAAGAGGCGCTTACATCTTGAAGATTGCGCCCAGGTAGGCCTTAAAATCGTTGGCCTGGCCGCGCCCACCTGGTGGAGCCGACCTGATCAAAAAAAGTTATCGAACATGGCCTTAGCCACAGTATTTACAGGCGCGCTCCTTTCTGGCGAATCGCCTACCGAACGAACACCTTCTACAGCACCCAGGCGCGTCCGGTGGTTAGCGTATTTTATTAACTTTCCCTTAAACAGCAAAAATACCAAAACTTCCCCTACCAAAAGGCCGTGTAGACGTGGCTGCGCTAACCACCGGAATTGAAGAGACGCTGTACCAGGTGGAAAACACCCCTGCCTTGGCGTCTAGAAGAGGCACTTATACCCTGCAGATTGCGCCCAGGTGGGCCTTAAAAGTATCGACCTGGCTGCGCCCACCTGGTGGAGTCGACCTGGTCAAAAAAAGGTATTGAACGTGCCCTAATGCCACGGCACTGACCTGCCGCATACTGTTTCATACATACAGCATCCTGGGGCATCCCGTGGTTAGCGTGTTTTGTCAACTTTCCCCTAAACAGCAAAAATACCAAAATTTCCCCTGTAAAAAGGCCATGCGGAAGTGGCTGCGCTAACCCCCGGAATTGAAGAGATGCTGTACTGTCTCGTACTGTTTCCTACTGTTGGCTGGCCCATCACTAGCGCCTTGGTGGCTGGCCCTACTATTTTTATACGATACCCCTTTTCACCTTCTTCTCCTCTTTATACTACAACGTAGTTATTTAGCCTGCATTATGGCACTATGACACCTAAGCTTATAAACTATTTAAAGAACCACATTAAGAGCTGCCCTAAAAGCCACCTTAAGAGCCTTTAGAGCCACCTCCTAAATCACCTCCCAAACCACCCCAAGCTCTACCTCTAGAGCCATAATAAAATCCACGACGCCGCCTATTAATTGAGCTAATTAATGAGACGCTTATTGAGCCCGAATAAGAGCCATAACAGTAGTAGGAGCCACAGCAGTAGTAGGCTGAGTTATTAAAAGGAAAGAAACCACGGCAAGTGTCACAGCGACGGGGCAATCGAGGCATAAGCGCCGTAAAGAACGTATGCAAGCCTGTACAATTGAAATGTCTATGGACTCGGATATCAAGATGAGGAGCAGAAGAAGGTCGTGGAAAGGACACGTCTATATACATGAAGCCAAGACGTAAGCGAACCCCCCTGACTAGGCCCTATCCAGGTTACACACGTCAGTGCCGTAACAGCAAGGTGCTGGGCGAGGTAGTGGGCAGAAGCAGTAATTCTATATATTACCACCACACTAGGTGGCTATTATGATATCATATATCTACACTCTTGTCGTAAAGAGCCAAATCCATCTTCTATATTAGCCTCCTTTCTAATCCGGAACGCTAAGAAAGTAATATTGTGGCTTATTTGTGGCGTATTTGTGGCGCAGGTGGGGCCAAGAACTTTTGACAGCTGCCTCCGTACCTAAAAAGGCTTAGGAGGTCTACCTCGCGGCCTAAATAGGGCCCTCTCCTATATAAATTCTCAACTGGTTATACCGATATTGGTGGTAGGTGCTTAACGATATTGTTAAAAGTCAGATTATCGTAATATTACACCAAAAAAGGGTTGATTAAGGGGTGTAGATCGTAATATAGAGTGTATCGTTATACCCTAACCAATAAATATAAAAACTAATTACTCTAAATTTGGTATATTAATATATGAGAACCATTTATTAATAATAACTATAATACAAGCCATATATCGTACTAAAGGGGTTTGACTGTGGTGACCAATTTGGTGGGGTAACTGGGTTCAGGGGTAACCGGGTTCTAGGGGTCGAACTGATATATAATTGGGAAGTCACGTGAAAAGAACCACAACAGGAGCTTCCTGTGATCACGTGATAGCCTTGCTTGTATATAGATCCATTCGTGACCACCTTATGGAGTCTCCTCACACACCGCCATACACCTGCGTTCCCGTGTGACAGCATCCAACTTACCCCCACCCATATAAACTACCCGATCGCAGGGTATTTTACTTTCTAATACCGATGTCAGACATTTTCATGGGCGAAATGTCCACCAGCCGCCAATCCCTATTGGGGTGCAAATCATTCCCACACTTTCGGGAGCTAAACGATACGGCCTGGGAATCAGCGCTGAACTTGGAATGTGAGCTCGAATCGAGAGTTCCCGAAGAAACGGCTCGACAGGCAAGTCACAAGCAAGCAGGATCATCAGAGGAGACTAGTAGCGTTCCATCGAAAGCCGGCCCGGGCCTTAGACATTTGAACAATTACAAACTCGCCAAGACTCGGCTCGGAATTGAGTACGCGCCGGCTTTTCTAGACCTCCATGCAGCGCTTATTACACATCTTGGTTTTAAGCTGCAAGAGCTTCACGAAAGAGTTTTAAAAACAGAGGGGATAGATTCTGACCTAGCATCACCCTCATCGGCAGCGAACAGCGACATGTATAAAGAAGTGCAGGATAACCTCCATCGTTACCGTAAGTGAGATGGCATTACATAGACCAAATAAGTTTCGAAGGGCTTAGGCTAACGAGGTGAATTTTTAGAAGAAGCCCTTAGCGACTTCGAGACCATGAGAAACCGCGAGAAGATATCAAAGTTAGCTCATAAACTCGCCTGCGACAAAGCCTTTCTTAGCATTAGAACACCTCTAGGCATTGAGATGCGCAGAATAGCTCCTGACAAGCCTGCAACTCGTATAACTCTATGGGGGGCCGCCGTTGACGTCTGCGTAAACACTCTCTGGGCTATTTTTGCCTCTCTTTATTTAGTTATTCCTATGGTCATCATGGTCCTTCACAAATCACAGAATGTTACTCTCTCCGTAACTTGCTGCTTTATCTGCCTCTAGGCCACTTCTCTAGTCTGCTACAATTATCCCCTAGTTGTTTTGGCAACCCTAATTAATATGTTCAATATTCCTATACCTCTACCAGAATACAAGCTGGAAGCAAAGGAGATTATAGTTGGTGTTGCGGCATACGCTGCCGTTTTGGTAGTTTTTGTTGGCGCAACTATAAATACTACAAACTAGAAGCTTAGTAAAGCACTAGTAGAGATACTGTGGTGGTGTAGGACGCCCTGTTCCTGATTTGATTGCTTGGCGCCCCCTTTTCTGTATATATAGAGCCTACGGCTCTACTTACCCTCCTTACCTCTCTACACCCGTAGACGTTGCAGGACGATCAATACATTCATTTTGATTTCCTACCTTCGGAAGAGCTCTGCCCCTGCACAGCGATGAGGTCATCCCAATAATCCCCTTTATACGGTGGTAGCACACCTTCGAGTCTCGTGCTCTGTGCGGGTAAGAGGCAAGCAGAGATGTGATGATGAGAGAATGCCACATGTATCATCTTATCTCATGAATCAGACGCTCCGTAGTAGAATTTTAACCGAACACGCCGAACTCAGTTAGATTAGCACGTGCTTAGTTATGGAGGACACGCTCATATCCAGGGTGGTTTTGGATAAACCTTATCGCGATAAGACGGAATGGATATCCTTATCGCGATAAGGATATCCATTCCGTTTGTAGTATAGGAGAATTAAGTAAATAACTTAATTGTAAATCTATGGAAATTAGGTAGACTATATACACAAAATACGTGGCAAAGGTTAACGGCGACGCTGATAATAATTTATAACTATTACCTAATTGGCCACCGGGTTAACATTGCCACTTAGTTAGTAATAGGTAATGAATAGGTAATAGAAATAAGTAGTGAGACATGCGATAATAAAAGGCATGGTAGTAAGTTATAAGATAACATCTAACATAATAGCGGTAGTCGGTTACATATTCCCTACACCTTTTCTTATATATATATAGAGGTCTTAAAACCATATTTTAATAGACAGAGTCCTTATTTAATTCTTATAATTAGTGCATGGATATCTAATCAATAGGTTTCTAACACTATTATAGTCTAACACCTTAGAAGCGGAGACATTAGAGTTACCTTAAAGGACTAATAGGTAAAGGAATAAGCTATAAGGGTAGGGGACAGGCTAGGAGAATATATTAGCATAAAAGTACTCTATAAAGATTAACGTACTTTATAAGCGAGCTGCCACCCCAAGCGAGCCGCCACCCTCAAAAACTTACCAAAAATTGGAAAAATCGCACCTTAATATCTCAACAACCACTTAATAATAAATTCTAATAATTTAGATTTAGACTTTTATATATACTTTATAGCTTCTATTAAAGTTATATAGTAAACAGTTTGGTGGTTTTTAAAATATTAAAATTTGGGGGCTAAAATGGGGCTAAAATACTATATCTTACTATATCTTAAAAACTATTACACTAGTTACTATATAACTTTAATAGACGCTATAGGGTATATATGACAGTCTAAATCTAAATTATTAAAATTTATTATCAAGTGGTTGTTAAGATATTAAAGTGCAATTTTTCTAATTTTTAGTAAGTTTTTGAGGGTGGTGGCTCGCTTGGGGTGGCAGCTCGCTTATAGAGTACGTTACCTAGTTAAAGTCCTAATAGTCCCTATAAGCCTTAGGGTAGAAAAGGGACGCTAGGTAGATAACACAGTAATTATATAGAAGATAGTAAAATAAATGGAACGCTTTATACTAGGACTTAAGGTTACCTAAATCTAATAGCTTTAATAGGAAAATGTAAACTAAGTATATAATAAGAATAATAAGAGGATATAAGGGTTACTAGAGACTTGCTAGGGAGATATTAGGCGAATATATAGCTCCCTTATTATTAGTACACACATACTAGAAATATAAAAACTCCTTATTTAAAAAGGAATAATTATAAATGGCCTTATATATAATATAAGGCTCTATAACTATAGACTACGCCTAGAATAATACTATTACTATATATAATAGGGATATACCCAATCTATATGCACAGCATAGGTGTGCTATAGTCACTATACAGGGCTCTATAATATAAAACACTGCTTAAATTAAAACCAAATAAAATGTATAAACTGCTACTAAAGTATATAAGGTATAAGAGAGAAAAGACTATATTAAATATAGGAGATAAAAGGTAAGGGCTTAATAGCTATAGGAATAACTATATACTAAGTTATATAAATAGAAACAATAGGTAATAAGCTAGGGGGATATAGGTGCCTTCCTAGCGTTTCCTATCTTTAATACTAGGAGGCTAGGCTAGCTATCCTAAGCCTTAATAGGCTAGAAGCGGCGCCGCGTAATATTACCAAACTAAATAGGGATATAAGGGTTACAGAGGATATAAAGGAGAGGACGCCCTATAGGAAGACCCCTATAGACAGCTATAGTAAGCTTAAAACTAGGATAATTAAGAATTAGATTTAACGCAGTAAATATAATATTTGCAGCCGACCTATAAAGGGCATATAGCCGACTAGTAAGAATAGGGGAAGAACTAAAAATAATAATAGATTTAGATATAATAGGGCTAGTAGGAATATAAAATATAGGAATAGAAAGTTCTATATAAAATAAGTAGTAACTAGGGTATAGATATAAGAGATAGAAGTTCCAAATATTCTAGAGGAAGTAAAAATAGAAAAAGTAAGGAGTATAGGAGAGATAAAAAACCCTTACTAGGGGTCCGCTACCTATCTATTATATAGTATAACTACGGTAATATAAACCGCTATCTTATAAGGCCCTTATTAGACAGTTTAAACCTAAAGAAATATTATATCCTTACTATAATATCTACACACAATTAATATACTGCCCCTAAGGCTTTTAGCTCCTATATAAACTAAAAGCAGCTATATATATATGCTTTATAATTAGCAAGGCTATTAGCCTATCCTTACAGTTATAGTAAGTAGTTAACCTAGATATTATAGTTATAATAATTTAAATATATAGGGGACCGATATAAATTATTAATATATCCCTATTTAGATATAGCTAGATCTGGATATTAAGGCGTAATTAAATAGTAAAAGATATGTAATAAGAAAGCTTAAGATAGACGGCTTCTTTAATATAGTTAAATAACAACTTTAAGACCTAGAAGAAATCCACCCAATACTAAACAAGCGAGGCTTGTTAGCTACCCCTAAGGAAATTAACTAAAGTCTAGAAAGAATCTAGGCAGTAATTAAAAATAGGCTAAAAGAACACTGCCCAGTCTTAAAACTGGGCCCCTATACGCGATATATATAGTCTATATAATATATAATTCTTATTACCAGCTAATAATAAGTAAGAAGAAAATATATAAGTAGCTAAGACCCTAAAGATAAGAGATAATATAAAGATATAAGAAACCAGTTAAAGAATACCCTAAAAAAAGAAGTAAAGAATAATTAGAGACGGTTTATAAATAAGCATACTTTTAACCTAAGCCTCCTCTATAATAAGGGCCTTTAGGCTATAGTAAAATGGGCAAAGAAAGAGGTAGGGCGCCTAGTAGAAGACCTATATTTACTACTCTTATAAAGAGCAGGGGAGTTATAGGCCACTAATAATAATAATAAGAAGGCAAATTTTTTTATAGAAAGGTTCTTTCCCTAACCAGCTTTAGTAGACCTTAGTAACATTATAGGCAAAACACTGGTAACTTACTTATGGGTTAATAGCGATATAATAATAAAGGAAATGGCCAGAACTATTAGCCGCCTTTAAATAATATAGCACTAGGACTAGATGGGATTCTAAATAAGGCCTTAAAGATTTGCGGACTACTTATAGTACCCTAGCTTATAGATATAGCTAGAGTATACTTTACCATAGGCTACTACCTATAACTTAAAAGATCTATAATAATGGTTATTTTATAAAAAGAAGGTAAAGCAGATTACTTAATCCTAAAAAGCTACCACCCTTTTGCCTTAGAAAATACCCTTAGTAAGATCTTAGAAAGGGTAATAGTAGACTATACCGCAGACACGGCTAAGGAACACGCCCTACTACTATAAAGCTAAATAAGGGCAAGAAAGAACCGCTTAACACTATTAGTACTTACGCTACTTACCGCCACTATTAAATCTATATAGGCGATGCGAAGGGACTTTATAGTATTAATACTTAGCCTAGATATTAGTGGTGCCTATAATAACATACCCTATAAGCGCCTCCTATATATCCTTAGGGTAAAGGGCTTCCTAGAATAGATTATAATTTATTTAAGGATTTATAGGCTAAAAAGAAATATTATTAATCTTTAGCGGATACCAAAGCCCTCCTATTATAGTTGTAATAGAAATACTATAAGGATTACCCCTCTTACCTATACTCTTTTTTTTCTTTATAAGTAACCTATTTAATTTCTTTAAGAAAGGGGCGACCTAGGGGATAGGCCTTATTAATAATATAAACCTAATTATATACGGGCTAATAGCTATAGAGAATTATAGAATACTAGAGAAAGTCTATAATACCTATATAGAATAGGCAAAATAATATAGAGTCCAATTCTTACTAAAGAAATACTAGCTAATCTATTTTATAAGAAAATGCAACTAATTTATAAATCTTTAGTATATAATTTATATTTAAGGCTTTAGGGGTTAACCAGTTTAAGGCCTAAGGGTATTAGGAGTATAGGTAGATAGCAAGCTCTAGTGGAGCGTATATATATTATAAGTGGCCTATAAGGGTTAAGTATAGTATATCGCAATATTTAGGATTGTTAATTCTATATAGGACCTATACTTCTAGAGGTTACGTCTACTATATATAGCAGTTGTCTATAACGGGACTAATCTAGTTACAGTAGGAATGTCTTAGTAAAATACTTAACAGATAACTATCTGAAACTATTTATAACTATTTAAAACCATTTGCAACTATTTAAAACTATTTACAACTGTCTGCAACTATCTACAATTATCCGCTATAATCTACCGTTTTCTACCAGCGTCGTAATACTAAGGTATATTAAAGACTATTAAAGACCACGTGTGTATATACGTATGCACTAACCACTAAAACCCTAACTGTTTAATTATATAATTCTCTTCTTTATGTAATATCTTATTCTCTGCAAGAGCTATATACCCTTAAATTTAGATAGAATTTATATTATTCCTTTAAATCTTCCCTAAAGCCTCTTTGCGCCCTTACACTATATTACATTAAAATAACTACTGTTAAAATGGCAAACAAACCCAAATCCCTTTTAATAACTATAAGTATTATATCCCTAGTTAGGGAATAGTTAACTATAATGCAAGAATCCTTTATAGATGCCTTAGCTTAGCAGCGGGCTGTACTAGAAGCCTAGCATTAATAATTAATAGAAGCACTCCATAAAGAACTCCGTAATGTTAAGGTATTTTTATTAGAGACCCTAATAGAAATACCTATAAACAAGATTAAAACAACTGTATTTAAGCCTGGCCCCTTAAACACAAACCTTAAACCAGTAACTTAACCTATATCTATAACAAATTTAATACCCATTATAAAATCTAAAAAGCTCCCTAACCCTTTAATATTTAATAGAAATTAAAATAACCTACGCCCCTTTATAACCAAGCTCTATCTTAAACTTTTAATAAACTATAACTAATACCCTACTAAAGCTAGCAAGGTTAGCTATAGAATGTCTTATTTAAGCAAAGATGCTGCATAAACTATAGATCCATTCTTCTATAATAGCACCTTTATTAATTTTAAACCCTTTATCTCTTTGCTAGAATAAATATATTATAATGCTAGCCAAGAACATATAGCTATTACTAAGCTTAAAAACCTATAATAATAGAACCAAGACTTCACTAGCTTCTTTTTGGAATTTTTAGGCCTTATTAGTAAACTGGATTAGAATAAAGCCGCCAGAGTTGCTGCCCTTTAATAAGCTATTTTGGATAAAATTAGAGCCTAGTTAATAGGTAGGGAACTACTAAAAAACCTATCTAAATTTGCTATAATATGTTAACGAATTAATAAGGACCTTTAATATTGTTGGGAATGAGGTAAGCGGTCATTACGTGTCGCCGCGGCACTAGCGTGGCAAGGAGTCTTAAGCTCCTCGCCCTTCCTTATTCTAATGGATTATAAACCTTTTTAACAATTATCATACTATCTACGAACCGTAGCTATGTGATATTACCTTGTAATACCAACACTGATTAGTGGTTAACTTCACTATTATACCACAGAACAGCTAGGTATTCCACCAAGAAGAGACAAGCCACTATACCAGTGCTACTCATGCTAAAGAAAGCTGTCTTTTAAGGTCAAAACTAGTCCTAAACCTTAAATAGAACTCTTCCACAAATCTAAGGATCTAAAGGCCAGAACTGGTCCTAAGCCTTTCCTAGATTACAGATTCTTGCGTCTATTACGCAAAATAATACGCTTTATAAGTCTTTATAATTTAAGGCCAGAACTGGTCCTAAGCCCTATAATCGCAAATATATGTTATAAACGCGTACTAAACAACAAACGTGTACTAAATAACAATCCCTACCCTAACAACACTTCCCTCCCCCTAAAAACATGGCTACGCCTACCTTAAACAACTAGGAAGACTCCTTACTACTAAGGGTAGCTTTATACACAAAACTTATTAATAAAGATTGGGACGAATTTACCATTAATATAATAACTTATACCGCAAAATAAGTTAATAGCTTTCTCCTATACCGTATTATATTCTACTAAAGTAGACACTACGCCGATCTATAGCTGTGGGAATATTTTAGGGAGGATTTTATAGGATAGACCGCCAACACCTAGGCACTTAGTAATGTTGATATTATTTAGAATTTTTAAGACTTTCTCTATAGGAATAGGGTATATATTACTAAAAACGGTAACCTAATTACCAGTAATATCCAGGCCGTTATTATTAGTATAGAAGAACTAGTATAGACGGAAGCTAAGATTATATATTAACTACGGAAACCTAGAACTAACCTATATTCTTTAAAAGGTAACTTTAATTCGGAATAAAACCCCTAGAACGCTACTATCCTATCTAAAGGTGCTCTCCCACCTGGAGGTGCTCTCCTACCTAGAGGTACTCTTCCTCTACCTCTACTGCCTTTAGCTCCTCTACCCAGCCAACCGGTAAGCCTCTACTATAAGAAGTCACGAATCTGATAAAGGTATATTTAGATAAGGAGAAGAAGTGTCGGAACGTTAATCACGTGACGTAGTCACGAGACTACAAAGCGAGACTAACTGTCTGACCTTGGAGCAACCCCTTTCTTTAGACAAACAATCAACTACCAACTTCAACACCGCATACGTACCACTACAAGTGATATTTGTGCACGTTGATAAAGCGAGTATACCGACACTGATTAGTAGACGTACAGATTAGGAAATACGCAATAGCAAAGCTCAAAACCACGCATTAGCTTAACTGCTAACGCGTCAGATTGCAGAGCTATCGCCCTATTTCAGTTAAAGGAGAAAACTACGTTACCCTTAAAGCTTAAGACCACGTATCAGCTTACTGATGCGTTAGATCGCCTAGAGAATTGTATCTTTACTTAGAGAGAGCTACGTTATCCTTAAAGCTTGAAACCACGCATCAGCTTAACTGTTAACGCGTTAGATCGCCTAGAGGACCCTTAAAGCTTAAAACCACGTATTAGCTTAACTGTTGACGCGTCAGATCGCCTAGAGGACCGTATCTTTGCTAAGAATCGTCTTCAGTCTTTAGTCTTTAAAAACTGTAGATTTGTCAAGGGGACACGCAAACACCCTTACCTCAATACCCTCACCTCGACACCCTTACCCTTAACCACCCTCATACCTACCCTCTTAACCACCCTTATACTACCCTTATACCTACAACCATGGAACTGATGGAAAAAGAATGGGCCGTAATGGCCAGTAAATACGGATACGGAATTGATGCAGATAAGGCTATAAAAGACAAGCTGGTAGAGTTTATAGAAACGACAATATATCTAATATAAGACCTCACGGATAACGACTTATGGTACATCTTTTAGGAGTAGTTTAAGGGGTTTACAGTAGAGAGCTTTAAGAAGATGCGCACAGATATTAGATCTAAGCTACGAAGACATCTCCTTAAAAGAGGTGTTTACGTAGGCAGACACACCAGCAGAATTACTATATCTGAGCTATTATTTAAAGTTACATAAGAAGAAGAGCTACATTAATGGACAGATAAGGAGATCGTAGCAACTATTAAGGAGTTGGCAGAACCACTGGCTATAAGAGCACTACAAGACAGGTTAAACCACACTTGTGACGGTCTATCGGGTCAGCCTATAGCTATAGTTACTACCCCACCTGGTCCTCCTCCTGCCCGGTATCTTTACCCTAGTACTGCCAGGGGTAGACTAAACCATACTCTTAACGGTTTAGCTATTGGCCCAGAATCAGTTCAGCCTATAGCTATAACACCGCCCAGAACGCAGACACCTACCCCTATAATACCACAACCACCTGTAGAGTCTCGACCGCAACTACCATAACTACCTGTAGAGTCTCAACCGCAACTACCATAACCACCTGTAGAGTCTCCGCCGCAACTACCCCCACCGCCAGCTACCCTAATCGCTACCCCTACTGCCCCCCCTAGTACTCCTACCCCACCTAGTCCTCCTCCTGCCCGGTATCTTTACCCTAGTACTGCCAGGGATAGACCAAACTATACTCTTAACGGTTTAGCTATTGGCCCAGAATTAGTTTAGCCTATAGCTACAGCTATAGCTACAATACCGCCCGGAACGTAGATACCTACCCCTATAATACCTCAACTATCTGTTGTATCTATACCCTGGCAAGCTGCACCAACTGCCTTTACCCTCCCTCTAGCAACTGCTCCTACCCTACCACTAGCTGCTCCGCTAATTCCACTAGCTATTCCAACTGCCGTACCACCAGTTGTCCTAATTGCTGTACCGCCAGCTACCCTAATCGCTGCCCCTACTGCCCCTGCTGCCCCCGCTGCCCCTACTGCCCCTACTACCCCTCCCGGTCCTTAATCCTCCAATTATAACCAATTGCTATGGTTGAGAGAGCAGCAACTACAGTAGCTGCAGCAACTGCAGCAGCTATATATATATATACCACCTAGGCCAACTGTGCCTAGTGTGGAGCAAGGACCTAGGTAAAGACCTAGATATAGTAAGGAGGTGGCTATAATTGTAAAGATCTATATAGACAACTAGAAGGCTTACTAGGGAGTTCCTGCCTATAGAACTGCCATCTTAAACCCTAAAGAAGACTTGTCTTAGTCAATTAACAAGTTACAATCTTTAACCGCTGTATAGGAGAAGAAATACCCCAGTTAAGGAGCGTATACTACCTTTACGGATTGCCGCTACCACAATTAAGACTAAGGCCGAAACCACGACCAAAACAACCGAAACTTTAGCCGCAATTAAACACCCTATGGACGCTATAATAAAGGAGTGGGTTAAACGAACGAACTGTAAAGTATTACCTGGGTGTACAGTAGGGAGTAGGCAATACCCTTATATAGGAGAGAGAGAGAGAGACAAACCGATGGGGGAGGAAGAAGGCTGTAAGCCTAAGGAGCTTATAAGGGGTGGCCAAGGCCTAGCTAAAGGCTAGCCTTAGCAGCCCTAAGAGCTCCTAGGATGTAGCTAAGGATTAAAAGAGAAGCTATTGCGTATAGATAGGAAAAGCCTAGCTATTGCGTATACGCTACGAGTAGTCTAGAAGACTTAACTTTAGAGCGTAGATTAGCCTTCTTTTTAGAGTTGCTCTAGTATCGGAACGTTAATCACGTAACGTAGTTACGAGACTACAAAGCGAGACTAACTGTCTGACCTTGGAGCAACCCCTTTCTTTAGACAAATAATTAACTACTAACTTCAACACCGCATACGTACCACTACAAGTAATATTCGTGCACGTTGATAAAGCGAGTATACCGACAAGAAGTTTAAAGGAGAACTATATAATATGCTTAGAACAAAACTACAGGTCTTTTATAACTGCTGTAGTAAGGTTAGAATCCAATGCCACTAGTTTTATTATGCTTTCTTGGTCATATTAAAGGGACGGGCGGCGACATTTTATTATAACCATATTGCGGGTAGAAACTATAGCTTTAATATAATACTTTAGCTCACTAGAGCCTACTTATAAATTCCTTAATATATTTATTACTATATATATTAATAATATCTTAATCTACTTATTCTCGCTTTCTAAATATTGGAAATATATTAGAATGGTTTTTAAACGCCTATAAGATGCGGGCCTATAATATAATATTAAGAAATACAAGTTCTACGCGTCTAAGGTTATATACTTAGGCTTAATAATATCCTATAACAAAATTAAAATAGACCTTAAAAAAGTTGCTGTAATTATAAACTGGAAAAGCCCTAGCAATATATAAGATATTTAAGGATTTTTAGGATTTGCAAATTTCTATTAACGTATTTCATGGGTGAGCTGGTCAAACGGGTAAGCTGATCACTTCAAAAACACACCAAAAAATGGAAAAATCACACTTTAATATCTTAACAACCACTTAATAATAAATTTTAATAATTTAAATTTAGACTTTTATATATACTCTCTAGCTCCTATTAAAGTTATATAATAAATAGTTGGG
>Ga0307507_10006433_pt1 | contig 18040 bp, 10 predicted proteins | sample 7_EM_MG_FD_207223 | JGI IMG/M metagenome (GOLD analysis project Ga0307507, IMG submission 207223) | Populus trichocarpa ectomycorrhiza microbial communities from riparian zone in the Pacific Northwest, United States - 7_EM | ecosystem: Host-associated > Plants > Roots > Unclassified | place... | reverse complement strand
TTAACCGATGTCTCAAAAACTAGCAAGGGTGGGTCGAAATTTTCAATGTCTTGCCAGCCCAGGAGATAGCAGGCAATTTAATATCCGATGTGATTAGGAAATTTACATTTCCACCACTTCTTTGTCCTGTATGATAAGAAACATGACCAGTCACTCAACCTATTCTCACTGTGATATGATATGCTTGCGATGTGGTGGGTGGGCACTAGGGTCAGGGGTTTTCAGACCGGACAAGGAAGGCAGAAAGAAGAAAGAATAGTAGCAATCTTTTCTTCTTGCCTGGAAATGGTTTAATATTGTTTATCAGCCAATTATGTTTTTTTCTGGACCCTCCTCTCTGGTCTCTTATATGATGAAGAGGCAGTTAGAAGAAAAAGAGTAGCAAAAGCCTTTCACCCGTGAACCCTCCCCATAACAGTCATATAAACCCTACCCACGGCTAACTGCAACTTCCTAAGAGCATGTCTGGATACGACTGTTCCGTTCTGTTGTCCCATACAAACAACAAAAGGGAGCCGGTCATTTGTATAGCATCCCACAGCGTCGCGAGAGTGGCTGCTTAAAAACAGGGGACAGTTGCATAAAATACGGGAGTGTGCTTGTTTCCGCAACAAGACTTACCCTGACATAGAAACTACGACCTTAAGACAAACAATGAAAACAGGGGTACATATCATGAAGCTCAGGGCTAATGGAAGAATTAATAAAATCTTAAGTGAAGTGGCCAAGATGGGGAAAGTGCCTCCAACAAGGTAGGCAACACCGCCACTCTCCCAACTCCGGGATCCTGCGACGCTGTAGGATATAGTCTAGTCCAAATGACCGTTTCCCTTTAGTTGTTTTTACGGGTCAACGGGGCGGAACAGTCATATCCAAACAGGCTTTTAAACAAATGTGCGAGTTAACAAGAGCCTTAAGCCTAATTTGTCCACCACAAACAATGCTTTTCCTGGCTCCTCTTTCCAGCTCATTTTCCCAGTTAATTTTTCCAGCTCATCTTCTTAATCCCTCTAGCTCATTTCCTAGCCTTGCACAGATTAGCCTTTTGCAGTTGATAGGCCCTGAGGGTTTACTGGTACTCCACCGCCCTTTTAGGTGCGTTCCTCCTTCGGAACTCCATAGTGTAGATTGCTGCGAGGGGTCCTTAGTCCTTAGTCCGTACGAAGCACTATTCAAGATTACCAAACAGCTATATGCTGATTTAGTGTGCTTTTTGCTCGGATAGTGGAATTCGCCTAGAGTTGTAATTAATTAAGGCAGCAGATAAAACTAGAAGATTCATTCCGAGGCCGAAGACGTGCCTACAAATTCAACTCTAAGGCTCCTACCTGGTTCATTCCTTCCACTTGTTTGACCAGATTTGGTAATAGAGATAGACAGAGTTAAAATAATGAAAGATCACTCATCCCCGCCCAGCCGTCCTGCGCTCCCCCTAGCCGTCCCTTGGCATCGCCTACAGTCCTGCCCCTACCCGCGAAAATTACTGTCCCGCCCCATAAAGTCTGTAGCCTGAGCCAAAGACAGCTATCTTGCGATGCTGCTAATACAACGTCCTACTACCCGGATTGTTATATATACCACCAAGACATTCCCCCTACACCTTGTAAGCCCTTAGCCCCTTGTCTAGTGGAGATTCTTTTGGACCGCATGGGGCATGGTCCGTTTATTCGAGTTTTTACAGTATGATAATACTTTACCCTACGTTCAAGTTGGGCTTAGTGAGGTCTTTTGAGCTTCCTTTAGTCCCTGATGTGTCTTACACAGTCTTTACACTGCAGCTAGTTGTTCCATTCTCCCGAGATTTGCTGCCTCTAAGGGATCACTTTTGCTCCTCTTTACGAATGGAATTAGGGCCCGTTCGGGAGATGAGTAAAAAGGGGATTTGAGAGCGCAACCCCGTGATTTTACCCAATCTACTAGTTTTAAAAATAGTTCAGGTGTTCGGCACTACGCTGGGCGGAGATCGTGGTAATAGGGGACTTCAGGATTGTGAAAATGACCCCAAGGCCTGGGTTCGAAACTTTAACTCCAGAGGTAAATTTTGAGCCCGACCCCTCAACAGACGCGTTAGTACATCTCGTGGTCCCCGGTAGCTCTCCCAACCTCGGCCAGAGTAAAAGAAATAACTTTATTTGCCATTATACGATGTGAGCTATAGCGTACATAACTATGTCTTTTTTCTTTTCTTTTCTTTCCATCTGAAGCAATGAGGAATGGTGTTAATATAAGCAACCAACCAACCAACCACTAGTGCTCAAGCTAACCCCCCATCCGGCTAATGGTAGTACTAAGCCATGCAGCAACTTTGTCAGGCTTTCTAGCTCCTGAACACCTCAACATTTTCTTCAACCATAGCTCGCCTGCCCTTGGCGCGGCCGCAGGTAATCCTTGGCTTCAAAAAAACTGTGGTTTGATACTCTTATCACCCGCTTGACAGGCCCTAAATCCGATTTGTGAATCGGGTTCAGTTTTCGGGAGATTTGTGCTTGCGCTAACTCGAATCCCCCACCCGCACTCTCATCGGCATTCCGTAAGCGAAGAAAACCCGAAAGAAGTCCGGCACCCGCTAGAGAACTTGCCGTGTATTAGAGAGTTTGCCCATGAGGACCTACGTGGGGGTTAGCAGAAAATAGACCTAGGTGCAAGAATTAGTTTGCGCGGGTGTTGGTAGCCGGGTGGCCAGGTGGCAGTGGAATGAGTAGACTAATATTGCATCGCCCTCAAATTCGTTCTCTGCACAAATTTAGATTTTGGGCTACGCCAGCTTAGTAGGAGGCAACAAATTTGAGGGTAGCCTGATAGTACTATTGATTGGTGAAGGAAATATCTCCCTAGGACCTGTCGCAGTATTGGGAAACATCTAAATGGTCAGAGGGTATTATGTGGTTGCTGATTTATTGTTCTGCAGCGATCGAATTTCTTCAGGCCTGAAAAGCCTCATTTTATCCCTCTCCTAGGTCCCTCTATCCACCTGGATGTCCAAGACTTTTAGGCTAACTGAAAATAACTTGCTTGTCTATCATCCTGATGCACAAACTCTGAGGTGCTGACTGCTGCTTGCCCGAAATAGGTTTTGCGCTTTACACTTATGCAACTACGTAACTGCTATCCTGCTCTGGGCGAGACAAAACCTCTCCTCAGCTCTGCGCCAAAGGTTCCCAATTTACGTTTGATCCATAAACATGAAACCGATCGGCTAACAATTCCCCAAATTCCGATTCTGAAATCGGGCCACGCGAGATCGGGTGTGAGCCAATGTGAGTCCATAAGAGCATTTACAAGTTAAGGCAATAGGGCTGATGAGAAGGGTCCTAAATCTAATTTCCCTGAGACATTTGTGTCCCTGGAGGCTAGCGGTCCCTCACATAGTTATTAATGAATCAAACGTGTAAGGATGGCATCATAAATTGGGTAGGGTGTTTTGACGACCGGCGATGGAAATGATGCCAAGACCAGGTATCCCAGGAGCGAAGTAGCTCTTCGAGTCACAGTATTTTAGGATATTTTCATCTTCACGATGAAGAAACAATGGCGCGCTTATGACCACCGGAATATTTACGTCCTCCCTCGGAGAAACTAGGCCTACTGGTATTAAGGATCTGATTGGCGACTAAAATATTCATTCAGTGGTTTAGTTTAGGAAACTCAGAGAGAAATTTGTGACGACTCACCAGGCTCCTGTATGGACATAGAAGTGCAATCGGTTCGACTTGGCTGCAAATCCATAAGCCTAGAGAAAGATACCGTACCCATTGCATAATCCCCTTCCTGTCAGATCATAAGAAGCGGGAACAACCCAGCAGTGTCTGTTGGAGAATTTCCCCGCTCAAGTCTTTGACAATACCTTAAGGCTCTGTGATTAATCCTTCCTGGCGGAGTGGGTTCTTCTCATAGGCCTTTTGCATTTTCTACTACTTCCCACACCCCCTCCAGCATGAAAAGCTTTCTGCTGGCCTCGGCGTACCTGGCAGGTGTTGCGCTGGTTGGAGCAAGTCCTCCTCCTTACCCGAACGCCCCATCTCCTCTGTTTCGCATTCCAGATCTTGACACACCCGGTCGATATCCTCCGCCTCCACCCCCGCCTCCTCCTCCTCCACGCCCACCAGCACCAGCCCCTGAGAAAGGCGGCCATAGGAAATCTGGCCCTCCTGCACATTCCCCCAAGGTAAAACTCATACAGAGATAGAACAAAAAAGAGGGAGATCCATTGACATATACCAATCGGTATTACAGGCAGCAATTGCGGAGGAAGACGTCGTCGCTCCCGGGAGACACCCTGCATCCAGAGCTCGTGTTAGGCCAGACGCAATCGTCCCCGAGACTGATGGCATTCCCTCCCCTCCCCGATACCCTAAACCGCCCTTTCTTCCTCCACCAGCTGGGCCTGGATCTTATCCACCAGGCCCCCGTTTACAAGGCCCTCCCCCATTAGGCCATCCGCCACTAGGTTACCCTCCGCCAGGCCCCCGTGTACAAGGCCCTCCCCCATTCGGCCATCCTCCACTAGGCTACCCTCCGCTAGGCCCTCCTCAATCAGGTTACCCTCCACCGGGTCCTCCTCCATCAGGCCCTCCTCCGCTAGGACCTCCTCCACTGGGACCTCCTCCACTGGGACCTCCTGGACCCGATCTCTACCCACCACCACCTCCCTTTTGGTACTTCCCTCCCCCCTCACCTGCCGGAGGTGAACCTTATTTTATGATCCAAGAGGGAGACGTCATCTTCCCGCCGCAAGTTCGCCCGTCCATACGGAAGAATACTTATAAAGGGGGGAATGTCTACGATAATAATGACTCTGAGAATACAAACACCAAAGTGGCCAACACGCAAAACAAAGCTAAAAACCTTAACCTAAAAAAAGATGGGGGCACTACATCGAAGGCAGTCGATCCTGAGAAGGTACCCGTGCTTGATGGGGCCAGCCAGGACAAGAATAGCAACGCCAACCCTAACAAAAACGAGGAGGTCGCGGTTGCCAAGAACGTTGAAAAGAATGTCAACATTGATGTCGGGGAGCTTGCATCAGGTCCCAGAATTGCTCACCCAGCTGCTATTGGTGCCCAACAGCAGGGAACGACTTTCCTTCCGGGTGGTGTTATGCCTGTTGGAATGACTGACATCGTCTTCCCCGATATTATAATCACAAACTCGAACGATATCAACAATGCGAATGAGAATCAGAATCGGTTAGCATCCTCTAACGAGAATCAGAACCAAAATCCGAATGACCTTACGAACGAGAATGCTGCCATTGCGGAGCAAAACTTTGCGGAGAACAACTTTATGTTTAACGAAGAGAAAAACTTCTTCTATCTCAATGCGCCAGGAGATGTTGTAAACGGATTCCCACCAGGTGAGGTGGTCACTAAGGTCCCTTCCCTGGTCACTCAAGCTGTCCCTGTTGCTATAGTTGGGCAGGTTGAATCAGCGCATAAGCCTTGCATTACCTGCCCTCTAACAACCGAATTCATTCCCGCCACCCACATCGTTCCTGTGGAAACAGTCGTTGAGCATGTTCAATCCCCCGCCCAGACCATAATTGAGCAGATTCAGCTCCCAGGACAAACTTATGTCGAACAGCTACCCGGGGAAACGATCACCGAGCAAATCCAGCTTCCGGGACAGACCTTTGTCGAGAAGGTCCCAGGGCCAACGTACATCGAGCAGCTGCCTGGGGAGACGATCATCGAGCAAGTCATACTTCCAGGCAAGACATTCTACGAACAACTCCCGGGTGAGACATTCATCGAGCAAGTCATACTTCCAGGCAAGACATTCTATGAACAACTCCCGGGTGAGACATTCATCGAGAAAATTATGCTTCCGGTCGAGACTGTTATCGAACAGATTGTCCTTCCTGGTGAAACCGTCATCCGCGAGGTCACTAAAACAATTCCTCCTACCACTGTCACCAAACAGGAAAGCGTGATTATCAAGAGCGAGGTCGTCATCACTGCTGCTCCCAAGACTACTCTGGAGACAGTTTACATACCAGAGGAGACTAGAGTTCCTGTGACTGTCACAAAGGAAAAAAATGTCTACATCCCCGAAGAGATAAGGATCCCAGTGACGGTGACAAAAGAAAATAAGGTTTACGTCCCAGAACAAGTCATAATCCCGGTTACGGTCACGGAAGAGAAAAATATTTACATCTCGGAAGAGGTCAAGATTCCAGTTACTATCGCGGAAAAGGAAATTGTAGAAGTCTGCATCACTAAAGAAGTGCCGGTCCCTACAGTAATATCTGTTCCCGGAATTGCTATTCCAGTGGCCACGACCGTAACCAAAGAAGTTGTACTGCCAGGTCAAGTCGTCACGAAATTCCTCCCTGGCATCCCCACACCTGTTGTCAACACGGTCATGATTCCAGTAACAGTTAAGGAGAAGGAGGAGGTCTATATTACCCAAGAAGTCGAGATCCCAACTGTCCAGGAAGTCTTTGTCACCAAAGAGATCGTGATCACTAGTGTGGTCAACGCCCCCGGAGTAAAAATACCTGTTCCAACAACTATTATTAAGCAAATTGAGATCCCAGTTCCAGGGAAAGTTATCGTCACCGAGAAAGTCCCAGAGCAAGTGCGCATCACCGAGAAAGTTGTCGTCACCAAGGTTGAGAATATTCCGTGGATGGAAACATTAGTTCCAGTTGCCATCACGGAGGGAATCAAAATGCACCCTGGGGTTGTCACTAATATTGCCCACGGATTTCCTACTCCAGCTGTGAAGACTATTGAAATACCATGTCCTGCTGAGGTCATCACTGCCATCTCCGAAATTGTCCAACCACCAACAGTGATAACCCAGCCAGCGGAAGTCATCACTATACCCGGGGAAACAGTGGTGGTACCAAGTGAGGTTATAACCGTCCAGGTTTGCCCCAAACGCCCCAAGACCCTTACCACTATACCTGCCGAGACTATCGTCGGGCCCCCTCAGGTCATCACTCGACCCGCCCAGGTCATCACTGAGTCAGGATATACCCTGATTGTAACCGAGGTTGTCGAAGCTACTCCGGCCCCGATTAGAAATGGTGGGATCCCCTGGCCTGTCATTGAAATCCCAGGACCTAGTGTTGAGGTTACTACGCCTGCTGCAAGACCGGCTCCTCCAACCCGGCCCAAGGCTCCCAAGGCTCCTGCCCCCCCTCCTGAGATTGAGATCGAGCTTAGGGGTCCGGAGGTTAACGTCGAAATTGAGGGTCCTAAGGTTGAGATTGAAATTGAGGAACCTAAGGTTGAGATCGAAATTGCGAGTCCCAAGGTTGAGATCGAAATCGGGGGTCCCGAGGTCGAGATCAAGATCGAGAGTCCTAAGGTTGAGATCGAAATTCAAGCACCATCACCCCAAGTACACGTTCTTGGAGTACCAACACCACCATTTAAAGCTGGGATTCCGGAGTGTACATCTCGAGTTTGCCCAGGGCGAGCTCCAGCTCCTGAAGCACCGGCACCTGCCCCAGCAGAGGAATCATTCTTCGGCCCCAGCATCAGTTCCGGTACATTTTCCCTATACTTATCCCTTCCCTCTAGTAGAGCGCTAACTTTATATAGGTGTTAGCCAAGCACCCGGCACTCGCTTAGAACACCCGAAGCTCGGGCCTGGCCCAGTTGCCCAGCCACCATCGGCACCATTTATACTCGAAATCCCCTCTGGCGAAACAGAAGTTAAAGGTGAAGCCCCTACGCGACAATTCCCGGTCACTGCAGAGGTTGAGTATCCCAAACCCGGATTCCCCAAGAAGATTGAAGTTGAGCTCCCCACTCCCAAAAAGGAGGGCGAGGCCGAAATCTCTTTTCCAAAGCCGTCTCGCGTTCCCGAGAGATCCTATCCGATCGCCATCCCACCGGGAATTCCTGTCCCAGAAGCTCCTTCTTCGAGGAAGGAGGCTCCGGAGGGTGCACCAGCGCCGCCTCCACCCTCCTCCAAAGGGCCTCAATCTGTAGTTTCTGGACCCCAAGAGAAACCCCCTGTCTTCGAGGGCTCCGCCCCAAACAACCGCCCAGCGATCGTGGCCGTTGTAGCAGGTGTATTGGGGGCTATTCTCGCTGTTTAAATGGTTTCATAGTGTTAAGCATTTCTTGGACGCGCGATTCAATTAAGGTTCTTTATGTCAAGAATGAAGTTTCGAGGCTATTGGCCGATAAAATTTATGCTAGTTAGATCTCTTATGTAAATTAAACGTATTTCCTCCAAATAGGGAGCAAACCCCTAAGAGTGGGTGAGAGTGTCCACAAGATTATAGACGATACCTCGGAAATTACCAGCGAAAATATTGGACCAACCAGCCTTAACGGTAGATGAGAGACTTGAGACGTGGTTCTAACGATTCCACCTTGCCCCATATAATGTAGGTGATGTACCGGCAGTTCTCTCTAATGCTTTCACCCGGTTAGCCAGCGTTGCAAATTCAGGCTCCATTCGTGCCGGACGAAGAATTTTATGAAAGTCAAAGGGAAAAGATCGAGTGATTATTAATGATGTAAGGTCGCTGAGTAGTCTTGTTCCAAATGCAAGGCGCTCCACAGTACTGTGCTCCCGGCAAGGGGTAGGATTCCCCATCCATCCAGGATGCCGGGACCTCAACCCCCTTTTTTTTGGGCATTTGTTTCCATTCTTACAATTTTCCGCCGCCCACGAGGTAGTTGTGATGTTTTCTTCGCCGATTCAAGGGCATAAGGGGAGATAACCTAGGTATAGTCTAGTATGATAGTCCTTCTGTGCCGTTCGGGTAAGGAACGCGGTGCCTCCTGCCTTCGCCTTACGAGGCTATGCATTCCTCTTCACCACTCGCCAGTTTCTCAAGTCGGTTCTACCCCCCGTCCGTATCCCGCCCTTAAGGGCGAGTCTTAGTTATATTCGGGGCGTGGTCTTGACACCACAGGCACCTTAGATCTGACGGTCAGAGAGCATTCCAATGGCGAGCCATCCAGTGTCCCTTCGCAGTCGGCTTTCTCTGAGAACACACAGAGACCCCCCGTTCGGGATGTGATTCTTGGGGCCCAAGTGATGGCTGATCCTCTTTTAGTTGAGCTCCTATCGACAAGACCTGGCCGTTTCGACTCCCCCCGCCTAGTGGGTGGGCGCTATACATTGGTGGGCGATTCCCATATCGCCCGTAGAATGGCGGCGATGCCGACTTTTGTTCTAGCCCGCCTGAGTAAATCTAACAATCATTTGTCCACCCCCGTGCCCCGTCCCCGATCCAGGGCACTCCCGCAGACCTTGAAAGTGTTCGAAATAACTAGTTCTCCGGACTTAGTCTCATCTCTCCGCCCCGCGATGTATCGATGGAGCTTGGAGGAGGCAAGACCTCGGAAGGAATTGGCTTGTGTGATAGCAGGCGCACCGCTTCCATAATCCACTTCCCTCAATAGTCTTCTAAAATTGCTGGAAAATCAAGGTCTTGATATGTACAGTAGGTTAACAATAAGGTTTAGTTGCGGCTACTCCTAGCCCCGTTAGTAACAAAATACTCGGTGACACCGGTGCTAGCCTCACCCCCGGAGCTCTAGGGATATTGGAAGGGCTAGAAGAGATAAGACACTCTAGATCGGTATGATATAATTTAATACCAGCGTCGGGATTGAATGCTGGGGAGTATTATTGCCCTTGCTCTAACGAGACTAGGCTCTACCCGCCTGGGAGGAGAAATGCTGCATGATGGGCTTGACTCGTGGCAGTGAAAGCTTGGATTTACGTTTAGGTGAGGGCTATGATATGAGCTTAACTCATCATCGTAAAATTTTTGGTTTATGTTAGGCAGATGACAGCACTCCCTGAGCAACCTTTGCTGCCCACAATATAGACTAAATTTACCGTAATTTTAAGCCAAGCGCTATATACTCTGCTTGTATGATACCAAGAACCAAGCGAGTCGATATTTTGGTTAAATTACATAAGAAATCATCAAGTATGTACCAATTTTTGACTGCTAGCTCATTCCTAATGACCCCCATTTTTGCATCAGCAAAGCCACGGGTAACCCCGAAGCACTCAGAGGAGGGCACAGGTCTAGAGTAAGGAGTATGGCGCCATCGTGGGGATGATGTGGATGTATTGTATAGGGTATATCATACCACGAGCGAGGTCGGTAAGCTGGACGAAGGGATGAGGGCTCGCCGCGTTCTATGCTGGGATTACTTTTAGCGCACCGGGGTTGGTAGCGTGGTGTGCGCATATAATAATTCATGTTATGCATACCTGCAGATTGAAAAGAGAATAAAGTACAGTACCGGTAATTGCTCGCAGGATGGATTTGTAAACAGTGACGATAATTCTGGGTCGAGACGGGAGAGCATCTACTGTAGTAGCACGTAATGTTTTTTATAATTGCTTCTTGGGGATGCTATGCTCTTGCCTACTTGTAGACAACAGCGGCGCAAGGGTTGTGACACTGGTATCGTGCTGTAAGTATAGTATCGCACCCGAGCACACTCCCTGAGACAACGGGAGCTCTTCCACGCATGGCGTCTCTCTTCCCCTCTCGAACGTTGAGCTTTAGTAAGACACCAAAACACTTTGCCCGTCATACCGTAGTAGGAATCAGTACAGTACAAGTACTACTCGAGTATACCAACATTTGCGCCCTGCAGCCAGGCATCCCGCTACCGGTAAAAGCTTGTACGTAAATGGTAAATGGGTGGGCACGGTTGGTGGGGTTGCTTGCAAATTTGTTCTCATCACGCCATAGCTTGGCGCTCCCTCCTCTCCAATCATAAGACCACCAAATAAATCATTTACAATCAGATTCCAAGGTGGGACCAAAATAAAATTCCTAAAGATCAATCCCTTCCCTTTCTACCAATCCTGTTCGATACTTCAGCGTTCGCTGCTGAATGACAAGAATGGTTACTGGCTCTGTCAAGACTCCCGAAGAAGCCGGTATTCAACCCCCCTCCCAATTGCGCCCCTCCCAACCGTGTCCCTCGACGGTGTTTGTTTGTAGAACGTCTGCTAACGGGGGTGACAGTTGCGAGAATCGTATACTTGTCCAGCGATGTGATTATTTCGGTACAATCTACCCTGAATAATGCTTCAGCGTTCAGTGCAAAGTTGGAGGAATTGTCATCGAGTGGGGTTAAAGGCACCCTCACAGCGTCGAACGGCGTCCCTGAGGTATTACTGGGAAGACAGCCTGGGCAGGGTCGCAAACACTGATTCATTTTTGGCCAGATTCAAATCGTTCGTCAGAATGCCGACCCATTACTCTCAGTATTCCAACCGATTCGCTCGGGAAAGCTCGTATCCGTAACGGCGACTTCGAGCATTCTGCTTTCTTCTATACCTCATCTGTACAAGATAATCAATTATCCTGTCGTAATCCATGTCTCGCTACAGCCATCAGAGTTCCCCGATTACTCCGAAATCACCTCCATCCGACAAACCGGTCTGATCCTGCTGCAGTCTGAGTCTACCCAGGAAACGCAGGACATGGCCGTTGCGGCCCACGGACTAGCCGTCAAAACTGGGAAAGCCGTTGTACACTTCTTTGCTTCTTCATCCGATGATTCTGAGATTCCGAACGAAGATAGCCTACTGTTAGGTCGGGCACTTGATCGGGCTGCTGCGAGAACATATCAATCTGGCAAGATCGCCTCAACAAGCCTCTATTCGGACGACGGCGTAGTAGCACGGACCAGCAACTCAGTTGCGTCAGTTGCGGTGGGGACGAGCGGTCACGCAAGTGGGCTTGTTACACCCGCAAGTGAGACATCAGGAGTTGAACCCTCCAGCAATGGCACCAGCACAGCGGATGAGAACAGTACTCGCCCATCACTCACTTCTATTAGCTCCTTACACGACACAATTGAGAGCCGCCCAATCACCTCCGACGACATTTACAAGCACGCCTCCACCATCTTCGAAGTCATCAGGCAGGTCACCGGTCGATCCTACAATGTCTTCGAGTACACTGGACCTCGCAATGCCGATATCGCACTTTTCGTCTTCGGATCCACTGCTAGTTTATTCCGCTCTACAATTAAGAGGATTGCGGGAGATGATTACTCGAGAGTCGGTGTGATTACAGCTAGGCTCTACCGCCCGTGGTTTGGTACGAAATTGACCGAGGTCATTCCCAAGAGCGTCAGTAAGATTGCTGTTCTCGAGCAGATCAAGAGGAAGACTACCAAGTGGGGACCTGTTTTCTTAGACTTGCTCACTTGTCTGCGCACTGGCCTAGCCCTCAAGGGTGCACCAATCGTCGTTGGCCATCAACTAGGTTTCATCACTCCCAATACAGCAAGCCAGGCTCTACGTGGAGTTGTGCAGAATTTGAGGTCTGAATCGCCTGTGCAGAACCTCTCAGTTGGGCTGGAATATGTTCCGACCAATGCTGGACACAAAGTTAGCCAGCCGGCTGTAGAGGCAGCGTATATGAAGATTCTCGACCAATTGTTCGGAAAGCGATTACACATTGCCAATTCCCTCGACAAACCCAACGCCGGCATCTCTACCGCCACCGCCGCAAGCCCTGAATACGGCTATGGCTCCCTGTTAGCACGGATGGAGAGACGCCAGGCCTTTATTGAGAAAGTTGAGAAGCTAGCGAAATCGAATGACTTCACCACCCGCATTCCGGCCGAGTGGCTCTCCAGATGGCTCCTCGTTCTAGATGACGAAGCAAAGAGTGCCGCACTAGTACCTGGAATCATCATGCGATTGTCGGTCGATGGATCCCCCGCCGCGTACGGTTTGCTCTCCGACAAGGATCTTTTTTACAAGGAGTCACATTGGCTAATTGGATCTGATGCCTGGTCCTATGATCTTGGAAACTCTGGTGTTCACCATGTCATCGCTTCTGGAAAGAATATCAACATGCTTGTTATCGATTCCCAGCCATATTCAGCGCACGCTGCGGCCGATGCTTCACGAAGAAAGAAAGATGTCGGGCTTTATGCCATGAACTTTGGGAATGCGTTCGTTGCTTCGGTCGCCGTTTACAGCTCCTACACCCAAGTGCTACACGCCATGCTTGAGGCGGATAAGTTTGACGGCCCGTCCGTTGTAGTTGCGTACCTACCATACAACAAAGAGGATGATTCACCTCTCACCGTTCTGCAAGAGACTAAGAAAGCTGTTGATATTGGATACTGGCCATTGTACCGCTGGAACCCCCGAGGAGAGGAGAAGGGCGAGAAGAACTTTAGCCTTGATTCCGAGAGGTTAAAGAAAGAGTTACAGGAGTTCCTTAAAAGAGATAACCACCTCTCTCAACTGGTTAGGAGAAACCCCCAGTTTGCAGCGAACCTTTCCGGTTCTTACGGAACCGAAGTCCGACAACAGCAGAAGCGAAAGGCGAAGGAGGCGTTTAGTAAGCTCTTAGAAGGACTTTCTGGGCCCCCATTGACAATTCTTTTCGCATCCGACGGTGGAAATGCCGAGGGCCTTGCCCAGAGGCTCGGGAGACGTGGAAAGGCTCGAGGATTGAAGACTTTGGTTTTGGCGATGGAGGATTATCCGATCGAAGATCTATCGACGGAGGAAAATCTCGTTCTCATTACATCCACCGCCGGTCAAGGAGAATTCCCCCAGAACGGACGAAACTTCTGGGAGACAGTCAAGAATTCGACTGATTTTGACTTAGCAACCGTCAACTATACCGTTTTTGCTCTCGGCGACAGCCATTACTGGCCTCGCAAGGAAGACAAGCACTATTACAACAAGCCTGGGAAGGACCTTGACAAGAGGCTTGCCGACCTAGGTGGAAAGAAGCTGGTAGACACTGGCCTCGGAGATGATCAAGATCCAGATGGCTACCAGACCGCCTATTCAGAGTGGGAGCCCAAGTTGTGGAAAGCCCTTGGTGTGGATAATGTTGACGGGCTTCCGGATGAACCTCCCCCAATTACTAACGAGGATATCAAGATCGCCTCCAACTTCCTTCGCGGTACCATTGTTGAGGGGTTGAAGGACGAGAGCACCGGTGCGATATCTGCTAGTGACCAGCAACTCACCAAGTTCCACGGAACCTACATGCAGGATGACAGAGATTTGAGAGACGAGCGTAAGGCTCAAGGGCTTGAGCCCGCATACTCCTTTATGATCAGATGCCGATTGCCTTCTGGTGTCGCTACCCCAGATCAATGGATCAAAATGGACGATATCAGCAATGAATTCGGAAATCAGACCATGAAGTTGACTACCCGACAAACCTTCCAAGTATGTTTCCCACATCTCACTCATTGTTGCAGTTCGCGAATACTAACGGGAATAGTTCCACGGTGTCATCAAATGGAAATTGAAGCCCACTATGCAAGCCATTAACAAGGCACTTATGACCACCATCGCGGCTTGCGGAGATGTAAACCGAAACGTCATGTGCAGCAGTCTGCCCCAACACTCTGCGTTCCACGCACAGGCTCATGAGGCAGCAACCCTCATCAGCAACCATCTTCTCCCTTCCACTACAGCCTATCACGAAATCTGGCTAACAGATGATGATGACAAGAAAGTTCAAGTTGCTGGTGATGCTGTTGTTGACCACGAGCCGTTATACGGACCCACCTATCTGCCCAGAAAGTTCAAAATCACTATCGCTATCCCTCCTCATAATGATACTGACGTCTATGCTCACGATATTGGTTTGATTGCTATTAAGGGCGAGGATGGAAAGCTCTCTGGATTTAACGTTCTAGCAGGAGGTGGTATGGGTGTTACACATAATAACAAGAAGACGTACCCCCGAACTGGAAGTATGCTCGGATACGCACCACTCGACAAAATCCACCTTGTATGTGAGAAGATTATGCTCGTCCAGCGCGACAACGGAGACCGTAAGAACCGCAAGCACGCCAGGCTAAAGTATACTATCGACGACATGGGTGTTGAGGTATTCAAAGGCAAAGTCGAGGATCTCTTAACCTGGAAACTAGAAGAGCCTCGTCCATTCAAGCTCGACAGCAACATTGACACCTTCGGTTGGCAAAAGGACGAAAATGGCAAGAACCACTTCACCTTCTTCATTGAGAATGGTCGCATCGAGGACACCGCCGAGTTCCCGATGAAAACCGGACTCCGTGAGATCGCAAAGGTGCACAAGGGCGAGTTCCGCCTCACCGGTAATCAGCACCTAATCCTCAGCGGCGTCGAAGACACCGATCTCGAGAACATGAGGGACCTCATGGCAAAGCACAAGCTCGACAACATTCAATTCTCCGGACTCCGCCTTTCCTCGAGCGCATGCGTCGCGTTCCCGACTTGTGGTCTTGCGATGGCAGAGTCAGAGCGATACCTACCTGTCCTAATCTCCAAGCTCGAAGGCGTCCTGGAAGAAAGCGGCCTACGTCACGACAGCATTGTAATGCGCATGACCGGATGTCCGAACGGATGCGCACGCCCATGGCTGGCGGAGGTAGCGTTCGTTGGAAAGGCGTATGGCGCATATAATATGTACCTTGGTGGTGGATACCACGGACAACGCCTGAACAAGCTATACCGTAGCTCCATCAAGGAGGAGGAAATCCTTGAAATCTTAAAACCGTTATTCAAGAGGTATGCCCTTGAACGCCAGGATGGGGAACGGTTCGGAGACTTTTGTATTAGGATTGGTATGATCAAGCCAACCACCGAGGGGAAGACTTTCCACGATGATGTATGTGTTACCCCCACCTTTTTTTCTTTTTCTTCTACACTTCAAGATTTAGTGCTCATAAATAAATAGGTTGCGGAAGAAGACGCTGAAGACGAAGAGTAGTCGTTGCAAAAAAAAAAAAAAAAAGTGTTGAGCCGGACATAAATTTATAGCTATATACCGTAACTCGAATAATTGGACCGTGTGCTATGTAGTCCGAAATTTCCTCCTCTGGAAAAGGGGGCGAAAGCATGCCCCCCCCCGAGACAAAAAAAAAAGTAAAAAAGCACAGACCTTACAAGGAGAGGCAAGTCCAACGTCCTAGCACATGGTTCAATTATTCGAGTTTTTATGGTACTGTATATCATTGGTGGATCATGCCCGGAGCATAAGTGGATTGAATTCGTAGTCTCCTAGTTTCTTTTCTTCTTCTCTTGCGTTTCTTCTCCTGCACTTTCTGTGTTATTATGGTATTATAGTTTAGTCTAGATTTTTTTTCTTTTTTTTTGGCTCATTACCCTTTTCTTTCCCGTGCTATGGATTGGAGCGGAGGGGGGTTACGATTTTCAGTGAACGGCGTGAGGTATGACAGCAAAATAGCAATTTGTACAGTACATGTCCAAAGGAATGAGTGAGTATGCCGAGGTTATGGCACTGGAGTTCTATACATGAAGTCTGATTCGTAACCCCGGGAAGCCAGAGGAGTCCACTCGCTGCTGTATGACTCGTGGCGGGCATAAGGCCTTGAGTGGAACTGCCATGAGTTATGAATATTGTAGCACCCCTACCGGCGCCCGCCCAAGCCCCGCCTTGCTCTTATGTTAGCCAAATCTATAATCCCTTTCTTCACTGATATTCCCGCCGTGATCACTCTCCTCAACACGAGGACCCAACTATATACCACAACTCCAACCGTCTATGTCTATAATTTCTACTCCTACCGTGATCAACGAATAATAACACAACTATCTATCACTCTTAAACTTAAACAAGAATAAGTAAAAATCCACCTACGATATCAGAATGATGGAGCATTTGTTCCCACGGTAATATTATGTGAGCCAAATTTATTATATTATCTACATTAAGTTAGCTGGCGCGGTGGTTAAGACGCCAAGAACTAGCCAACCGGCCCCCGGGGCATTTAGTACGAGACTAGAGGCCTAATTCCTCCCATCATGAGTTACGGGTACTGCATTATTGAGCAGAGTAGCCTAACATATCACTGGGGGCAGAAGAGTTGCATTGAGGAATCCTACAGGCCCTGTGTGAACCGGGAGAACCGGGGAACTTGGCGTTCCACAATACTGGTATGATACTGTAGGGTAGGGGTGCAGGGGGGGGTCAGTCTTATCATGGTACTGTAGGAGCTGACTCTGGGCCCGTAACTTAGCGCCTGGGATGGAGTCGCTGCCTGCGATTACGGTAGTAGCACTGTAAGTGGGGAAAGAGAAGGATTTTGTCATACTTCTTTAGATCGGGAAATAAGCAACTAACTTACAGATCCTAAATGGTATCATGCAAGTACAGGCTCACCGGTATCATAGGAATGAGAGAATTGGTTCTGCTTGTATGAGGCTGGCTACTATGGTAGCTTTTTAAACTGGTCGTCTTCACCATTGGTTGATTCCCTTGTTTGTGCTTGTAGCGAGTGCGGTTGCGCTTACTATTTTTGTTCGAAAGGGAAGAAAAAAGACAATTTCAGACATAACTTAATCACTACCATACAGTACAAGGTATCATACTGCACAAAATCCGTTCAAGTCTATCTTCCTAGCATATACTTGTTACTACTTGCGTATCTGACGGACGGGCAGTCTTTTAGTTGTGTATAGTAATGATGTTGTGCTGTGCATAAATCCTTCGAGCTCATTTTCAGTAGGTACCTAGCATGATCCAGGTTCTTCCCTCCTTGCTATTGTATAACATTCCTTAGCCTTGAGTTTCTCTTGCACATAAGGGTAGAGTGTTATTGATCCATATATATATATATATATTTCCCTTCTTGGGTTGTGCTTCTCTCTCGTACTAGCTGTCAGTTTTCAGGCAGCTGTGTAGTCTCTAGTCTCTCCTCACTTGCCGGAGGATAGCCAATACCTATACCTAAACACCGATGGTATAATACCAAAGCGATGGTTATCAGAGCAACATGAGCTCCTATATCCACGGATCTTAGTCTATCCTGCCGGGGGAATAGCATGCGTGAACTAACGAGTACAAGTCCACCGCCAGTGCCAGCCCTGAATTAAGCATTTATGGGTAGAATATCTCCTACGTTATTGTGCGTACAGTTACTATTTTCCTACCTACATAACTCCCAACACGACATATATCCTGCCCACCGATTAGTAACGTAAATTACGGGGATTCCGCTCACTACCGAGATCCCGCTCACCCATGGCAACCAGTGAAAAATGACACCCACCTTTAATTATCTCTATGAATAATAGAGATACTACTCTGAAAATC
>Ga0307507_10006432_pt1 | contig 18040 bp, 13 predicted proteins | sample 7_EM_MG_FD_207223 | JGI IMG/M metagenome (GOLD analysis project Ga0307507, IMG submission 207223) | Populus trichocarpa ectomycorrhiza microbial communities from riparian zone in the Pacific Northwest, United States - 7_EM | ecosystem: Host-associated > Plants > Roots > Unclassified | place... | reverse complement strand
TATAAAGTATATTAAGACACACCTAAACAAACTATAGAGGGACCCTAGGGTGCCCTATAGGAGAAGGAACTAACAACCCTAAAGTAGGGAAGATATATTAGGAAAACAGGTAGAGAAAGTAGAAGAAGAATAGTGCGGCGTTAGGGCCTAGGCCTATATAGAGAAGAAAGGGAGATGTATAAGAGGCTAGTAAAGATAACAGTAAGGGAGAGAAAGGAGCTAAAGTAGAGTATAAAAGAATACTAGAAAACCATCTACTGTAATATAATACTAGTTAGACTGTTGCTGGAGAGACACATAGGAGTTAAATGTATAGAGGTAGACTTAGGCAAGAGGAACCCAAGCTATAGTATAGTTAACGCTATAGGGGATAAATACCTAAGGGCTCTAAGAGGGCCTAATAAAGGCAGAAAATACAATAGCAACACTCCTAAGGATAGGAGTAATAGGACTAAAAGATTGGCTTTACTGGGTAGGTATCCTAGTAGGTAGCCTAAGGTGCGAATATGGCTAGCCAAGACAGCTACTAAAACACGTAATACTGTTATGCCCCTTACATACCGGCCAAGAAGCAATGCTCTTAGCAGCTGGCATAGAAAACTATAATATACTACTCTTAACACAGAAAGGCCTTAAGGCGGCTACCCGGTGGCTTATTAGCCAAAATATGCTAGACCAGTTCTGGGTTGCAAGGGAAATAGCAATAGAAGGTAAAGGGGCGACTAATAGGCGCCCCCTAATAACTCTATAGGAGTAGAGTAAAGTTTGTGATACTAGCACGTCTGTAGACTTGTTACGGCAGCAGTGGTTCCTAAAGAGGTCAAAAAGTAAGGTAGTAGAGCACCACTGGTAACTTGTAGGCGACTTGTAAGCGAGTCCTAAAAAGGCGGGGAGATAGATCACGGGGTTTTCTTAAATAGAGTTTTCTCCCCATATGTATATAAGGAGTAGTCCGCGTGGGCCCAACAGGGATCCGAATCGGACGTTAAGCAATGAAGAATAATAATAATATGCCTTTGGCTTTCAATCAATCGGTAAGTTGTTTTACTTTATTTAGGTATTCTTCCATAGAAGAATACTTAGATAAGGTGGTTTTAAAAAGCTCTTTACAAATCAAGAATTCAGAGCTAAACCCTTTTAGGCTGTAGAGATTTTTCAATAGATTCCATGCTTCCAGAGCTGTTTTGGAATACTATATTTGCAAAAGAGGTCCATCCTCAATTGTCAGCCTTATATTGGCTAAGGCTTTTTGGTCGATTTCCGGTTTTAGATTGGCTCCTTCTGCTATAGCATCACTAAGCGATCCATGTACGAGAAGTGATTAGATGCGAAGGCTCCAGACTTCGTAGTTAGATTGGCCAATAAGCTTGCAGATTGAGATTTTGTCGGACATTTTGTCTGCGAATAGATAAATAGAATTGAATGATAGAATTGAGCTTTGAACAGATAAATAGAATTAAATGATTGAGCTTCGAACAGATAAAATTCAAATAAGTCTTTAAATAAAATTCAAATGGGATTCAATTAAGATTGAAACGAGATTCAATCAAAATTCAAACAAGATTTAATTAAGATTCAAGTAGAATTCAAGTGAAATTGAAATTGGAATGAAATTGAAGTGAACTTAAGATAAAATTGACTAAAGATTTTCAAAGTCTAATCAATTGGTCAACAATTGATTTAGATTTGGTTAAGGTGTAGTCGAGATTTTAATTAATTGGTCAATAATTAATTAAGATTTAGTTGATATCTAGTTGAGATTTGATCGAATTTTGGTCAAGGTTAGAGCGCCGGGCTTATAACCTGTTAATATGGGTAAGCGGAGGTAGGAGGACGACACGGTGAACGATGTAGTAAAGTAAGTAATGTGGATGAACTTAATATAATGGATAATGTCTATCTGCAGGGGATCGAGTCTCTATATACCTGGAAGACCCTAGTTCTGGAATGTCTACGTTCCGGCTCGTATTCTAATACGACCTAATACGCGACCTAATGCACGACCTGGTATATGACCTGGTATACGACCTGATATACAACCTAATACACGACCTAATACACGACCTAATATATGACCTAATATATGACCTAATATACGATCTGATATATGATCTAATACACGACCTAATAGGGTTCTTCTAGGGTGTTCCTATATAAGCATTATATAATGCTTACATAAGCAACATCTTGTAGTCCATCTTTAACACTAGCAAATAACCTTAAAAAAGAAGGATTCTATCCTATCTTTACAGATTAGGCAGTATTTAAAAATAAACACTAGGCATTATAATAATCTGCCATATAGACGATCTACTGGTATTTGGCCTAAATATAGAACAAATAAATCAAATCTAAACAAAACTAGCAAAAGATCTAGAATTAACAAGTTTGGGACCAGTTTCCTATTTTCTAGGTATAGAAATTACCAGAGATTATAAAAATAAGGTTATAACATTAAACCAAAAGAAATACACCCAGAATATCTTATAAAGGGTTAATAAACAAAATTTAAATCCAGTATCTACCCCTGGAATTATTGGCTTAAAAATAGAAAAGAATACAGAACAGGCCTCTCCTAATAATATAAAACAATATCAAAAAGAAGTAGGAGGCCTAATATACTTGTCTATAAAGACTAGGCCTAACATAGCCTATAACATAAACAATTGCGCTAGATTTATGTCAAATCCAAATAAAATACACTATCAGGCACTAAATCAAATTTGGAAATACCTAAATTATACCCCTACCTTAGGGATTACCTACTCTAGACAATCAGAATCTTACATTTTGGGTTACTGCGATTCAGATTAGGGGGGTGATATAATAGGTCGAAAATCTACTAGCGCATATTATTTCTCATTTAGAAGAAGTCCTATAAGCTAGGCTAGCCAATTACAAAAAACAGTTGCTCTATCTAGCTGCGAAGCAGAATATATAGCCCTAAAAGAGGCTATAAAGGAATATCTATATTTAATAAGCGTTATATAATAGCTTAATATAGAAAACAAAGAAAAATTCCATTTATTTACAGACAGTCTATTAGCAATTGAATTGGCAAATAATCCAGAACATTATGCTAAAACCAAGCATATTAATATACAATACCACTTTATTAGAGAACACGTAACAAATAATATAATACAGCTAAGCCATATAAATACAAAAGAACAGCTAGCTGATATGCTTACTAAAGCACTAAGTGGTCCTACCTTTAAGAACTTGGTTAGACAGATAAACTTACTACCAATAGAGAAATAAAATCAATTAGTAGACACTCTTTTCCTTCCTAAATCAGACCTTTTTCCCACTGGGTTTTGGCCATAAGATAAGGTTTTTATTGAGGCTGATGGCTTACTTCTTGGCCATTAAATAAATTAAATTGAGAAACAAAATCGATGAACAAAAACGATAAACAAATTGATGAACAAAATTGGCAAACAAAATATTGTAATACAATATATTGTTTATGGGGGCGTGTCGAGGATGAACTGGAAGATGTTGCTTATGTAAGCATTATGATGCTTACATAAGAACACCCTGGAAGAACCCTATCAGACTGTATATCAGACCGTGTATTAGACGTGTATTAGGTCGTGTATCAGGTAATGTATTAGGTAACGTATCTGGTAACGTATTAGGTAACGTATTAGGTCGTATCGGAATACGAGCCGGAATGTAGATATTCCGGAATAGGGTCTTCCAAGTATATAGAGACTCGATCCCCCGCAGATAGACATTATCAATCGCATCAAGTTTATCCATTTCACTTACTTCACTACATCGTCCACCGTGTCGTCCTCCTACCTCCGCTTACTCATATTAACAATTATAGCTAATAGTTACTCCCCTATAATTACGGATACTAGACGTGTTTGTGAATGTGGTGAGCGGAGGTAGGAGGACGACAGGGTGAACGATGTAGTGAAGCAAGTAAAGTGGATGAACTTGATACAATTGATGATTTCTATCTGCGGGGGATCGAGTCTCTATATACCTGGAAGATCCTAGTTCCGGAACGTCTACGTTCCGGCTCGTATTCTGATACGTTACCTGATACGCTAGGTGATACGTTACCTGATACACTAGGTAATACGTTACCTGATACACTAGCTGATACACTAGCTGATACACTAGCTGATACACTAGCTGATACCATCTGATACACTAGGATTCTTCCAGGGTGTCCTTATGTAATGCTTACATAAGCAACATCAGAGTTCATCATTGACAGTGTTTAATAGGCTTTATATTTTATTAGATGCCTTCTTAATAGAGGTATTTCCGCTTTATAGTATAGTATTCGCCCGTTCTTATTATGGAGGGCTATTACTAGGCGTGGTTCTGGCGGTCGCGCGCGAGTGTAAACCACCATTGTTTGACATGTGCCTCCCCTATGATGTAGGCATCTTAAGGGGATTCTCTGGGTGTTTTTAGGGTTCTTTTTGGTTGGTTTTGGTCTTTTTGGGCCGGGTGTAGCAAGAGCTCCAGTTTCCTAAGTATTTCTTTATTAACTTCTAGGTTGGCTTCTTTACTAGTATTAAAATTATAAAACTAATTTTCTAGTATTTTGATATTTCTAAGCCTTTTGTTAAATTGGGTAAGCGGAGGTAAAGGACGACATAGTAAACAATATAGTAAAGTAAATAAAGTAAATAAAGTAAATAAACTTAATATAATTGATAATATCTATCTATGGGGGATCGAGTCTCTATATACCTAAAAGACCCTAGTTCTAGAACGTCCGTATTCCGGTTTATATTATAATATATTATTTGATATATAACCTAATGCGCGACCTAATATACGACCTGATATACGATCTAATATACGACCTAATGCATTATAAGATTCCGAAGTATTGGAATCTTTAGGGTTCTTCCTATATCTTCTTATCTTTTATACTTCCAGAGTATTCTTATGTAAGCATTATATAATGCTTATATAAGCAATATCTCGTAGTCCATCTTTAACAGCATTAGGTCTTGTATTAGGTTGTGTATTAAATAATATATTAGGATATGAGCCGGAACGTAGATATTCCGGAACTAGGGTCTTCTAGGTATATAGAGACTCGATCCCCCGTAGATAGACATTATCAATTGTATCAAGTTCACCCACTTCACTTAGTTCACTATATTGTTCACCGTGTCGTCCTCCAACCTCCGCCTACCCATATTAACAAGCTAAACTTCCTAATTAGGGAAGCGCAAAAACTTTATTTAGCGACCTCCGTATACGCGTTATTTTGGTTCTAGTATTCGCGCACGACCTTCTCCTCTCTAGATGCCCAAACGTGTTGAGGGATAAGTGGGCATATAGTGCTTATTACCAAGTACTACTGTGTTTTACTACTGCTAATATCTATAGAAGGTTGGTATCCTTTTTGGTACCAGCTCCAGATATTTAACCCAATTTTTGTTCCCGAGAGCACTGGCAATCCTGCATGCCAACATTCCTTGTACCCAGTACCATCTGCACGGAGGTTCTCCCAGAAAACTGCGTTGCCTTTCAGAGGTTTAAAGGTGACTCCCTGTCGACTCCCACATTCCACAAACTCACACCAGTTCCCGCCTCGTGGAATTTCCAAGCGCGGGAAATTGGTGCCACCTCCAGTACAATTTGCCTCGAGGTAAACCATGAAGCTGGAGACTCTTCCTGAGTGCGATGATGCAGAGCTCCAATCATAGTGATGGCGATAGTGCCCGTTTTGTGTGTAACGCTGACTCCAAAGTTTTTCTATGAAAACATCGGGGCGCCACCCTTGGAAGACACGGGCACGGTTCTCAATGCATTTGACAATATCATCTCGGTCCAAGAGAGCCTTTTCGGATTCCCGGACAGTGGTGTCAAGCCTCTCAACCCCTTCAGTCCAGACAGTGGAAGGCCTAAACTTGTCTTCGCTGCGGTTGTTTGGATTTAGTGGATTTATTACAATTGGCATATTACTGGTTGATAGGATGAGAAGTGTTTCGTACCTGACTCTTACGAGATGTTCTGCCTCCTCGTTGCTTAAGAATGACTGAATATAGATAACGAGAGGATCTCGCGAGAATATATGGATGTTGTATGCGTGGTGTGGGCATGTGAGATTATCCTCCGATATCACCAATGAGGCGCTTTTTTCGGGGGAAATTTCTTCAGGGGGATCTTGCTTACGTGCGCCGAAAAGGGAGCGGGAAAGGGGTGCACCGGCAAGGATGTAGCCAATGGCTCCAATAAAAAGATATTGTACAGTTGTACTAAGTTTTGGGGCCATAGTGATGCTTTTGGGTATTCGGAATATTAGTTCCTTGGAGAAGTCAAATCATTCATTTCATCAAACAAACGTAGTGGATCCGCGCGGGCCGGCGTCGTCTGCTCATCAACGCCGCTTGGACCATGGTAAGTCGACAGGGGTCTTCTTCACTATGTATTACTAGTGTCTGATTGATTTACTCGTGTACAAACTAAGCGGTATTCGTAGGGCCTTGGGGCGATGAAGGTTTCTGTTACTTGAGCGTCTGCGTTGTAAGCTTTCACAAAGAGTAGAATAGTAGGTGCTAAGACTGATAACAGCCAACTTCAGCTTAGTAGGATCAATTCCAGAAAGCAGCTGGTATTGCTTTCGAAACGCAGTGTGCTAGCTAATAATGTGTCTATACTAATAAATAGAAATTATACAAGAACCCAAACCCTGTTAACTAATATGGAATCCCGTTTGTTAATAGTTGGAACTGATCGTATTGCTTTGTGGTGTAGCTGTTGTAACTTTTCCGGATCAGTTCCCTCATGAAGTCCGCAGCCTCCCTTTCCGTTTTCTCCAACACAAATCTCTCCTTGAAATGCTGAATTGTCTCTGGTTTGAAGCACGGTAACCCACTGTCCAACATGACGATTACCACATGAGCAAGGTGTTCACAGTGCTGTCGGGATGCAAGAAATGCTTTGATGCAGAGTTCCTCAAACCAATGGTACGGCTGAGAATTTGTAGAGCCGCCCATCACAGCAACCATCTCGGAAGTGAGCTTGAATGGGGCTCGCTCGAACTTAATGCCACCTGGTGCGATATCGAAGCAAAAGCCGAAATCGATATGGAGGATGTGACCGGCATCGTCGATCATGATATTGCCGTTGTGACGGTCCTTGAACTGAAGAAGGTACGAAATGACACTGTATGCCGCCATGCTCTTTACAAAGTTATTCCGAGCTTCCTGGAACCGTATCGATTCTTCTCCCCCGTATTTTGATATAAAATAATCATACAGGCCATTAACGGCTTCACGACCTAGCATGTCACGAGATATAGAGTTTGGTAACACATCGATCACGCCACAGCCGGGGGCTGTAGCAGTGACACGGTAGGGGTAGACGTAGACATCGAGCCCAACATTGTTGAAAATTCCACGAAAGGCGGCAATCATCTGCAAGGCAAGCACGTCTTGTCGGCAATCATCGCCAACTTTGAAGATAGCTGACTGCCAAACCTCGTAAGTGCTAGATCTCACTACAATGTCACTATTGTGACTGAAGTCTTCACCAGGGCTACCGGTGTCCGCTTTCGTTTTTCGTATCCGGAACGTGGCCATATATGGAGCTTTGGCATGGCTCTGCAACGGCTTCCCGGACTTTCGGTCGATGCCGATGACTACTCCGTCGGGATTGCTTGGGAGATATACGCCAACTTCAACTTTAATTTTGCGCAGTTCCTCTTCAATTTTCTGCTTCTTTTCTGGCTTCGGGCTCTTTGTAAATGGTCGTAGTTTGCCTGAAATACCAGTTACTTCATTGAAGAATGAAAATTCACGCTCGTAGAAGAGCCGGTCACTTTTGGCGAAGCTTGATATTAGATTATCCATAACCTTATCGAGAGTCGGTTTGACGGGATCAGGCTATGCAGCTCAATTAGATACCATCGAATAAGCACGCACGCTGGACCTACGATCTGAGAATCTTCGTCTTTATAGGCATTTGCTTTCATGTTCCAGATAATCTGATGAGCGAACAATTGCGAGAATTTCGCTGTTTCAATGATATATCTCTCTACGTAGCCAAGAGCATCGTGTCGCAGAGTTTGAACAATCTGAGGTACGTAGAAGAATGTAACATCGACGGAGTGGCTTTCTAGTGCTCTCATCGCATACTGGGTGATGAATGGATGACATCCATACGCTGGTAAAAAGTATGTTACTGCGGTAATGGGGTTTACCGAAGCCCAGTAAAGCAAGTACTACCTCTGTTAGTAGACTCAACCTAGAAGGTGTAGGTGATAATCACCTTCAGTTGAAATGAGACGTCGTTTGGCAATGTTGTGCCTAGCAGAATCTCAAGGGCATCTGGTTCGTTAAGAGCCTTCTGCGGGAAATTAAGTAGTAGCCACCGTATATCGTTGGCTAATCTCTGGGACTGGAAGCGTTGCACGAGGTGGACAGCAAGTGCGGGATTCTCGGTCCAGGCAGTTTTTAGGAAGCCGGGGATTGCATTCTGAATGAGTTAGTAGGCAGGGATGATATTTCGACCGACTGCGATAAGTGTATACACACCTCTGTCAAAGTCCTAATGTGCTGGCCTGAAATAAAATGGTGCTTCTTCTCATAATCAAGCGGGAACAACCAAACCATGAGTCGTGTTTGCTCGTTTGCTAGCAGTAGTGAAAAAAGATCTTGCTTCCCTTGCAACGATTTGAGAGAGCCTTCTGTCCCGGCGCCAATATTTGTCACCATCCGAAGATACGCCTGGATATCAGAGAGAACATGAGTCTCAGCTTTGATTTGAAGGCGGTTACCGCCGAATGACCATCTAAAACTATCATTAATATTTACTAGAATGGATAAAAGGTTTAACCCACCTTGGAGAAACCACAAACCATGCAAGGCCTGCAGATAGGATTCGGTCCTTTAATCTCCACTTGACTAGATCGCGCAGAGATGTACAATGATGGAGAATCTTGAGACCCAGGAGAATGACATGAAAGTGTGCTTCTCGCGCAAGCGGATGGCCTATGCACAACCCCATGGCGTCCAGAGTTATATGCATAAGACGATGATATACTTTCTCCACATTTGGATTGCTTAATCGCGTAGCATTGAAATGGCTGGACAGGAATTGAAGTAGTCGAAAGTGTGGCGCTATGGCGTTGTATGCCTGCTGCTGCCTCTTCATGGTCGCTAGCTTGTCTGAAGGAGCGAATTCTTGCCTGACATAGAAAGGATCTAGATGACTGGAGGGATTAGGCGGCTGTGTTTTGGGAGTACATTTATACACTTACTGCAATGCATCGCTGAACAAACCACGTTTCTTGCGCACAGTTATCTCCCAGTTTTCGGCGATTGCGACTAAGATTCTCGATTCCATTCTCGGATTTTCTTTGATAACACTCATCCAAAGGGAGATGCCTAGTTTTATAGACTGTTTAGTAAAGACAGCAAACGGTATTCCGACCAAATGATGAACAATAGCGGACTGATCCCTCTTGACTCTACACAACAAGGCAGCCGCCCGTCTTAATATGTCCCGTAATTCAGCAATAGAGACTTGTTTGTGATTTAGAGTTTGACTTTCGAGGTCAGTTAGCAGGTTCGTAGCATCCTCGATACTGCGATGAATAACTGAAGCTCTACGTTGGAGAGGATCCGCTACTAAATTTAGCATCCGGAAATACAAAAGAAAGATAGATTGACAGACCGTTGTTGCCAAATCTCAACCATTCTTCATCTTGGTCATTCAGTCCATCAATGAATCGATACTCCTGGCGAGTGGTATATTGAGCGATAAAGTCAGAGGCAGTGTTAACATTCAGGTCTTTTTGTCGTTCGATTGCGCCTGTTGAGCTCGTTAGAATTCTTGACCGAAGCCACGCGGGGTTAAGATACGCTTACCAAGACGTTGGTCAGTCGAGGGGATTACGGAACCCATCTCCAAAGCGAATGAACGCCCTAGGGAAACATGACCATAAGCGCCTTCATCATCATATTCCGAAAGGTACGTCTATTGAGTGATCAGTCATTGTTACTATTATTACTCAGACGTAGGCTCACCTGGAGTAAACCTTTGATATCCAGCGGAGCCATATCTAAAACCTGCAGCACCCAGCTCTTGGCTCGCTTATGAAAATTGTTCAGTGTCGTCCGACGAAAGTCATAGTCGTCAGAAAGTTCTACAGAGATGTTCTCCCTTGAAGAGGTGAACGTAGAAGTCCATTCGTATTCATCTGTATCGCCTTCTAGGCAGCTAGACCACATGATCGACAGCAGCTCGAGAATTGCGAAAAGTGCTGTTTTCTGACATAGCGTGGACGGCACTTCTCGAATAATAATCTCAGCAGATGCGGTTGCGACCTGCTGAACTCTACCAATTCGGTGACAACACCTTGCAAAAATAGTCGCAAGTTGCTGTGCGAGATATGGGGTAGAGAAAGTCTGCATACTTCCAGAAAGGGTCTTTGAGACGTACGTCTTCACAGCCGTCGTCGCAATCGCAAACATACAATTTCCCATGGCACTACTTCGAAGTTTCGGGTCGAGAAAATAAGCAAGAGCCTTTGTACAGTCCCCAGAGCTAGCTCTGAGGCCCTCGACGAGGTAGGCTGTGTTGAGGAAGACGACTTCTGGATAGCTGAGGGCTTTGATATCAGCTTCGCAAGAGGGAAGAAGCTTGATCAAGTTTTTCTTTTGTTCGACGGTGTGTTCTGGCCCCTTTCCGCGCCTCAGAACAGTGTTCAATTCAACGTCGCTTTCCACCTGGCCAGCTCTTTCTTCGGCAATCAAAGGTTGGCTAAATTGTGCAAAAGCTCGGAGTTCACTCAAATATTTTCTGCCAAGTTGCGATGTAAGACTAAATCCATGGACGACGATATTGAACCATGCATCGCGCTGGAGGCTGCTGATAGTATCATGATGTTTCCATTCGTCAGTTGCGCCGGAATTCCCCGATAACAATATTGCTAAGGGCGACAGTAACTGAGCAATCTCTTGAGCAGCTAATTCAGCATCTGGAAGATGGTTATTCGCGCTCTCATGTGCATCGCCTTTGCTAACAATCGCGTCCAGTAGATGTGTTAAGTAGATTTCAAATAGTGGGGAGCCAATCTTGATTTCTTTGGAGAGGTAATTCCTGGCATTCATAACCTAGAGTAAGACTTAGAGAGCAGTCCGATATTGCTAGAATGGTACACGTACAGCTTCGAGCATCACCATATCGTTCTTCACCAGGGAATCGTGGCTGAGCCTGGAGTACAGCTTTAAGAGCGATCGCAATTCGCTAGGTCTACTATGCACGCCTAGAAGAGCGGACTCGGTGATGATTTTCGTATCCACTGTTTGATTTACGCGTCCGTATTTCTGAATGAGTATTGATAGGGCCAATGCCGTGATCTTTTCGTCTTTGCAACTTTTCGCAATCCCGACTATTGTGTGAATTACTGTAGCATATACATGAGAGGGTTCTTCCTCGTCACTGGGCGTGAGTGATATTGCGCTTCCAGTAGTTTGATGGTTGTAGATGCCGACATGGCGGTGGGCCTTGGTGCTCCCGTTCAGTAAAGGCGATGTAGTTGTACCTCTGTCGGGCAATGAACTAGCACTAAGCACATTGCCTAGGCTGTACAATGTCGTAATAATTGCGTCTTGCGGAAGAAGTTTGAGAACTGATGCTAAACAATCAGCCGCGACAGTCGCCGTGCGACTGTCTAACCCACCTTGAACAATGATCCGGGGTAAGGATCGACTGAGGACTGATGATATGGGAGGGGATAATTTCGCGAGAATCGACATGGATTTGAGCACTACGGATGCTAGATTCTCGTCGGCGATTTGAACTGGATCCGTTAAAGTAGCTTCTAGCCAAGACATCAAAACATCAGAGTCGGCAACTTCCTCATTGCACACGGTGCAGCAAAGGAAGGTTGTCAACGCGTTTGCTTTGACCATAGAAGCCAAGCGTTGCTGCCATGCAGAGCCAACCTGCTGGAGGTAATCTAGATCATTCTGCAGACGTTCCATCTCTTCAATGGCTATCTGAGTTAGACCTTGCAGGAGCGCATCCTCCAAAGAGTCAATTGGGGTATCGTGCCTGGGGTGAGGTGCCCGAAGAAAGTCAAGGACTGGCTCCTCTAATTTATGATCTGCTGGGCCTACGAGCAGTGAGGCACAAGCGACAACTAGTTGCATAAAGCCTTCATGAAGCAGCATTGCTCCTAACGGGCGACCTAGTGCAGCGTAGTGCTTTGTATAACTTTTCCATTCTCTTAACCCTTGTTGTGAGGAACGTGCATTTCGAACGATGGATAATGCTGCTTCAAAGGCAATCATGAATTTCTCCACCAGCGCTCTTTGTATAAGTTCGATCAATTGCAATCTCTCATAGGCGGTCCAGAATCTAGTATGTTTCGCCGCAGAGTCCAAAAAGCCCAACAGTGAAACGCTCAGCGTCATGACCCTTGAAAGCTCGCCATCGATAGCGTACTCAGGACAGCTATCGTCGTCGAACTGGTTGGCAGACAACGAGCTTGCTACAGAAGCCCAGCCTTCAATATATTTGTCTAGAGCTGCAACAACCTTAGGCCGAAGAATTTCATGGTTCAGACCGATCGACAGTATCGCGGACGTTAGGCTATTTGTAAGGACCTCCCACGGCGAAGGAGTGATGTCACGTAGTCCAGGAGAGTGGAAAATCACTTGAGTGTGTGATTCGAGCAGGTACGGAGAGAGTTGATTTAATAATTGCTCCGCAGTGTCGGCGGATTTGACAAGAGGAGCAGCCTTACAGAGAGCGAGGAGCACATCAAGCTCTGGAAGGCGCTGTATAATCATTAGCCTACATCTGAGCGCGCAAGGTCTTGGGATTAAGTTTCGGTTATAAGTAATTTCCAAGTATCACTGCTCACTCACCATGCGTACATTTGCAGTATTTGTGTGATTGTTCGACTTCCGGGAATCAATACCATCTTGTTTAAAGCTTGTCGGAGGACATCTTTTGCAGAGTTTCGCAAGGTCGGAATGCCCTGAAGTACTCGTAAACGACTTTGCTGAGAGAGAAGCAAGTTTCTCAAGAGCATTGCGCCTAATTCTACGTGACAGTAGAGTATTAGCAACCCAGGAGATAAGCCTTTGAAGAAGCCGGTATACTTACGTTCTCATTTTGTACCATCAAGTTGTAAAAAAATGCGGGGGGATAAGGTTAAGGGTTCGTAACAACCTACGCCCGTTGGTGACGAAATACTGGGTTGAGGTATGCAGGTGGTTTTTGGAAAGCTAGCCTAAATGGGAAGTTCTTGGCGGCTTGAATATATTTCTCAGTCAATGAGAGATTGTAACTATTTTTTCACTTTCAGGTCTCAGAATTTTTAAGCTGTCCTTTTTCTTTGGATTTATATGCATTACTTGGATTTTAGTCATGTTTATCAAGCTTGTTGTGCTCTTCATTTTATTGAGCCAAAACAGCAGTCCGAGTTGAGCGCGATGGCTGAACATGCATGCATAATATAAATGAGACCAAGAACGACAAGGTATATTGGGGTGTTGAAGCAATGCTTTGGCCTCTAGCCTTTCGAGTCCAGCGGTAAGACCCGCCCGTTCTGCAGTCTACAAATTCAACGCTGTGTCCGTTGATCCGAACAAAACCATCCGAAGCCCTTATGACCACCCCAACGCCCAATCCCCGCCAATGTATGCATGTTTCGAACTTCGAACAAGAAACGTCTTAATCGCCTCCAGTACTTAAATCAGCTGTGAAATCCCTCCTGATCGTCAAGTCCTGGAAATTCTCCTCATTATTTATCACGAGTCCTTTCTCATTAGCCAAATGAAGAAGGCAAATAAAACAGTAAGAGGTTGAGATATCCGCCATTGCCTGCTTGGGGTACACAGACTGCAGGTTATTCATCACATCTGTGAACTTGAGGGATCCATCCGGGGCTTTCGGAACCGGTACTGCTGATGTTTTTAAGGGGGTTTGCTCCTGCATCAACTATGCTCTGTCAGTGTGCTCTTCCCTTTGTGAAGTAGAGATTCGCTCACATTTTCGAATCCAATTCCTCGCCAGAGTTCCTCCTTAAGCCGTCGAACGTCGACCTTCTTTGCTACCCGGGCATACTGCACATATTCAGGGCGTAACCTTCGGCTTTGCGTAACTAACTGAGCGCCGAAAGCCCCTTCCTGAGAACTGCCAAGTACATCTTCAGTAGCCGTAGCACCGACATATCCTCTCTCGACCGGCGGGGAAAAGTGTTCCCGCGCATCGGCGAAATCATCATCTTCTTCTTCCATGCCGCTAGGTAGCCCAAGCCCGTCATCTTGGAAGAAGTCAGCATCGTAGTTTCCTTGCGGTGTTTCCTCCTCATCTGTAGGAGATGTGGAAACGCGATTCTCTTTTCTGGCCCAGTATGCTTCATCCACTTCGCCTTCTGGAACCTCTTCCTGACGAGCTCCTGTTGACTGTACAGCATGTCCGGCCTTTGTAGACCCCATACGAGCCTCGGGCTTAAGGAATAATCGAAGAAGTTGCCGTGAGTTGAAATGTTTATCATCGGGAAGCAGGTTTCTCGTCTTCGATTTCCATTGGGCCTTAGGCATTGTTATGGTCGAATTCGACGATGCGGGGGTATACAACGCATCTGCTAAAAACTGGGTAAGAGGTGTGGTGAAATCTATCTCAAACGGTTCCTTCTCTTTCCGTTTTGTGAGAGATGTAGGCGTCCGGGTAATGTCCTTGATTCTTCTGATTCGCCAATGTTCAGGTCCCGCCCAGTTCTTTTGTATTGCTTGGTCAAAGTAGTTGAGTATGTTTTCCTGATCATCTCCTTGGCCATGTATTAAGGAAATGCTGTACTGAGCACTACCAGCCTCAAAACCCCCAACTTCTCCAATCCCTTCATCACCTTCTCCATCTGTGTTACCCATGGTCACAGTATGAACGCGCATTTGAGGTTCTAATGCCGCTTCCTTTGCCCAGGCCTCGCCTCCTTCACCGAAACCAGTCTCAAGGGGAAGGTTGAACCCACCCAGACCACCGTCATCATCGTCCTCATCGTCGAACCCCATGGCGTTCTCGTCATCAAGAACGACTCCAGAATGATCCCCTTCATCTGCATCTTTACTTTCTTGTCTCCAGTCTTCCGGTGTTTTCAGAAATGGTAGATCCAGCGATCCGTTGGCATCTCCAAGGTCAAAGGCTTTCAAGGAGGGGCATATGTCCTGTTCCTCCAAACGTGAGAGATCTGGAAAATATTTAGAAGCAAGTGTGGTGATGTCAATGTCAATGTCCTCAGTTGGACTAATAACGTCGGCTTCTTGTGTTTTTATCTCGAGCCTTGCACTCTCACGTCTGTCTTCGGCAGAGATGTCTTGCACATCGTCGCTGCTGTCAAACACAATTCTGCCTTTCCCGTCAATCGTGAGATGGTTTAGTAATAACCCTTTCGCGCCACCTTCATCGAAGTCTGCGGATGCTTTCTTGAACAATGGGTCTACCGAGAATTCAAGCTCCATCTTCTTAAGTTGTAGTTGTGCAAATGATGTGGCAAGCGTTGCTTCGGAAGACCTCTGTGACCTCTTCTTTCTTTTCTTTATCCCGTCTTCGCCCTCCTCCTCATCCTCATCTTCAACCTCGCCATCGTTGCCTCCCTCAGAGCCTTCACCACGTCGCTTTTTGTTGCCACTGTCTGCTAGACCACTAAGTAGTTTGCCGGTTTCAGTTGCAACACTGTCAACACGACTTGTGTATATTTTAACGCATCCGTCTAGGGTGCAGCTTGCCCGCTGGAAGTTAACGCCATCACCCTCTTTTAGTAAGGACATATCGTGGAAGTAATCGATGAGCGCAAAGTTCCATGAATTGGTGGCATTTATTTTCTATTCCGATTAGCAGCTGTTATATATTAAGCATTGCATCATTCTGATTACATTGTCAGTAGCCATCTTCATCCACTCCTCAAAGTTAGCTAATATAGGAACACGCTTCATAGGTGTCACCGCATTCCCCCCCACATATGGCATGCCGTTCTCAACTCCATTCTGATTGTATGTGGGTGTCCCGGGGCTCCCACCGACGGCTGATATTCTTCTCCGGACTGGAGTTGCCGCAGCTTTGATTGAGTTTAGTTGCGCCTCATGGAGAACCTGTCTCGAGTGAAGTCGATTTGCCTTTTCCTGGCGGTCATCATTTAAAGGTATTCTAATATGTCGTCAGCGTAGGTATCTAGTCGACCATAGGTGCCCTAACTTCATGGGAGTTTTGTGCGGCGTCGCAGCAGCATATCTGTCCCTAGCACGCGGCATGGTATAACGACTCTGCAAGCGCGTTTAGAGATTCTATGCAAATCCTGGAATGGCCTCTGGATGGTACCTTAGAGCGAACCTGGTGATTCCCTGTTGTGGTGTGCCCGAGAAATGTCGCGACGCGCATTGTTTGTTGTCTGCATTTCGGCGTTGCTGTGGCTGCCGAGGTGCCTTGCAAAATCTTTGCTGACTGAAACGTCCACCAATCACAAGCCAACTTTAACGTGTCACCCCCCAAACGAGACATACGCACCCAGATACATTTATATTAGGGGTCGTTCGGTTGCAAAAGCGTCATATGGAATATGAACTGAAAGTCCGGCAGAAAGAACGTGTTCCTTCCCGATTTGACACGCGCCTGTGGCTCCACGGTTGCACGGACATGTGCAATATGGAGGCTTCAGATTGAAATGGAATCTGAATGTGGAGCTTCAAGCTCCATATTGAAATGACGCCAAGAGCTCTATTTCAGAAGCTGTACCTTAGCGTGGCTCGCGGGTGGATTAAAATCCTGTTCTAAGGCTCTTAGCGGCGTTATGTAATTAGTCTATTTAATTATAGAATGCCAAGATTTGAAGTCGTGTTTATAGCGTTAAGATATAAAGGCATGTCTATTTGATATATCTAATAATAAATGACTAGCAGGATGTACTTCTAGGCAACTTTCTGTCTACCTAAAATGTCTGTTTAAAAAGAAGAGGCAGTTGCGGTGGATCCCATGCGACCGTGTTTTTGGAAGGCGCTTGCTGTCTATCCATCCTGAGAAGGCAAGTCTTTAAGTAGCGAGATTACCTTAACTATAAGCTCCATTTTTATAAAAATGTATATTTATAATCTTTATAACTGTAAATTAAGTACGATATAATATACCTTTATTACTAGAACCCTTTTATATTTAGAATAGTGCTATAATCTTGTTAAATTTTAAACCTAAAATTAAATAATGCAGAATATAAAAATAACTATTAAGTTTAAAAGAATACTTCCATCTAGATATTCTGTATTAACATATCTCTAATATATATTCTAGCAAAATATAACTATAAACATAATCTCTGTCTTTAGAGCCATCTTTAAAGACTTATTATTTTTATTAATAATAGACTCTCTACGGACAGTTCCTTAACTATATATATTTAACAAGCTTCTAGAGCCAATTTAAATAGCAAAAACATTATATATGTTATTCTTGATGAACTAAATAATATTGGAACGAATGAATGTAAATATGGAATCTAACTACAACGAATATAGGCCTATATCGGTACGGAAACCGGAGTAATTACTATAGAGACCGACTAAAAGCGGAACAAATGATGTCTGCTTATATAAGCAGGAAACGCGTATAGACGTATATAGAGGACTCTTCTAGAGCTATCATCAATTCTAAGGCAAATACGTATCTTAAAGTAGAATAAAGTTTCTAAAAAATACTAGTATACCCTTTATTCTAGCAATGCTAATTACTACTTAGAATATACCTACTACTTTTATATAGGAGAATGTCTAAGTAGGTAAACTTATAATGTCTTAGCCACCTAGACAAGATAGCCACCTATAAACTATTAAGGATGAACTAGAAGATATTGCTTATATAAGCATTATAATGCTTATATAAGAACACCTTAGAAGAACACTATTAGACTATATATTAGACCGTGTATTAGACGTATATTAGGTCGTATATCAGGTAACGTATTAGGTAACGTATTAGGTAACGTATTAGGTAACGTATTAGGTAACGTATTAGGTAACGTATTAGGTAACGTATTAGGTAACGTATTAGG
>Ga0307507_10006430_pt1 | contig 18043 bp, 11 predicted proteins | sample 7_EM_MG_FD_207223 | JGI IMG/M metagenome (GOLD analysis project Ga0307507, IMG submission 207223) | Populus trichocarpa ectomycorrhiza microbial communities from riparian zone in the Pacific Northwest, United States - 7_EM | ecosystem: Host-associated > Plants > Roots > Unclassified | place... | reverse complement strand
AACCTGCATTTTGAATGAAAGAGGATTGAAGATCAAAACGGGCTTTGGGAGTGGATGTTAAAGCGGTTAACCGATAGTCAGAGAAACCAGCGATGGTGATGAAGCGGGACGGAGGAGGGAGGGGGGTCGTTTTATACCTGAGATCTGAGCTACGAGCAGGTAGAATTTGATATAGCTACTGCAACTATAACTTCTATTCATTGGAGGGGAACACTCATATTGTGAAGCCCCTCAGTAATATTAGCACCATAAGCACCGCTCTACGCTATGGGCCTAATGAAATCACAACATGTGAGGAAGTCTCCGTCAAACAAGCAACCTCAATTAGTCTGTATGCATACGAATACAGATTGAAGCCCGAAAGGAGACAGATGGTCTACCTCCCCAATTGGCTATCCCTACCTTTGTGCATCATGTGCTTTTGAGGTCTCTTAAATTAGAAGTTTAGAGTCGCCACGAAGATAAAGTGCATAATAGTCTAACAATCGCCAAAGAGCTTACTTTCCTATAAGAAAAAGTAAGAGAAATAGGATGAATAAATCCCCATAGGAGGACAGGGCTGCGCTCGCACAAGTCTAGTCCCCTTTCCGGCTAAGGGAGCTAGTGCCGATGTGCCGTCCTTGCAACCCTTTCCCGTAAGGAATCCGAACTTCTCATTGCTAACCAAACCGAAGATTCCTAAGTCTCATATCTGGGTTTGGGAGGAGAGTCGGCAAGGACACGGCAGGTCCCATTGGCTCTGCAAAGACAGTTGGTACAACTATCCCTACAGAAAACTATAATTGTCTAAATATGCCAAATCTTTCCCTTTTTCATCTGCCTGGGTTGAACCTTGGGTAACTTAAGCCCGAAGAATTAGCCAGAAGAATTAGCCCCTAGAATTAGCCCCTAGCATTAGCCCCTAGCATTAGCCACTAGGATTGAAACACGAAGAGGCGGGGTCGTCAACAACCATCTTACTACAACCCAACTTTATTAGCCCATTATTATGCCCCACAATTTGTATCACCTGTGGATGTTCACTCTAGTAGCGTAAAACTGCAAGAATCAAATCATATGCCACCTCGCCCAACTTGCTTCTACCGGCAAGGTATCGTATTTTTTTCCTTTTGTATGTTTTTCAGAGCAGCTGGGCAGCTCTCTTTTTTTCTGTGGGTTTCGCACTTTTTTCCAGGCAGGGAGTTCTTAGCTGCATAGCACATTACTCGATTATTTTAGTGTTTACAGCATTCCCTCAACAGCACCCTCAGAACGGCAATTGCTTAGACCTGAGGTTCCCGATCAATATTTATTATATAACCACCTTCCCTAGCCGGAATTCTAAGGTAAGATAAAGGTTGATGCTTCCTATAATTAGTTACTACGATTGCAACACTTTACAAAACCCACATATGGAGAGAAAATAGCACTAGGGGCTAAAGTCCGAAGCAACTGGTCCTAGAAATTCCTGCCAGAATGGAAGGTGAGTTTTGCTACGAGGCTTGCTCTGTACACAATATCGAAAGTGTTCTCGGGAATAGAGTCACGAGGTTGTTTTCTAATGAGAAGCTAAGCCGGCACCTGTGCCGTGCCCGCAGTATAGTACCGTACTCTTCTTCCAACCCTAAACCTAACAATCCCATATTACATACCGTAAAAACCTAAACATTGGAGAATCTTGCTAGGACGTTAGAATTACCTCTCCTAGTAAGTTCGGTGGTAGTTTTTCACTTTCCTTGTCTCAAGTGAGTGTTGAAGGAGAATCTTTCCCCAGTTTTTTCTTCCACTAATCCAAAACGGGAAATTCTGAACATCCTAGAGCGATTCTCAATTATTTCGGGTTTCACGGTAGCCTATTCCAAGGATGGTTCGGATAAACACTATACCCTAGCCTCTGCAGCCCAAGCCCCGAGCGCCTCCCACTAGCCCTAACAGACCCCACACCCCAGTGAGTTGGTTTTCAACCCCGAGAAGCTACCATTATTACATTGATTCAAGCACGATTGTACAGGGCGCCAGTTAAGTCAGATGCAACGCATGCTAATAGAAAAAGCAAACATAGACTACTCTACGACATCACATCATAAAACAAAATCCCCTTCAGCCACTGCCAAAGGCGAAGTTGTTGACAATCCCCTTTTGATCTGATCACAAGTGCTAGTCGACTTCACCATAGGGCGCTAGGGACGGTATGATACGGTACTATAGCTAGAACCTCCTTCTCCCTCGGAGGCGATACCCAAATTCACTTGAATGAAACAAACCCTGACGCATACGATGGAGACTGTCATTCTTGCTACCCTATCTTCTCAGCACCCTAACCAAGTGGTATAATTCCAACCAGCAAGCCCTGCATACTATTATAATGGTAGATGCTTCTGGAATCAGCAAGTAAAAAAGAAATAAACAAAAATAGCAGTCAGGACACAGGCAGACACAGGGGGAAACAACTAACATAAAAACTAAAAATAACTAAAGTATTAGCAGATGAAAAGTGGTGCAGACTAAAGCCTCGAAAACTCTGGAAGTGCAAATTGTGCCAGCTGTTTTGAGGACTCTTATTATCGACGCCAGGGATCTATTATACGGTTAAGGACAAAATACTCAGATACCAGGGTTAGTCCGTGAACAGGATTTTGGAGGGGTGGGTTTGAGGTTTATAGGCCATATGCACATGTAGTGATATATATGTTAAAAGAGAAGAGATTCCGCCAACGCTTTAAAGACAATATTAATTATCATCGATGAAGCGCGAGAATTTACAATGATGAATCACCCGATCAAGGCCTATCCATTTCATCCCACTCCATCATGGGTGTCCTCTCGATCAGATCGTGATCGAACAAAACCCCGGTAATCTGCTTGATTATGCTCTTATCCATTGCTCCAAGAACATACATATATGCTAGTTCTAAGCGATAAACCCCTTAGTGTCGGAACTATAGCATCTCGGAACTATCTTCATTGGTGTTTCAACTACATGGCACAAGAAAATTCTGGTGCCCATACAAGAATCTCAAAAATTGTGGCCGCGGGACTGATTGCAATACATACATGATTTTGTAAACTTCTGTTTGCTCGCCCAGGTGCTTTTCATTACCCTAGGTGTCATGATAGTTAGCTAAGTATAGAAACACAATCACTTAGTCTTAAGAGCAAATCATCGCATAGAATCACTGATGGAATACGGGCCTGCAAATTTCCCAGGATGATTCCTCTTGCATCACATATCCTTATCCATACTCCCCCACAAAAACCTAACTCTATACTCAGTATTTTCTAACGTTTGTAAAAACGACTAGTGCGCATATGCCGCAAAGGCAACTCTCCCCAGCCCTAGGAAAAGATGAAACACTAGTACCTTTGTGTGAAAGAGCGGGGGACTCCGTGAAAGAGCGGGGGACTCCGACCTAGTGGGTTCGTCAAATTTGGCCCCAAAAACTATCGAATATATTCGCTCGAAATTTCTGGAGGTTCCCTGGTTTTCTGAAACATTTACAGGTATATTCACCGATTCACGCAGGCAAGGAATGGATTCTGCACTTTGGTAAGGGAACTTGTTAGTGCTGCATACTTCAGTCACACCCCTCTTTCTTATGGCTTACTACGACTAATGCTATTTGCTTATCTACTAAATGTAAGCGTATGCAGACCCGGTCTTTTTTACAAACTTCAGAAAATATGAGTAAAATAAAACGAAAACCGGTGAAAGGAAAGCCTCTCCCCCCCACTAAAAAAAAAGTGGTTGTAGGGCACGGGTCAGTTTCTATGTGAGCGAAAAAGTGATTTTTTGCTGGTGTCGTTAATCTGTTAATCCCTTGGAGCTACTATTATTAAAACCAAGAAGAAGAAAAAAATGTAAGTATAGGATAAAATAAATAATTGAATTTAATATTCGAGCTAGAAAAAGTTTTTTAGATGGTGTTGAAAGTGCGAGGTGGTGAGGAGGTTGGATTGCCATCGATCGTTAATACACGGTTGATTTTGTCCACGGACGATACAGCGAAGGACAAAAGTGCATGAGTTTTGGTACAACGCAACCATCGCCAAAAAAATATCACCCCAACACCAGCAAGGCCAAAATCCAACATAGTGCCAAAAACACAACAAACCGGCACATGCCAAAGAAAGGATACTGCTGCAGAGGCTTTGCATTACCTTGTATAAACGTACTCTTCTAGGCCGAGAAATGGTGGAAATAGTTCCACAGCAAAGCAACTCTGCTCCAGAGAGCAAGTTAAGTTACACGGAAGACCCATCAACCTATATGTATCCACGGGTGTCATAATTCCGCGACAGTTAGCACGGTAGCCAGCGCTGCAACTCAGGTACCCCAATTCAACAGAGTTTCTGAAATGAGAACAACAATATTGACAAAAAATAAAAGAAATCAATGGAAGTTAATGTCTGGTATACCAGTCACCGGCCTACATCATAGCATTTATCCGCTCATAGTGAGACTTCTAGTAATCATGAATTAGCTACTCAAGTATGACGCCCGTGGATATGTGGTGGACCTTGGGCTCCACATCCCTAGCCCGACACGCATTTTTAGCAGAAGAAATTGCTAGTTCTGAGACTTGACTTAAGCATGCAGGGACCTTATGCAAGGGGTTCATAGAGGCAGGGTGGTGGTGATCGGTGCCTTGTGTGCTTTATTTCTGATGCGATGATTGTTTTTCCGATGGTTGAGCTGCGGAAAAACCCATGCACTTTTGTCCTCCGGTGCACTAGTGCTCTAACCATGTAAGCCAATAATATCACATTCCCGCACTAATTCGAACTTCACTAATTCTATAATCGTAATATCAAATGATAATTATCCTGAAAAAAGAATGAAAGCGAGAAATAAAAAGTAAATCTACCGCCCCCCTCTTCCCTTCCAATCCACTAGTTAGAGTCATGGCGTGGGAGGTTCTTTAGCCCCTCTTCCCCCAGCTATCGTAAGGGTACCCAACACAGGACTAAAAAAACTCCCTCTTGCTTTTCCGCATTACATTCTTGCAATAGTTAGGAAATAACTATGTTGTTGTTGTGGAGGCTCCCAGCGAACCGCCCTCAGATACTCTTTGCTGCCGATCTCCCAATGTCTACTATTGCGGTTGCTAGCCGGCGGCATTCGCCCAGCTTTTACAGAGTGGATATAAGATTTCTTGGTGGTTTCCCGACCGGTATGTTCCCTGCTATGGGGGGGAATGGGAGAGAAATAGAGATGCTGCGAGATATGAAAAGTTTATTTGTTAGGCATGCCTTCCCGTCCTGTCCCCCCAGTGATGCCCACCGCCGGGTCTCTGGTAGTGATCCGCTACGTATGTTGTCGCATCATTACCTAAGCCTATGGTTCAGGATAGCTAGTCTCCTATCTTAGATACTGTCTTTCGGGAGTTTTTCGCAACCGCCTGGAGAATCTTTATGCTATCGTACACCACTCTTCATCTCTCTAAAATACACTCTATATACGGTTGATCCATCATGTAGGGAAGCGGCTGGAGAGGAAAGAAATTGTAGAGACGAAAGGGGAGTCGTACAAGAAGAAAAAAATGAATAGTGCAAGCAAGAACATATTGCTAGAAGAAAATTAGGTTCAATAAGGGAGAGAAGAACTGCAAGCTGTACAACGAACCTTCTCACAATAATAAGACTATTTCACCCCACCGAACATGCTCAGCTATACATTTTAAATAGAAACTCGTAAATCCTCACTCAATTAGTCGGAGCGGATGAAGTATGTGGTAGGAAGCCGAAAAATATTCATGCCCACAGGTTCCTGTCTAGAACATCGCTATGAAGTGTCCAAAATAGACTCCCTTTATGTCAGCCCCCAGTTCCAGCCAGCTGACCCGTCACAAACATGCAAATCAGTGTGCAAAATATGAACAAGTTCAAGTCCGCTTGTATTTCCCCTTTGCTCAATTCTTCCTCTTTCCTTTTTATCCCCGCCTACATCCTTCTCCCCCCCCACCCATCAAGCTTTCAACAAAAAATTGTTGGAAATTGCAGCGTTATGACCGTACTTGATGCGGGATGTGCCCGCACCACAAGGCCGCACTGGTACGCGTACACACTTGTCAAAGGACGCACAAGCTACAAAAACGTTTTCACACCCCGGTCTTTTTTTCCTTCTAATCCTTTCTCTTTCTCTCCTTCTTTCCTTCGTTTCACTTCAACTCATCACAATGAATTATGATCCTCATCTCCGCGTAATACAAACTTTGTGTCTTCACTTAAGCTGCTCTACTCTGCTGCGTAAAAGCCTCACGGTTAATATTTCCCAACGGGCGGACGCTCTTGCCCTACAGCTTCCGACACACGTCCGGGACGCCCAGGACTAGAGTCCTATAGGTGCCTACAGGGCTAACTAGAAGCTTTGGGACACTGATTACAGGTTTGTTCACGAAATTGTCAATTTTCAAAGTATCCTGCTTGCTAACTAGTATGAAAGCCAAAAAATAAATTAAAAATGTAAATGCATAGTAGAATACCTAGTAGAAATTAGTATTTGATCCAGAGAAACTTCCTTATGCGATGTTCAAAGGGCGGGGTGATAAGGAGAGTTGCGTTAGGATTGATCGTAGGTGCATGGTTAATTGTAAACGTACTATCTCTTGGACTGCTGAAACCGTAGAAAGTTTGTGCCTCCCCCTGTCTAAGACAGGATGACTAAGGTACCATCACAGTATTCTTCAGTGATGGTGTGAGTAGATGTGGTCATGTAGCTGGATTTTGTTAGGGTCTGAGGGTTTCGTGTCTGCGAATTCGCAGTAACTAACAAATATAGTTATATCATGGTATCTGCTCACACCATCGCTGAAGAATACTGTGAGGGCACCTTAGTCATCCTGTTTTAGACACTGACAGGGGCAGCACAAAATTTTCCACAGTTTCAGCAGTCCAGGAAATAGCAATAAATCGAGTGATCAGAGAAAACAAGAACCTACCCGATTGGCATACCCTCCATCGCAGCGAACTTGTTTCCGGTGATTGCGGTGCCTGTTGGCCGGTGACTAAGGACGACTGTTCGGCTAACCTTTGTTGAAGCTGCATACCACCTACTCTCGACATCAAGCTGGTCTCTGAGAGCGGCAATTTCTTCGTCGGAGGCTGTTCTCGCGTCTTCAATCGGTGCGTCTGGGGGCAAGGCGGGGGGGTAGCGGTTGATCCGAATAAGGGCGACTCTTAACAGAGCTGCACCGAAACCACGCGCTAGCGTGGCAATTGTGGCGCACTATTTCTTCAGGAACCCCGAACGTGTAATAATCGGAGGTTAGCAAGCAGGATACTTTGAAAATTGACAATTTCGTGAACAAACCTGTAATCAGTGTCCCAAAGCTTCTAGTTAGCCCTGTAGGCACCCATAGGACTCTAGTCCTGGGCGTCCCGGGCGTGTGTCGCAAGCTGTAGGGCAAAAGCGTCCCCCCGTTAGGAAAGATTAACCGTGAGGGTTTTACGCAGCGGAGTGGAACGGCTTAAGTGAAGACACAAAGTTTGTATTATGCGGAGATGAAGATCAGAATTAATTGTGATGCGTTGAAGAAAGGAAAGACTTGAGGAAGAAGTGAAACGAAAGAAGGAAAGAGAGAAATAGAAATGACTAGAAGGACAGAAAGACCGGGGTGTGAAAACATTTTTGTAGCGTACCCGCACCGGTGCGGCCTCGTGGTGCGGCACATCCCGCATCAACCCGGTCATAACACTGCAATTTGGTGATGGGTTGGAACAACCCAATGCCAATTGGGCAAAGGGCACGCTCGAATGCCGGAAAGAGGGCCGGACGTCTCGGAGGCCAACGGAAAATAGTATAGCCGACCAGACGCGAGGCTGGAGGTCATAGCTCCACCACGGCACGTCCGCGAACCACCCATGATGGGCAGCAGCAGCTCTATCTCCCACCAGACACGACCTCTTCCCGCAAACAGGACATCTCTCCATACACGAGATCCTCAAACCTCCCTACAGCTCGCCTTCTTTGTTGCCCACCCACCAACCCCTCGCAAGAGAAAGCGCCCACATTGTCAGCCGGGATGTCTCGGTGCCAACAATCTCGTGCGACAAGGGCAGCGATCAACCCCCAAGCCTCCCGCAGTGGAATCGACCTAGTATGGCAAGAAGGACAGAAGATGGCATAGTTACCACAACGCACTTCGCAAACCCAATGCTTATTGGTTCTTTCTCTTTTCTCCTTTTCTAACGTGATTTACGGGGATGCGGCTCTTCGCCGGGATGTGGCTCACCATTGCAACCATTGGAAAATCAAATCTATATTTTATTATCTACACAACTAGTTGTGATATCATATTGAAAATTTATTAGAAAGTACTTTTAAATATGGAGAATCATAATTTGGAGTTTATATTTAATAATAAAAAACAATGCTCCTTGTATGCTTACTTTATTCTGAACTGGTGCAAATAGTATTTTTTCTACAATAGTATGATAGTAAATAAAATTGAAACCAACAGCAAATATCATAGTTTAAGCACATAATAGGATCTCATAGGGCTTGCATTTGATGTTTGAAGTGTTTTGGTATTGGTTTATAGCTATGTTGAAAGGTGGTGTGACTGTAAAAACAAGAATAGTGATGCATGTATCTTATAAATTGGATGAGATGATATCTGCTGATAAGGCTTACTTAGGGTTCCAATACTTTGTGATATACTTCAATTACTTCATCCAAGATACTATATAGCTAGTCTCCTATCCTAGAAACTCCCGAAAGAGAGTATCTAGGATAGGAGACTAGCTATCATGAATCATAGGCTTAGGGAATAATGTGACAACATGTGTAGCGGACCCCTACCAGGGACCCGGCGGTGGGCATCGCTACGGGGACAGGGAGGGAAGGCGTGCCTAACAAATAAGCCACTCATATCCCGCATGATCTTCATTTCTCTCCCAATACTTTCGATAGAAGGGAACATACCGGTCGTGAAACCACCAAGAAATCTTATATCCTCTCTGTAAAAGCTGGGTTGATGCCGCCGGCTAGAAACCGCAATAGTAGGCATTGGGAGATCGGCAGCAAAGAGTATCTAAGGGCGGTTCGCCGGGAGCCTCTAGAGCAACAACCTAGTTATTTCCTAACTGTTGTAAGAATCTAATGCCGGAAAGCAAGAGGGAGTTTTTTTAGTCCTGTGTTGGGTACCTTTACGATAGCTACCGTAGGGGAAGAGGGGCTAAAGAACCCACCACGCCACGCCGTAGGACTCTAACTCGTGGATTAGAAGGGAAGGGGGGCCGTGGATTTACTTTTTATTTCTCGCCTTCATTATATTTTCTGGATAATTATCATCTAATATTACAATTATAGAATTAGTGAAGTTCGAATTAGTGCGGGAATGTGAAATTGTAGGCTAGACTTCGGTGCAATCTGTGTTAAATATTATTGGCTTACATGGTTAGAGCACCAGTACACCGGAGGACAAAAGTGCATGTTTTTCCGCAGCGCAACCATCGAAAAAAAATCATCGCATCGAAATAAAGCACACAAGGCACCGATCACCACCACCATGCCTCCATGAACCCCTTACATAAGGTCCCTGCATGCTTAAGTCAAGTCTCTCTGAGAACTAGCTATTCCTTCTGCTAAAAATGGGTGTCGGGCTAGGAATGTGGAGCCCAAGGTCCAGATAAATATCAGTTGATGGGTCTGCGGGGTAACTTAACTTGCTCCCTGGAGCAGACTTGCTTTGCTGTGGACCTATTTCCACCATTCTCGGCCTAGAAGAGTATGTTTATACAAGGTAATGCAAGGCCTCGGCAGTAGTATTCTTTCTTTGGAATGTGCCGGTATGTTGTGTTTTTGGCACTATGTTGGATTTTGGCCCGGTGTTGGGGTGATCTTTTATTTGGCGATGGTTGCGTTTTACGAAAACTCATGCACTTTTGTCCTCCGCTGTATCGTCCGCGAACAAAATCAACCGTGTATAATATCAACGATCGATGGCAGCGCAACCCTCCTCACCACCTCGTACTTTCAACACCATCTAAAGAACTTTCTCTAACTCAAATATTAAATTATATTATGTATTTTACCCTATACTTACATTTTTGATTTTTTTTTTCCTGGTTTTAACAATAGTGGGGTTGGTGGTGGAGTGTTGTTGTCATGGCCGAAATTTTCCCTCTTCGTCGATGCGCGGTTGCTTTTGTCCATGGACAATATCTACAATATCGTGGCTGAATTTAGCGTGGGCTATTGGTGCCGCGGGCCCAAGACTTGTCCGGGAAGACGAGCTATTGATCGGGGAATTTCGCTTGCAACAGTAGCGGCCATGTATGTCGTCCAGTCGGGAAGCTTCTGTCATGTAGGGTAGGGGAGCTTGGTGTGTCTAGACTCGAAACCCGCGGTATTGCCACTGCCGAGGGCGTCTGTGGTTTGCGCTACTCCTAAAGGATCCCTTCGTTTGATTTCGTTGTTCGAACCAAAAGTCTACAGAAACAATCTGCGGAGAAATTCAGCCCATTTTGGAATGTTGTGAACCCTAGCCTGTTTGCGTGATGGGGGCGAGTCTACTCATACTACCGAGTACCGAGCTGGTCATGTGATCGTTCATTCCGATTGACCAACTGGAATCGAAGATCACGTGACCAACTCAGCACTCGGCCGCATGAGTACGTAGATGATCTTGTTTCCATCATGGTCACGCTGAGTAGTGCTATCTTTGCTCTGTTCTGAGTGCTACACCACTTCTCAAACGCGAAGTTTTTCATATGACAATTTCTGGTGCTCATCAACTTGCGACCTACGCTAACCTGTTGTTCGTTAGTCTTGATGACATAACTTAGCTACCTCCAGGATGGTTTTTGTTGATCACAACACCGCGCGAACACTAAAAAGCTGTGAAACTTGGGAACAAACGAAGGGAGAGCCCGTGTCGGCGACTAAGGCTGTAGTGGCTTGTGGATGTGATATGGCAGGGGTCATTTCGGCGGTACTTGGAGTTTTTGTGGGGGGCAGGTACAGTACTGTACTAGAAACTCTTATGTCGGAGGAGGGAATCTAGACCTTAATTCTATCGTGCTAGTATCTATATCCTGGAGATAATATTATTAATAATATTATAGTGGGGGAAAAGACACAAATTCGGAGAGGATTAGGCTGGCTAGGATTAATCGACTAGAAGTGGTGGAAAGGTCGTTGAAATAATAATAGCACTGTGGGCTCCTTGTTTTGTTCTCATACCGGTACCGTACTAGGAGTTTTTTTGCAAATACTGAACGGGGTTGGGGCTTGGCCTGCATGAGAATTATGAGATTTCAGTGGTTGATTAGAGGCATTCAGCCCCGGGAGTGAAAAACGGTTATGCAGGCTTTTCGAGTGGAAACACTTTGGCGTGCACTCGAATAATGGCTTTTTGCATACTCGCGCCGAGAATAGGCCTTGAGACAACAGGCGCAACTACAATTCCTCACACTCAACCGTCAGAAAACCACCATGACTCAAGTTGATGCTATAATCGAAATGAAAGGTCCAATTACAAAATTCCTGGTTCTTAGAAAGAGAGGCTCTAATATAGAGGCTTTATTATTAATAGGCGTCACAGTTGTGCTTGCAATTGTAATAGCCATTGTGGTGGTTGAATTTTGCGGGGGATTGTGGTTGCGCCCGTTATCTCAGGACTTGTTCTCGTCGCGAGTACCGGTAGTGCGGGAAAACCAAAAAGTGCAATAGCTCCTGTGCCTAGACGCAACCGACCAATCTGCCAAGATAATGAGTGAGAGTTTATGACTGCACAAGAGGTGTGTGTGCAACCACGATTTTTACTATTGAGTAGCACTAAGAGATCCCTGGGCCAATCATTACCGCCTTGCTCTGTTGCATTGTTCAATGCCTAAAAGCGAACACCGTTTTTAACTATCAAAATCATCTTTAATTAGCGGTAAACTGATATTTGAAAACCACTACACAATTACTCCAAGTCCCCCGCATCCTGTAGTGGCCTTTTGTCTTTATCTAGCATGCGATACGGCTGATTGAAGAACGAAGACTGTGGGAATTCTGATTCACTTTTTGCTTTTCCGGCACCATACAAAACGAGCCGATCTACTGGAAAATTAGCACCCGAAAAACACTTTTTCAGCTCCGTGGCTGAATGGCTCTATTTCAACGACCTGATGCGACCAAGTTGCACTAAGATAAACAGATGGGGCCTAAGCACCACTCTTATCTCATAGTTCCCATGCACACCGAGTCCCGCATCGTTCGTTATATGCTAAAAAATACGGTATTCTGAATGATTAGCTGTGAAAAACCTGCCAGCGTTCATAGATATCTGCAGGTTCCCTGGGCATCTGCAGGTCATGCAATTTAAATTTAAATTTAAATTTTGAATGGCCTCGGCCCCTGGCGATGGCCGGGGTAAACTTTAGAGTTCAGCCTGGCAGTTTCCGGTGCGCCGCCAGGCCTCTACGATGGTCAGTTTCTTTTTGGCTGAGGTGACCCAGACTTTTTAAAACCACGGTCGGACTGGCCGGGCTGCCGACCCATGGTCCTGATTGGTCGCTTGGGGTCACTGGATAAGTGATTTACTATCTTTTGAACCATTTTCCTGGGGAGAGGTGTCGAGCTGCTAGCTCCAAGGGATTAACAGATTAACGACACCAGCAAAAAATCACTTTCTCGCTCCCATAGAAACCGATCTGTGCCCTACAACCACTTTTTTTTTGGTGGGGGGGAGAGGGCTTTCCTTTCACCGGTTTTCGTTTTATTTTACTCATAATTCTCTGACGTTCGTAAAAAAGACCGGGTCTGCATACGCCGACATTTAGTAGATAAGCAAATAGCATTAGTCGTAGCAAGCCATAAGAAAGAGGGGTGTGACTGAAGTATGCAGCACTAACAAGTTCCCTTACCAAAGTGCTGAATCTATTCCTTGCCTGCGAGAATCGGAGAATATACCTGTAAATGTTTCAAAAAACCAGGGAACCTCCGGGAATTTAGAGGGAATATATTCGATAGTTTTTGGGGCCAAATTCGACCAACCCACTCGGTCGGAGTCCCCCGCTCTTTCACAAAAAGCACTAGTATTTCATGTTTTCCTAGGTCCGGGGAGAATTGCCTTGGCAGCGTATGCGCACTAGTCCTTTTTACAAATGTCGGGGAGTGCCGAGTATAGAGTAGAGTTGGGTTTTTGTGGGGGAGTACGAATAAGGATATATGTGACTTAAGAGGAATCATCCTGGGAAATTTTCAGGCCCGGACCCCATCAGTGATTCTATGTGACGATTTGCTGTGAAAGACTAAGTGATTTTGTTTCTATACTTAGCTAACTATCGTGACACCTAGGGTGATGAAAAGCACCTGGGCGACCAAACAAAAGTTTTACAAAATCATGTATGTACTGCAATCAGTCCCACGGCCAGAATTTTTGGGATCCTGGTATGGGCACCAGAATTTTCTTGTGCCATGTAGTTGAAACACTGATGGAAGATAGTTTGGAGATGCTATAGTTCAGACACTAAGAGTTTCTCACACTCAGAACTAGCATATTTGTGTGTTCTTGGAGCAATAGAGAAGAGCCTAATCAAGCAGATTACCGGAGTTATGTTCGATCACGATCTGATCGAGAGGGCACCCATGATGGAGTGGGATGAAATGGGGAGGCCCTGATCGGGTGATTCATCATTGTAAATTCTCGAGCGTCATCGATGATAATCAATTGCCACCAATTATGTTCGAGGATGATCGATTTCTTGTGTATTAATGTATGAATGTTTATTCAATATTGTTGGTACAACCCTATATCCCACACCCAGGTTTCCGCCTGATTTTTGGATCATCAAATAGCTGACTTGCCGATTAAGATAATATGTGTTATCATTAGCATAAAACAAGAACCGGAGGGAGCCCCTACTCTAGCATTGATCTAGTATAACATGGAAATCTATTGCTAATCCGGAGGCTTTGTTCTGATCCCGTTGACTCTCTGAACCGGACGCAGAGTCTATTAGTTACCATAGTTCGGAGGGTGATAGAAGTGAGGACTTTGCGATTTTCCTTCCTTCTATTTATATATATGGGAGCTACCACTTATCCAGGTCCACGCGCAACCCAACAGCATTACAAACCCGAGCTAAGTGAATCCAACTCGCCCATCCGGTGGCACACCTAGAAGTCTTTACCAGCGTGGTCCATAGTAAGGAAACCAATTCCCTTGAGAGGCCTGGCAGAGCGCTGCTATCTCCAAAATGTAACGAATCATCAAGGCGGTTCATGGAAAGTTTGTTTGTTGTAGAACTAACTATGTAGGTTATGCTTGATACGCCCATTACTTTGCGAGGTGAGATAGACTCCTTTTATCCCAATTCCTCTTACGGCTTATCACAGGGTTGTATGGTGAGAGATCGTGCTTGGGCATGCTCGAGTATGGTCCTACAGTACCACTGGTCAAGTAAATCGATGAGTTGCTCCATCGTGTCGTGATCAGAGAAGCCTCTGGTTGAGGTGATTGTTTGATCTCGTCGAGCATAACTTGAGTATAAACTGATCATGTTCAGCACTTATATCTCGTCTGACCATAGCCCCAAGTGACAGCAATCCCGCATAACTAAGTTCAGCCCCAGGATCTTGTCTGCGTTGGCATTTCCTTAAGTTTAATGTCGTTACCTCTCGGCTCTTGATTTGTTCACTTTTACTTACTCGTCTCTAAGCTTCCGATTCGACATGTTCCTTTGCTTCTACCCTTCGGACCTTTCTTCGTCATGTCCATCTCGGGCTCTTCAGCTGTTATATAGTAGTGCTCGGTACAGGGACAAAGCTCGTGAGCACTGGGGTAGTGATTGGCAAAAGGCTCGATAACCAAATATTCGAGCCCAGCCCGTTAGCACCTTGGAAGATAGGAACTCGCCGATTATTGTCTTTAAAGCGTTGGCGGAATTTCTTCTCTTTTAGCATATATATCACTACATGTGCATATGGCCTATAAACCTCAAACCCACCCCTCCAAAATCCTGTTCACGGACTAACCCTGGTATCCGAGTATTTTGTCCTTAACCTTATAATAGATCCCTAGTGTCAATAATATGAGTCTTCAAAAACAACTGGCACAATTCGCACTTCCCGAGGTTTCGAGGCTTTAGTTTGCACCACTTTTCATCTACTAATACTTTAGTTATTTTTAGTTTTTATGTTAGGTGTATCCCGCTGTGTTTGCCTGTGTTCTGAGTCTTCTGACTGCTATTTTTATTTCTTTCTTTTTTACTTGCTGATTCTAGATGCATCTAGTATTATAATAGTATGCAGGGCTTTCTGGTTGGAATTATACCACTTGATAGGGTGCTGAGAAGATAGGGTAGCAAGAACGACAAATTCCTTCGTATGGGTCGGTGTTTTTTCAGTCAAGTGAATTTGGGTATCGCCTCCGAGGGAGATGGAGGTTCTAGCTATAGTACTATATCATACCGTTCTCGGCACCCTATAGTGGAGTCCACTAGCACTTGCGACCAGATCAAAAGGGGTTTGTCAACAACATCGCGTTCGGCAGTGGCCGACCGGGATTTTCTCTTGTGATGTAATGTACTCTGGTAGTCTATGTTTGCTTTTTCTATTAGCATGCGTTGCATCTACCTTAGCTAGCGCCTTATATAATCAAGCTTGAATTATTGTAATAATTGTAGCTTCCTAGAGTTGCGAACCAAATAATTGGGGTATGGGTCTATGGTTAGAGCAATAGGAGGTGCTCGGGACTTGCGCTACTGATGCTAGGGTATAGTGTTTATCCGAACCATCGTTAGAATAGTCTACCGTACAGGCCGAAATAATTGAGAATCACTCTAGGACGTCCAGAATTTCCCCTTTTGGATTAGTGGGAGAAAATACCGGGGGAAGATTCTCCTTCAACACTGACTTGAGACAGGGAAAGGAAATAATACTACTGACCTTACCGAGAGAGGTAACTCTAACGTCCTAGCAAGATTCTTCAATGTTTAGCTTTTTACGGTATGTAATATGTGTTAAATTATTCGCGAAGGTTCCATACCCTCAACACTACCACGACAATGGATGTTTGGATCAGGAGAGTTATGTTTTGGAAAGAGTTGCGGGACATGCGAGTTGAGGCGATACTTGTTTGGAGAAATGGTTAGGTGCAGCGGAGATGTTTTGGGATGATGCGGGAATACGCACTAGCGGTGCAAAATGTTTGGGACTAAGGTTAGCAGGAAGATGGAACAAATTGGTGTTGCACTATGATGATAGCGAAACTGGCAAAGGTATCAGGAATTTTCGAACAGCGAAAACCCTGGAAGTAGTCGAAACCAAGTCAAGGGATAGAGGGACGAAATGGGTTTGATGGTTGTGGGTGTGTACTGGAGGGAAAGAGACGGTGATGAAAGAGAAGTCTTGAGCGAAACAGAAGCAGAGTTTTTCCTATATGAGAGATTTGTGTATATATAGGACGCTGCCGGCAGCACAGAAAAGAATAAGGACCGCAATACTCTCTACCGAACATAGCCTATGTTCTTAATATGGGGTTTCTAGGTTTAGGGTTGGAACAAGAGTACGGTACTGCGGGCACTGCCTGGGTGCCGGCTTAGCTTCTTATCAGAAAACAACCTCATGACTCTATTCCCGAGGACACTTTCGATATTGTGTACGTAGCAAGCCTTGTAGAGAAGCTCGCCTTCTATTTTAATAGGAATTTCTAGGACCAGTTGCTTCCAACTTCAGCCCCAGGTACTATTTTCTCTCGATATGTGCTTTTTGTAAAGTGTTGAGATCGTAGTAACTAATTATAGGAAGCACGAAGCGTTATCTTACCTTAGGGTTCCGGCTAGTGAAGGGGGTTATATAATAACTGTTGATCGGGGACCTCAGGTCTAAGCAATTGCCGTTCTGAGAGTGCTGTTGAGGGAATGCCGTAAACACTAAAATAATCGAGTAATGTGCTATGCAGCTAAGAATTCCTTCCTCTGAAAAAAGTGAGAAATTCACAGAAAAAAAGAGAGCTGCTCAGCTGCTCAGAAAAACATACAAAAGGAAAAGAATACGATACCTTGCCGGTAGACGCCAGTTGGACGAAGTGGCAGATTATTTTCTTGCAGTTTTACATTACTATAGTGAACATCCACAGGCGATATAAATTTTGGGGCATAATAATGGGGTAATAAAGTGGGGTTGTAATAAGATGGTTGTCTACAACCCTGCCTCTTGGTGTTTCAATCCTAGCTAATTCTAGGGGCTAATTCTTCGGGCTAATTCTTCGGGCTTAAGTTACCCAAGGTTCAATCCAGGTAGAAGAAAAAAAAGGGGAGATTTGTTATATTTAGACAATTAAAGTTTTCTGTAGAGATAGTTGTAGGGTCTTTGCAGAGCCAATGGGACCTGCCGTGTCCTTGCCGACTCCCCTATCAAACTCAGATATGAGACGTAGGAAAACTTCGGTGTGGTTAGCAATGAGAAGTTCGGATTTTTTGCCGAAAGGGTTGCAAGGACGGTACATCGGCACTAGCTCCCTCAGCCGGAAAGGCGACTCCACTCGTGCCAGCGCAGCCCTATCCTCCGATGGGGATTTATTCACCCCATTTCTCTTACTTTTTCTGATAGGAAAGTAAGCTCTTCGGCGATTGTTAGACTATTATGCACTTTATCTTCGTGGCGACTCTAAACTTCTAATTTAAGAGACCTCAAAAGCACATGATGCACAAAGGTAGGGATAGCCAATTGGGGAGGTAGGCTATCTGTCTCATTTCCGGCTTCAATCTGTATTCCTATGCATACAGACTAATTGAGGTTATTTGTTTAAGTGAGACTTCCTCATATGCTGTGAGTTCATTTGGCCCATAGCGTAGAGCGGTGCTAATGGTGCTAATATTACTGAGGGGCTTCACAAATCGAGGTTCACCTCAAATGAATGGAAGTTATAGTTGCAGTAGCTATATCAAATTCTACCTGCTCGTAGCTCAGATCTCAGGTATAAAACAACCCCCCGCCCTCCTCGGTCCCGCCCTCCTCTGTCCCGCTTCATCACCATCGCTGGTTTCTCTGACTATCGGTTAACCGCTTTAACATCCACTCCCAAAGCCCGTTTTGATCTTCAACCCTCTTTCATTCAAAATGCAGGTC
>Ga0307507_10006429_pt1 | contig 18043 bp, 4 predicted proteins | sample 7_EM_MG_FD_207223 | JGI IMG/M metagenome (GOLD analysis project Ga0307507, IMG submission 207223) | Populus trichocarpa ectomycorrhiza microbial communities from riparian zone in the Pacific Northwest, United States - 7_EM | ecosystem: Host-associated > Plants > Roots > Unclassified | place... | reverse complement strand
GAGCACGGGCCTGACCCCTGAGCAACACGTATATATACCTGCCTCGTCTCCTGTACATAGATCCTCACACGACATCGTTTGTCAATGATACACAGTACCTCGTACCTTGTCCCTCTGCACGTACTGTAACATAAGCTTATAGATTAAAAAGAACTTTAAACTTATTCCTTCTTCCAATTTTATTTTATAGTCCTATACTGCATATTCTAACAACTTTTTACTTTCCAGTAACTATAACTTTTTGCCATACTTATGGTATCTCTTTAGTACATAACTTAAGCCTTACTTAGTCTCTTTATATATTGCTCTAACTTAGTACTATACCAATTTGGTTTACTATTACATCTTATATTATTAAGTATCTCTAATATTAACTTAACCTATAACCTAATTAATCTTTAGATTATACTCCTATAACTAAGGTATTCCTAGTATTACCTTATCCTTTCCTAATAGTAGGATATTAAAAGACATTTTAACCTGTCTCCCTTTAATAGTTAACTAAATAGGTCCTATTTTAAGATTAATAATACCTTCTCTATAGGCTATCTAATCTCCTAAAATTGTTATAAGTGGATATAAGTATTCCTTTTATTTATATAGTAACCCCATTCTTTCTACTACTACTAGTAATATATAGTTCCTTATTACTTCACTATCTATTAATGCTTTAAACTGCTAATCTTGCTATTAAATATATAAGTTTAGGTATTATCTTTAAATTCCTTTAAGGGTCTAAGGCTCTACCACTAGTTCCCTCTAGTCCTATAGGCCTCCCCTTTTCCTAACTATTAGCTGCTAGATCCTGTTTATACTTAGTCCTTTTTTAGCCAATACTTAGTTTGTTTCTTTTCCTTTATATACCATAGACAAGTACTTTCTAGGTAGTCCCACTACTATTATCTATCTAGGCATTCTTCCATAAGGAATCTTCCTAGTTAAAGTATTAGGTCCCCTTAACTTTATACTTCTACTAGGTGCTATCCATATATATACTTAGTATCTCTAAACCATTTTTCCTCTAGTGCCTAATATATCCTTACTAAGTATTTCTAGTTTCTGTCCTTTAGTATTCTATGCATATTATATATATTATCCACATAAGCTATCCATAACAGTGTATAATATACTAGGTAACTTAGGTTAACTTTTAGCTTATCTTTATCTTTAAGTTTAAACTAATACCTAGTTAACCTAACTACTAGTATTTCTGCTATAGGTACTAAGATTTATTATTTACTTCTCTAGTCCCTAGATCCTTCTTCTAGGTTCCTTAATATTATAATTAATACTCCTTTAATATGACTTATGCGTTTTTCCGTAATAAGTTAGTCTTAGACAACTTTTTTATCTAGCTATATATAAAAGTCTTCCTATTTATTATTATGTTGTTGCTTATACCACTTTCTATATAACTAGTTTAGTATATATGGTTTATTTATAAGAAAGTACCTTGTTATTACTACATTATAATATTCTTTAATGTGTCTTTCTTTAAACCTAACTGGAATATCTAGATCCTCTTCTTATTTCAGTTTATTTAACCACTTTACTCTAGGCGTCCCTACACTAGGCCTATTAGTAATTCTTTATATAGGTGCTCTGTCCCTTATATAACCTAGCATAGCTGACCTTTTATCTAGCTTTTGCTCTTACTATACAATAATTCTTTGCCTAAACTCATCCATAGTTTCTTATTTTCTGCATCTTGCAGCTGGATTCTTAAAGTTATTTTACTTCTTAATCTTAGTATCAACTTTTCAATCTTTAGGCTAAACACTATGTTCACCTAAAATTAATGTTCTTATTTATTCCCTAAACTCATAGTTCTTAAACTTACATCCTATACTCATTTATTTATTACTAAACTAAGTTACTACCCTTTCCCACCAGTTTTCGTTTGTTATGGGTTCTTAAGCTATCCTTATTACGTCCTATAGGTCTAGAGCCTTCCTTATCTCTTCTTAAGAATCTTGGACCTATGGCCTTTTACCTTTTATAAGTAGTAAGCTAGCACTAGTAGTCGTCTGCTTACTTAATCATCTTTAAATATTGCTCCTTCCGTCTTATAAAGCAATAGATGCCGTATCTAACGGTATTATAATACCCATTACTAACCCGTGTTCTATAGTGGTTTCAGTCTCTACTTCTATTGCGTTACTAAGGTTTAAGTACTCCTAGTTAGCCTCTTTTTTTTCCTTATTACTATTAATTAATAAGTACTCTAACTCCATTATTATTATTACTAATCTTTGTCCATATATTACTATAATATCTTAATCTAGCTTATAGAGTTAATCTTATTCTTTATCTAACTCTCTAGTTCCCTTAAGTCCTTTTAACTCTAGCTCTTATGGCCAATAGCTTACGCCATACTTAGCGTCCTTATAAATTTAGCATGCGTTATTATAACAAAACATAAAGTATTTAATTAAACACTCCTTGGTCCTACACAACATCCCTATATCTATATTATTGTACTCTAATAACCTAGTGCCCTTTACCATGTGGTTACTCTAACCACCTCTATAGTCTCTAGCAAAATAACCCTATTTTCCATAATTTATATAAGCTCTGTTTTTAAACCATTTCTCTTGTTATAGAGTCCGCCTAAACATCTTCTACTGCTAAGATCCCTGGTTTAGCCTCTACTCCTTAGTCCTATAATTACTTAATCCTTAACCTTTAGGTTTATATAGTTTCTTTATCTATCTCTTAGATTCTTTAGTACCGCTTAGGTCTATTAGCTCTGCGCTATTCTATAGTTTTTAGCTCTATATCTGTTAATATATACTCTACGCCTTATATAACTATAGAACTCTATCTTGCCCTTTTTTAGCTTATTCCCTTTAATAGATCCTATTATTAATCTTTATTAACTAATCTATTAAGTCTTATAGACTTTCAGCATTTTCTATTAGGATAATTACATCCTAGACTTTAGCCTTAAGTCCCTGTTTATACTATGCTATAAGCGCCTTATTATTCCACTTAACCTGCGTTATAAGTGTCTAAAACTATGTTATATACTCTATTACTAAAGAATATTATACCAAGTTTTAAAGCTTTTATTCCGCTATAGTTAATGCTTCCAGGTCTCTAAATATCTATATTAGTCTCTCCGTAAACCCATTCTAACTAATAAACATAAATTATACATCTTAATTAGTAGTTGTTATACCGCTAACTTATATCTCTATAAGGTAAGGTTTAAACCATTCCAGTACTCTTCCTGTTAAGAACAATCCTACGTACACCACTTAATCTATAAATGTTGCCAACTTTGCTCCTTCCTATATAACCTTAAAGTATATTTGTATAAGGAACCCCTTAAGTTTTAACCTTTCTCCTAAGAATTGTTTAATTAATAGTAACTTAACCTTTACTGCTCTAATTCCATTAATGCGTTCCTTAAGTATCCTATTATTATTTAATAAGCAATTAACCATTTCCTATAACTAACCTCTCATAACTACTTATAAGTCTATATCTGCCATACTAGTATCTCTTAATCCTAAGGTAGTTGCTACCATCAATAGCATTACAACTGGTGCTTTGGGTGGCATGTTATTCAACTTTATTAATACTATAACTAGGTAGTAAATATGTAACGGAACCTTGTAGTAAGAACTACGGTGGGTCCTATTATTGGGCTAAGTGTGTAGGTAAATAAGAAGTTAACAACAACTAATAATAACTAGTGGAGTAGTTGCCTAACAGATTAACTCTAATTGTATTCTAAGATTTACTACAAAGAGAACTATCTGGGTAGGGACTGTGGTCCTTTAAATACACAACCTTACGCCTAAGAAATCCCTTCGCTCTATCTACTCTATCTACTCTATTTGCTCTGTCCTAGATCTTACAGATTATATAGATTACACAGATTACATCATATAACTCGCTTACTATTCCTCGTTACATGGTTCCACTGGTTCCATCCTAGACCGTGCCTATATTAACTAACTAGCTTCCGCCGACTCCTCTCCAAGTAGTCATAACATTGTACTTAAGCTGTCCGTAACATTTAAGGCAAATTATGGATACAAACCAAGAATGTTATTATTACTATATTAAGTAAAAAAAATAAGTAGTATAGCTAAAGAAAGAATGGAGACACTAATAAATCTTTATACAGACCTTAAGGAAACAGCTAAACTAGTATAAGAATAAATAAAAAAGTACTATAATGCTAAGAGATCTAAGGGACCAGATCTTAAGAAGGGAGATAAAGTATAGCTACTATATAAAAATTTTAAGAGTTAATAACTAAGTAAGAAGTTAGACTATATTAGGCTAGGACCTTTTAAAATTATATAAAAAAATTTATTAGTTATATATAAGTTAAACCTATTAGTTAAAATAAAGATCTACCCTATATAGTATATTGCAATACTAGAGCTAGCATATAGAAATATAGAGCTATTAGTCTATAAGGCAGATATATATAAAGGACAAGAGGAGGATAAATAGTAAGTTTTAAAGATTATTAGTTATAAGGACGTTAATAATAAAATATGGTGTAAAGTAAAGTAGATAGGCTATAGTAAGACTACCTAGGAACTACTAAGCAACCAAGAGAATGCTATAGGAAAGGTATAGGAGTATTAAAAGAAAGTAGGTTAGGGAGTATTAAAAAAGGATTGCTAAAGGACGAGTCACCTAAGGGGGACCTAGGAAGAGCAACTGCTATATTACTTAGAGTTGTTTCCTTCTTTAAAAACACTACTCTCTTATTACCTAGCTTAGACAAACCCTATTAAATAAGCTTCTACTCCTTAGAACGGACCTTCTTATACACTTTCTTAAGATAAAGCAGTTAAGCGTAAGTAGAGGCATGGGCTTTAAGAGCACAACGCTCCTTATCTCTTACCTACTTAGTATAAGCATAGTCTTTATTTTAAAGATAATAAATCTCACCTAAGGCACTAAAAAGCTTATTATTAAGCTTTATAGCAGTAGATTAAATATAAGACCCTATAATAAGTTACTTAGGGAACTTAAAGACTATTAAGAGTTATAGGACGCGTATACTTAGCGTTAGAGATAGAGCAAACGTTATAGGATAATTAAATATTTGCTTTAGTGCACTCTAAGTAAGAAGAAGGTTATTAAGATAAAGGACTTGCTAGCGTAATATAAACTAACCCCTCTTTTATATAATAAGAATATAGAGATAGTATAATCTTACTAAGAGATAGTATTATAGCAATGGTATAAAACTGATAAGCTATAGATAAAGAAGAAGAGGCTTTAGGTATAATAAGTAAAGATATTAACTAGATTAATTAGATAGACATTACACCTTTAATGGATAACTTAGAGATATTAGGAATCTTTAAGGACGAAGATAAAGAGAAGGGAGATAGTATTACGGACAGCTTAAGTACAATATTATAACTACTTAGAGAGGAGTTAGTAGAAGCTAGTTAGTTAATATAGACACAGTTTAGGATAAATCTAGTGGAACTATATAATAAGGAATAGTAGCTAAGGTTATATAATATAATCTATACAATCTATAGAATAAAGTAGATAGAGCATACATACCTTACGGAGCGAAGGGATTTCTTAGGCGTACGGTTATATATTTAAAGGACCACAGTTCCTACCCAGATAGTTCTCTCTTTGTAGTAAATCTTAAAATATAATTAGAGTTAATCTATTAGGCAACCACTCCACAAGTTATTATTACGTTGTTGACTATTGTTTATACCTACATACCCAGCCCATTAATAAGTCCACCGTAGTACCTACTACAAGGCTCCATTACAAATTTAACTTGTATCCATCAACATTTACTAAATATCATCTCCGCATAGTGAATATTAAGAGGGATGTTATATACCATATAAGCGTGTAAGGTGGGACAAGCAAAACCTTGTTACAGTCAAATCTCTTTAGTACAATACCGTTTGTTCGGCCGAGCGTATCGTAATACCAATGGTATTGTTATATTAAGAGTTATATAAGGGTAAATGAGCAGGAAAAAGAGGAGCTTAATACTTAAAAAGGCTTAGGGTGTCTACCTCGCGGGCCTAATAGGGCCCTCTCCCATACAAATTCCCTACCGGTTATACCGATATTGGTGGTAAGTGCTTAACGATATCGTCAGAAGTCAGATTATCGTAATATTACACCAAAAAGGGTTGATTAAGGGGTGTAAATCGTAATATAAATGATATCGTTATATACCTAATATCGTACTAAAGAGGTTTGAGTATACATTGTTGGATATAATTGGGTATTAATTTTCCCGGATTGACATAACTAAAATTAAACCTTTTACCTCAGCAAGCTCAGACTACATATTCGGAATAATTTTATATCCGCTCCACATAAAATCGAAAATGTGGTCTAAGGGTGATTCGCAATATTTGCGAAACGCGTAAACAATATCTATATTGCGGAGGTTGCGGATATTAAAATAACTTAATACTAGTATTTTATATCATTTCCTAAAGTTAATCGATTATATAATAGAACCTAGGCTTTCAGAATATATTATTTTTATCACTTAGGTATTTTTAGGTCTTATAATTAATTTCATTAAAAAAAAAGCGTTATTAAAAGCGTAAGCCTCTATATATAGTTTTATTAAACGCCAGCTAACGCTAGCTAATATATATAAAACACATATAGACCTATAATAGGTACCTTAAGGCACCTACTATAGCCAGGTGGATATATAATATCCATATTATGCTAAATAATCTTCCTCCAAACCTTATTACGCGCTAACTACCAAGTTATAGATATCTAGGCAAATCTACTATATGCCAGCACCAAAACCCACTAGGCGCAGAGGGAGGAAGTTAAAAAAGGTGCTAGAACAGCCGCGGCCGTATTAGGTATTAGATAATTAGACTTAAAGGAGTTATAAAACGGACTAGGAGCGACGGCTATAGGACCTTTAAGATTAGCTTCTTGCGCTTTACAGAGAGAGCAAGGCCCGGCAGCTAAGCAAGGTTAATAAGGCTATTGCTTTTTTATATCCGTATTGCGGACGTACGGAGCAGCTTAAAGCCCTTAGGTGGCTACTATTTAAGGAAAAAGATATAATACTTATTACAAGAACCTCATTTAGCAAGAGTATAATAATATAAGCAATACCATGTCTTCTTTGGGCCTTAGTGGTAATTATTATCTTGCCACTTAATGCAATTAGTGCGAAGCAGAAAGTAAAGATTAAGGAGCTTCCTGGAATAAGGCCGGTTTATATATACGCCAAGACAATATCCGCACATCTTTTATAGGAAATCCGCACTGGAGTATATACCTATATTTTAATATCACCGGAGCTATTAGTTGGTAAAAGGTTCCATAAAACCCTTACTAACCCCACCTTTCGCACACATATTGGCTTAGTAGTAATTAATAAGGTACATCTTATAGCTAATTAGGGGGGTTTGTTCCAGAGTTTATATACACAGCTATAGAAAATACAGTTATTATTAGGGCGGAAGCCTTAGTTTGCTTATACTATAACGCTTAACAATACAACGTTTAAGATTGTTTAAGAGTTAGCGGGCTTTTAAAATAATATTAATATAGTGCGGATATTAATTAACCGGCTAAATCTATTAATTATTAGAGAATACGTTAAGTGAGGAAATAAGAAGTCCTTTAAGAGCTTATACTTTGTTATAGACTATACGTATACCGCTATATCTGCTAGGCAGAGAATCCAATACACGCTAACTCCCCACTAAATCCTAAAGACAATTATCTTTCTTAATTTAAAGGACCTAATATTACTAGGCAGGGACACAATTTATTTATAGTTAGTATATTATAGGTACCAGGAAGCGCAGGCTAGAAGAGCTGTTTAGCTTTATTATACATTATTAGCTACTGTGGATAAAGACAGACTATATAAGGAGTTTAAAAAGCCTAACTTAAAAATCCGCATTCTGCTCTCCTCTAACGCGCTTACCCATAGCACTAATATTCCTAATATTAACTATATTGTGCAGTATTGTATGCACAAAGACAAGTCCGTTAATGTTACGGACAGCTTAAGTACGATGTTACGACTACTTGGAGAAGAGTCGGAGGAAGCTAGTTAGTTAATATAGGCACGGTCTAGGATGGAGCCGGTGGAACTATGTGATGAGGAATGGTAACTGAGGTTACGTAGTTAATCTATAATCTATAGGATTAAAGGAACATGGGATTTATAAGCAGATTAACAGATTAACGGATTAACGGATTAATAGAGCGAAGGGATTTCTTAGGAGTATAGTTATATATTTAAAGGACCACAGTCCCTACCTAGATAGTTCTCTCTTTGTAGTAAATCTTAGAATACAATTAGAGTTAATTTATTGGGCAACCACTCCACCAATTATTATTATGTTGTTAACACTGTTCTTACCTACATACCCAGCCTAATAATAGGACCCACTGTAGTTCCTACTATAAGGTTCCATTACACATTTACTACTAAGGTTACAGTACTAAATAAGGTTAAACAATATGCCACCCAAAGTACCAGTTATAACGACGTCAACGGCAGCCACGACCTTAGGGTTAGGAGACACCAATATAGCAGATACGGATTCTCAAGTAGTTATATAAGGTTAGTTACAGGAAATAGTTAATTGCTTACAGGATAATAGTAGGCTACTTAAAGAACGCATTAATGGAATTAGAGCAGTAAAGGTTAAGTTACCTTTAATTAAACAATTCTTAGGGAAGAAGTTAAAGCTTAAAGGGTTTCTTACGCAGATATATTTTAAGGTTATATAGAAAAAAGCAAAGTTAGCAACACCTACGGACTAGGTAGTATACACAGGACTATTCTTATTAGGGAGAGCTTTAGAGTGGTTTAAGCTTTACCTTATAGAGATACAAGCAAACAGTATAACGACTACTAACCTAGACGTACGGTATATATTTACAAGTTAAAATGGATTTATAGAACGGTTAACGCAAATATTTAAAGACCCTAAAGCAACCATAATAGCGGAACGGAAACTTCAGAACTTAGTACAACGCACTTTAATAATTAAGTATACAACGCAGTTTTAAACACTAGCCATATAGGTTAAGTGGAATAATAGGGCGCTTATAGCACAGTATAAATAAGGACTTAAGGCTAAAGTCTAGGACGCAATTATCCTAATAGAAGATACGGATACTCTAAGGGAGTTAATAGACTAGTTAATAAAGATTAATAATAGAATCTATCAAAGGGAATAAGCTAAGAAAGGGCAAGATAGAGTTCCATAGTTATATAGGGCGCAGAGTACGCAACAACAGACATAGAGTTAAAAACTATAGAATAGCGCAGAGCTAATAGACCTAAATAGTACCAAAGAAACCTAAAGGTGGGAAAAGAAACTATAGAAACCTAGAGGTTAAGGATCTAGTAATTAAAGAACCTAGGAGCAAAGGCCAAACTAGGGATCTTAGCAGTAAAAGACATTTAGGCGGGCTCCATAACAAGAAAAATGGTTTAAAGATAGGGCTTGCATAAATTGCAGGAAATAAGGTTATTTCGCCAGAGACTATAGAGGTAGTTAGAGTAACTATACAGTAAAGGGAACCTAACCAGCAGACGGCATATATATATAGAGGGACAATAGTGCACTACAAGGAACAAAAGAATGTTTAATTAATAGTTTTATGTTTTATTATAACAACGCATGCCGAATTTATAAGGACGCTAAGTACAGCGCAAGCTATTAGCTATAGGAGCCATTATTATCTAAGTTTAGAGGAACCAACAAACCAGCTTATAGATCAAATATTAAAGACAATAAGTTTAACACAGGCAAAGCATTTACCAACAATAAGGTAATAAGGGCAGCTTACTAGAAGTATATAAACCTTAAAGAAGTTAAAACAAAAGTAGAGACTAAGACTATTATAGAACAAGGTTTAGTAACAGATATTATAACGCCATTAAATACGATTTCCATCGCTTTATAAGACAATAGGAGTAACATTTAAAAGAAACTAAGTAAGTAAATAACTACTAGTGCTAGCTTATTACTTAATAAAGGCAAAAGGCTATAGGCTTAAGATTCTTAAAAAGAGATACAAGAAGCTTAAGATTCTTAAAATAAGATAAGACATACCTAAAAACCCATAACGGACAAAAACTGATAGGAAAGGGCAGCTACTTAGTTTATAGACAAATAAATAAGTATAGGACGCAAGTTTAAGAACTACAAGTTTAGGGAACAAATAAGAACGTTAGCAATTCTAAGTAAACGCAGTATTCAGCCTAAAGATTAAACAGTTAATACCAGAATTAAAAAGCAAGATAACTATAAAGATCCAGCTATAAGACGCAGAAAATAAGAAACTATAGATAAGTTTAGGACAAGAATTATTATATAGCAAGAGCAAAAGCTAGACAAGAGGTCAGCTATACCAGGTCATATAAGGGACAAAACACCCGTATAAAGAGTTACTAATAGGCCAAGTACAGGGACATCTAGGGCAAAGTAGTTAAATAAACTAAAACAAGAAGAGGATCTAAATATCCTAACCAGATTTAAAGAAAGATATACCAAAGAATATCACAATATAGTAATAACAAGGTACTTTCTAACAAATAGACCATACACACTAAACCAGTTATACGGAAAGTGGTATAGGCAACAACACAACAATAAATAGGAAGATTTTTATATATAGCTAGACAAAAAGTTATCTAAGACCAACCCATTATAGAAAAACGCATAAGTTACATTAAAGGGGCATTAATTATAACGTTAAAGAACCTAGAAGAGAGATCTAGGAACTAGAGAAGTAAACAATAAATCTTAGTACCCATAATAGAGATACTAGTAGTTAGGTTAACTAGGTATAGATTTAAACTTAAAGATAAAGACAAACTAAGAGTTAACCTAAGTCACCTAGCGCATTACACACTATTATAGATAGCTTATATAGATAACACCTGCAACATACATAGAGCACCAAAAGATAAAAACCGGAAGTACCTAGCAAGGATATATTAGACACCCAAGGAAAGGCGGTTTAGAAATGCTAAGTATATATATAAATAGCACCCAGTAGAAGTACAAGGTTAAGGAGACTTAACACTTTAACCAGAAAGATTCCTTACGGAAAAATGCCTAGATAGATGACAGTAATAGAAATGCCTAGAAAACACTTATCCATAGTATATAGAGGAAAAGAAATAAACTAAGTATTAGCCTAAAATAGACCAAGTATAAGCAGGATCTAGCAGCTAACAGTTAGGAAAAGGGGAGGCGCATAAAACCAGAGGGAACTAGTATTAGAGCCTTAGACCCTTAAAGGAATTTAAAAATAATACCTAAATTTATAAGTTAAATAGCAAGATCAGCAGTTTAAAGCATTAGTAGATAGTAAAGCAACTAGAAACTACATATCACCAAAAATAGTAAAAAAGATAGGGTTACCACACAAACAGAAAAAACACCTATATCCACTTATAACAATTTCAGGAGATTAGATAGCCTACAGAGGAAGCATTATTAATCTTAAAATAGGACCTATTTAGTTAACCATTAAAGGGAGATAGGTTAAGATGTCTTTTAATATCCTACTATTAGGACAGGATAAGGCGATATTAGGAATACCTTAGTTACAAAAGTACAATCCAAAGATCAATTAGGTTATAGGTTAGGTTAATATTAAAAATACTTAATAGTATAAAGAGCAACAGTAAACCAAGTTAGTATAATACTAAGTTAGAGTAATATATAAAGAGACTAAGCAAGGCTTAAGTTATATACCAAAGAGATACTATAAGTATAGTAAGAAATTATAGTTACTAGAAAGTAAAAAGCTGTTAAAATATACAGTATAGAACTATAAGATAGAATTAAAAAAAAGAATAAGTCTAAAGTTCTTTCTAATCTACAAGCTTACTAAAACAGAGTTAATAGCGCTTAAGAAGTTTATCCAGGAGAACTTACGCAAGGGATATATTAGACTATTATAGTCATTAGTAGGATATCCAGTGTTATTCATCCCAAAGAAAAACGGAAAACTTAGGATATACATAGACTACAAACAGTTAAACAGCATTACCAGAAAGGATAGGTATCCTTTACCCTTAATTAGCGAAATCTAAGACAGGATAGGTAACGTAAAAATCTTTATAAAGATAGATCTAAGATGGGCGTACCACTAGATCAGGATTAAGGAAGGCAATAAGTAGAAAGCAGCCTTTAGGTTAAAGGAAGGACTATATAAGCCATTAGTTATACAATTCGGGCTTATAAACACACTAGCAATATTCTAAAAGCAAATTAATAGTGTATTAGGAGAACACCTAGATAAGTTTATTATAGCATATCTTAACAACATTATTATCTACTTAGAAAGTAAGGAAGAATATAAAAAACACATTAAATAGGTCTTAAAGAGACTACAAGAAGAACAGATACTAGTAGCAATTAAGAAATACAAGTTCTTTACAAAGAAAACCAATTTTATAGGATTTATTATTAAACTAGGAAAAATTAGCATGGACCTAAAGAAAGTTAAAGCTATAGTAAGTTGGCAAGAACTAGAGAACGTTACATAGTTAAGGTCGTTTCTAGGGTTTTGTAACTACTACAGGAGGTTTATAGTATAATAGTTAAAAAGCATTAAGCCGTTCACAAGGCTAACAAAGAAGGAGGAACTATAGGTTTAGGGTAATAAGTAAAAGAAGCTATTCTAAAAACTTAAAGAGTTATTTACCTAAGAGCCAGTCCTTAAGATCTATTAACCAAAGTTAGAAACGGTTATTAAGACAGACGTATTAGACTTTGCACTAGGAGCATATTTACTACAGAAGCACCAAGACGCATAGCATCCAGTAGTGTACTATAGTTAGAAAATAACACCACTAGAGTTAAACTATAACATCTATAACAAGGAGTTGTTAGGTATAGTTACAGTACTTAAAAAATAGAGAGTATTCTTATAAGGTATAGAGAAACCATTTATAGTTAAGACAGACTATAAGAACCTTACAGGATTCCTAATAACAAAGGAACTCAACCAAAGACAGGTTAGATAGGTAGAAATGCTTATAGAATACCATTTCAAAATTTAGCATACTAAGGGTACAGATAATACACAAGCAGACGCTCTAAGCAGAAAGGCTAAACTATAAAATAACAAAAAGCCATTAGGAGCTTTATTACGAAGGGATTAAGATAGATTAATTAGGTATAATTATCCAAAAATTACAACAACCAAAGAAAGTTAGATCTATAAATTACTAAAAAGTGATTAAACACAGAAGATCTAAAAAGCACAGGAGGAGGATCTAGACTTAAAGTAATACAAGAATAAAGAAGCAATATATATACCTAAGTCTATTACAGAAGAGTTTATTAAGGAATTCCATAAGGGAATAATATAAGGACACAATAGAGCTATAGGCTTAGTATTAAGACTTTAAAAGGAGTACATTATTTAAGAAATCTAGGGACTAGCAAGATAAGTTATAAAGAAATATCTAGATTGCTAAAGGAATAAACTAATAAGGTATAAGCCGTATAGAGGGCTATAACCTATCAAAGTACCAGGAAGACCATAGGAGGTTATATTATAGGACTTTATTATTAAGTTACTAAAGTTAAAAGATCCTATCACGGGATAAGACCATAACGCAATTTTAGTAATAGTGGATAAGCTAACAAAGTAGGGATACTTTATAGCATACACAGAAGAGATATTAGTAGAGGATATTGCTAGAATCTATATAAAGGAAGTATTCGCAAGACACAGAGCACTAGATAAAATTATATTGGATAGAGATCTAAGATTTATAGCAGTATTTTAAGAAGTATTTCTGGCAGAATAAAAGATTTGCGCAGCAACCTCTATAGCATATTATCCGTAGACGGACGGATAAATAGAAAGACTAAACTAGACACTAGAACAGTATTTAAGGCATTATATTAATTACGCATAGAATAATTAGGTATTGTTATTACCAGTTATATAGTTTATATATAATACAACACCACAAAAAGGAATAGGGACATCACTATTTAAGGCGAATTACGGGTATAAGCTAAAAACGTCGTTATCACCACACCAAGCAAAGAAAATGAGTAGCACAGCTAAACAAAGAATAGAGACGTTAATAAATCTTTATATAAACCTCACGGAAACAGCTAAGCTAGTATAGCAAAGGATAAAAAGGTACTATAATGCTAAGAGATCTAAGGGACCAGATCTTAAGGAGGGAGATAGAGTATAGCTACTATACAAAAATTTTAAGAGTCGACAATTAAGCAAGAAGTTAAACTATATCAGACTAGGACCTTTTAAAGTTAAGTAAAGAATTTTATTAGTTATATACAAGTTAAACCTACTAGCCAAAATAAAGATCTACCCTATATAGTATATCGCGATGCTAGAACTAGCACATAGAGATATTAAGCCACTAGTTTATAAGGCAGACACGTACAGAGAACAAAAAGAAGATAAATGGCAAGTTTTAAAGATTATTAGTTATAAGAACGTAGATAATAAAACGTAGTATAAAGTAAAGTAAATAGGCTATAGTAAGACTACCTAGGAACCACTAAGCAACCTAGAGAACGCTATAGAAAAGGTATAAGAGTATTAAAAGAGAGTAGGTTAGGCAGCATTAACAAAAAAGAATTGCCAAAAAATAAGTCACCTAAGGGGGACCCAAGAGGAGCACTTGCTAAGCTACTTAGAGTTATTTCCCTTACTAGTAAACGCAAGTCCACCTTAGCCTCCTCCGCTTCTAGCTTATAGAGACCCTACTTAACTAGGCGAAACTCCTTAAAGCAAACCTTTTCACGCACCTTCTTAAGACAGGTTAGCCGAGCGAAGGCAGTCTATTAAAGTTTAAATACGCAAGCAGATGCTTCTAACGCATGGCGTTAAGCCTCTAGCAATAGGGCTAATTCCTTAGCAGAACAACAAAGTTTATTATAGGCGGCTATAAGCAAGCTCTTGAGCCTTTCGGCCTTAGATTAAACATAAGACCCTATAATAAGTTACTCAGGGAACGCAAAGACTGTTAAGAGTTATAGAACGCATATACTTAGTGTTAAACGCAGAGCGAACGTCATAGAGTAATTAAACATTTAACTTAGTGCACTCAGTATAAGAGGATGGTTGGCAACCAAAGGGAGCCGCGATCGCAACGCACACTAACTTCTTATCGGCGCAATGGGAATAAGAAGGCATGGCCTTACCTAAAGAAAGAATCTTAAGTACTACACAATTACGACAATCGGTAGAAGAAGAAGAAGAAGCTTTAGGTATAATAAGTAAGAATATTAACTAAATTAATTAAACGGACATTACACCTCTAGTAGACAACTTGGAGATGTTAGGAATCTTCAAGGACAAAGATAAAGAGAAGGGGGATAATATTACAGACAGCTTAAGTACAATATTATAACTACTTAGAGAAGAGTCGGAGGAAGCTAGTTGGTTAATACAGGTATAGTCTAGGATGGAGCTAGTAGAACTATATAATAAGGAATAGTAACTAAGGTTACATAGTTAATCTGTAATCTATAGAATTAAAGGAACATAGGATCTGTAAGCAGATTAACAGATTAACGGATTAACAGATTAATAGAGCGAAGGGATTTCTTAGGAGTATAGTTGTGTATTTAAAGAACCACAGTCCCTACCCAGATAGTTCTCTCTTTGTAGTGAATCTTAGAATACAATTGGAGTTAATCTATTAGGCAACCACTCCACCAGTTATTATTACGTTGTTAACACTGTTCTTACCTACATACCCAGCCTAATAATAGGACCCACCGTAGTTCCTGCTACAAGGTTCCGTTACAGTTAATATAATATAGCAATAACTTAGATATAGTGCTCATGGAAGTAGTTAAATAGGTAAGGTAATATTTCTAATTAAGGATTAGTATAAAGGTCCACGTAAGGGTATTACTAGGCCAGCCAAAAATCGTGGTTGTACTAGTAGAGCCTTCCGATCTTAGCTAAGTTAACTTAGTCGCGAATATTGTGTTAAGCAATAGGTATTATAAGAGGACGGGGCTGCTGATTTTACTAGCGATATATCTTTAAAAGTGTCTATATATAGCGATACTAATTCTAATACGTCCGCATCTAATATAGGACGAGAGCTTAGTCCTAGTAGAACATCCGTAGTCCTACCTGCGGATATTCTACTAAAGAAGCCAGCGCGGCGCCTAAAGACTAAAGCTAAGAAAAGAGCTGTTCTCTCCTATTGTATATATGCTCTTATAAATAAGGAAAAGGGCTGCTTATAAAAGATTATATTAGAGAACTATAAGGAACAGTCTCCGTCTACTAGTAGCTAGGGTTGTTGCTCTAACTATAATCCTACTTTACGGGCTTTTAAAGAGTTTAATATCCGCAAGCTATATATTGTGATGGTGCTAGAGCGCGTTACCTGCCATATTTAACCAATCAGGATTTTCCATGCCCGGCATGCAAAATTGCTATTAGCTCGCTTACCACTAGCGCCTTGGCGGCCCTCGCGACATGTCTACCTACTGCCCCTAAATGGTTCTTCTTCTTCTTCTTCTCCTTAGCTTAGTATTCTTATATGGTAGCAATCTACAAGCTTCGGTTTAGAAGCATTTATATAAACCCGTCACATTATACTAAGCTCTCCCTACATTGCCTGGGAAGGCCTTAATAATATCCCACCCTAAAAGAAGACCTTTGTCTACAATAACGCGTCAACACATTATACTTAGACATTAAAAAAACTCATACTACCACGCCTAAGAAGGCCTAATAATATCCCACTTTATAGGCCAGACTATACTTAACCTGCACCCCTAAAAGAACCCCAGAATTGAAACTAAATTATATAATTCTAACAAACTTTAGGAAGCCAATAATAGTACCTAAAGCAAGCTTATCCAAAAGACCTGCCTCTACCTGAGAGGAACACAAGATCCAGTTAGGATCAGAAATTAAAGACAATAATGACATTATAGGTATACATAAGCAGATTTGTACCCTTGCTGCCAATTAAAAGATTAATTGTCTTTAAGCCTAAAGTACATAAAAGACTCTAAAGGAGATCCTAAAAAGCCTTACTACCTTATAAAACAGCCCAGCCTCCCCTTTACAAAGCCTTAGTTAACCCATTTACTTAACTAAATATAATATACTAGAGAGTACAGATACAATAATAAAGTAATTAAAGTCCGTTAAGCTTCCTAACCCTCTACTATTGTTAAATGGCATAGACCTAACCTTTAAGAACTGGAGAATCTAGGTATAAGGAAAGCTTTATATTAACCACAACCATTTCCCCTCTAAAGAAGCTAAAATGCTCTACCTCTTTGGTTAAACCATTGGGGATACCCAGTAACACCTTTAGGCCAAGTTTAAGGACAAGTTACCTATTTGGTTTACATCTATTAATGAGATAATATAGCATCTAGCTACTATTTATATTAATCCAAATAAAGTACGGGATGCCTATTATAACTATAATTGCCTAATAATAAAATTGAACTAATCCTTTACTAAGTTTTAGACTTAATTCTTACACCTAGTAGACAAAGGCTAGGTTCCCCCTAAGAACTATTGTTTGGACCTATATAATAAGCTAATAGTCCAACTATAAGAAAAGATTATAGTAGCCTTAGATAACCTACTAACCTACTAAAGACTTGCAGCCTAATGTTTATTACTGGATTCAGAACTAAAATGAATTAATGCTCATTCTAATTAACTAAAGCGGCCCTATAGCAACTATAACCTATCTGTTATACTAATAGGAGCTAGTATTAGAAGACAAACTATAACCGCCCTTACACTAAAAGCGGTTATAACTGCCTACCTACAAACCTTGCCTAACCCGCTATATACTATACCTTTAACCAATGCTCATTGCAACACCTTAATTAACCCTGCTATGGTTACATGCTTTAATTGCGGAAAGAATAGTTACTTTACTATATCCTGCCCAGAGCTAAAGGATATAGGTGATATTAAGGAGATAGAGGAAGAAGAAACGTCTAATAAGTTAGGAAAAGAAGAACCCTAGGGAAAGACTCCCCCCTAGGGTATCCTATTAATCTTAAAG
>Ga0307507_10006428_pt1 | contig 18051 bp, 9 predicted proteins | sample 7_EM_MG_FD_207223 | JGI IMG/M metagenome (GOLD analysis project Ga0307507, IMG submission 207223) | Populus trichocarpa ectomycorrhiza microbial communities from riparian zone in the Pacific Northwest, United States - 7_EM | ecosystem: Host-associated > Plants > Roots > Unclassified | place... | reverse complement strand
CTGGGGACAACTAACCACATACTAACTAACCACATACAGTATAAACTCGCCAAACTCGGTGGAAAATCCCACCGTACTTGTTAGTCCGTGAACCCCCAATAACTGGCCGTAGTTTATATGCAACTAAGCCTTTAACTTGTAAAAGAGAAGGAGCTCCGTGAACGCGTAGCAATCTTTTTATTCGCTAGGGGGTATTTATGACAACTGGACCAATACACCGCATGTATGGCTGCCTTGGCTGCATAGCGAGTTTGGCAAATATCTGTCACTTGATATGCGCTAGTCCAAAATAGGGCCTTCCCGCTTCAATCCGGCCGCCTGAGTGAGGTATCCGGTGGGCGTGGCAGCTCGGTATGAATCGTGCTTCGGGAAGACTGGATAATGAGAATCGAAGAGGGAAGTTGAGAATACAAAACTCCGACTGGATAATAAATGAAGCCGAGAAGCACTGAGCCGGGTCTACCCGAGTTTGGTCCGGCCAACTAAAGATAATCAACACCCCTTGTTATCGCTTTCTGAACCTTTCCTTCTATGGTCGCCCATAATCTTGGATAACAGCTCTTGGGTGAGATTCGGTTTCCGGGGGCGGCGAACGATTTCGAAGATATTAACACTAAAAAAGTGGCAGGTCAGCTCCTAGTAGCATAGGAGGTCCAAATACCGGTACACTTAGTACCAGTAGGAAGTCTTCGCAGCTCCTATTCCGAATGCTTAGTCTGTTGTTGCTACTATAGCCTAACTGTCGGTCCCTAGTTACAGACACTTATTCTACTACCGTAGGTATGATATGATTCGCTAAGTATGATTACTCAATACCAAACCTGTTCTTCACAAACGGGAAACAAGGGAAAGGAAGACGAGGGCCTGGCACCACGACACCGCCGACATGTTGGAGAGGTATCGTAGGATCTCGTGAAAGTCGGAATGGCGCTAAAGCGAACTACTCGAGCAGAGTGAAAGTCAGTCGAGCCAACAGGATGCACGAAGAGCGCCAACTCGCCACTCGCTACAGTTTACTAAACATGGTTTAGTTATATAGAGGTCTACGATTGGGTAGGTTTAAGAAAATCTTCACTAGCGCCATTCCGACTTTCATGAGATTCTAATGTAGCAGTAGGGTACAGTATACAAGGTATCATACTTTCGTATATTATGGCATGTACTGTGTGTACTAAGGATTTCATTTTTGTTCTGATTCTCTTACCCTTGCTTGCCATTGAGACTCGTCCGGGGCTGCTTAAACCCAAGGCCCTGGACAAAATGGCAGTGATTATCGAGTCTACCACAACTCTCCATCCCCGATACAATAAGATAACGGACGATACCTGGATGACTGCTATATAGCCTCTCCTCCCCTCGCCCTTTGCAGATGGAAAAGACTGCTCACTTCCTCATAGTTCCCTCACCCCCACCTCCTTCTCATCTAAACTCTCAAACAAAAGTCTTCAATCGCGCCACCGTTTCAACAAAAGAAAAATGCTCCCATTTGTTTTGAAGATCATTTCCTGCGAAGGTCTCCAGTTTGTTTGTTGCTTCAGACCTTCGAACCCCGGCGAGTCCCCCGAAGGCCCTCGGCGCCGGCCTGAAAACGCTGCCACGAGGCAGCCAGACCCGCCACAGCCTATGCCAACTACAATTACTACTCCCAGTGCATCCTCCCGGGCTCAGCACCTAGATGGTATTGCCCAGACAGTGTCCGCCCCCTCCGGGAGCGCAGCCTGATTATGTGGTATGTTGGTTGTTTAGTTACCGTAAGTAAGTAGACTACTGAATTTGTGCCAACCTTGTACTGATATCTGGACCGCTCACACATGTTAATATAGACTTTAGGGATATCGTTTGCGAGGTGGCTGTGATCGAATCGAGGTAGGATGTGGTGTAGTGGCGTGGTGGGGGTGTTATTATATCTTCAGAAGTCTAGCAGCTTCGTAAATTGTCAAAGTCAATTCTATAGGGGTAGGAGAGTTTGCAGACGTCGTATGATAGGGCTTGATGTAAGATAGACTATCATTAATTTTTAATTGAAAATCAAAAAGCCCTATTTAGCACGCCATAAGAAAAGGGGTTCTAAAATTTAGGGCACTTTTATTGCTACTGAAATATTCTCAGAACTTTTTGGTTATCTCAGCGTGTAGGCCTCCCACTAAGTTTCGTCTTCATCGCATCTGCCACTAAGGCAGCTGCTCTGTGAATACTATTATTGTTAAATTTTATTTATTTTTGTGCTCTTTGGTCAAGAGGATTCTAGTGTTTGCAAAAATTGGATCCACAAGGGAGGCTGGGTTTTCTATATTGCCACATTCAAAACACCTTAACTATCAAAATACAGACCGAAAAGCCCTGTCGTCAGGCCCAGTAAACTGAAAGGCTAACTATAATTCTAGGCTCAAAGCCCATTAGTCACTCATCGAAACCCCAGATGCACACACCTCATGACTAGAAATAAGTGATATTGTACGAACACCACCCCAGACCTCATTGGAGGTACGTGGGATCTGTCCTGTGGCCGTGCCTAGCCGCTTGAGGGTTTGGGGTGATTAATTGCGATACTTTGACTGCAATTGGAATAATGATTGGTGGTTTGGTGGGTCGCTCCCCTTGCTGTAGAAACATTCTACTGTACAGTAATGCACAATAGCCCTCATCGACCGATCTCCAGCCGGGAGTTCTTTTCGCTTTTTTCTTTCGCTGTGAGTAGATACAGATAGCTACTCTTACACAACTGCTTTAATTCTAACAGACAGGGCCCTAGGTAACGTAGATTATAGCGACCTGCATGGTAACACAAGGCATGAGCAACGTCACATCTTGGGCCATTTTTTTGAGGGGGAAGAATTGTGAATGAGCTGTCAGAAATGCACTTTTGGTTTCATCGGAAGCTTAGAACTTGAGTCTCCGGCTGAGACGTCCAAAATTCCCTCTCTTGGATGTGGGGGTGGATAGATGGCGAAAGCACTGTGAAAACTGACCGCCTCAGCTTAGGATGGAATAGGGCAAAAAAAGGGCCGGACCTCACTAGAAAAGGCAACTCCAACGCCCTGGGGTGAGGCTCAATAGTCGGTTTCCCACGGTAGTTGATCTCACTTGTTACTTGTTATGAACGACAGGTGGGGGCATATACCGGTAGTACCGGTGTAAGAAAAACGTATTGTTACAGCGTTCGTCAGTGCGTATCTGAGCGCTCAGACCAAACCGGCACTTGCATGTTCTAGCACTGGTTCAATCGCAGAACACCTAAACACACGCCCCATCCAAATACACAATCCCCATCGATTGGCTTGTAGGCCTGGAGCACTAGGATTCTACCAATCAGAGGGGAACTATGTGTTTGGGCGAGTTGTGTATTGGAGTGTTCTGTGATTGTGCCTCTTGCTTGTTAATCGAAGGGCCGACGTCCTTAGGTCTGAAGCACTCGTTGCCAGCACGCTAAAGGCCTGTTTGGCAAAAATGAGACCGTTCCGTTGGGCGGCGGTTTCTGCTGTGAAAATGGCCTACCCTCCGTTTTGAAACAAAAGCAAAAGGGCCATTTGTACTAGCCATGACTCTAGGAAGCTTACATATCTCTTTGTTAATCTAGCCTCCTGAACTGCAACTCAATCCCATTCCTATTGCAATATCACCTTTATTTCGCCTGCCGGCATTTGCTCAGAAGATCTTGGCACCGGACTTTTTCCCCTGGCGCCAAGGTGTCCGGATACTTTTGAAATCGGCTGCGGTAGTATGGGGGAATGGAATGGAGCCGTTGCATTCAAACGGGCCCTAAACCTACTGGAGTATTTTGGAACAATTTGAGCGTGGAGAATATTTAAGCCGATCTCCAGTGCTGAGTCATTTGCACATTAAAAAAGACTGAAAATTCCTAAATATTGACCAAGTACAGGGTCCGGTAGGAAGTGATTGAACAGTTATTAGGGCCAACCAGCTAAATATATCCCTGTCCGTTCAGGTTAAGTGCCCGTTGTACTATAGTCTTTCATGGGGTCATGACGAATATCAGGAGGTGACTTATATGTTGGAATACCAAAACTGCTGAAGAGCAGGACGGGTCCTCCAATCATGACAAAGGTCTTCCTGCTGTTCCTCCCTGTTAAGGTTCCAGACTGCCGTAGTTGCTTCCGTGGCAGACAATTGGAGAGGAGTGGGGATGGTAGCTTGGTCCTGGGCTGTGCTAGGAATGTTCCTCTTGCGGTGGGCATGGTGGTAGAGTGTCTGTTGGAAGTGACTAGGAACGAAGGAGATGGAATGTGAGATGGTGTTGTCCCCCTTTTTGTTGATTTCCGAGGACTGTTGTAGAGACATGGTGGAGAGAGATGGGTCTTATATAGGGTGAGTATATAGACAGGCGTCCTTCAGTGGCCTCGTATGTATCTGGATATGATTCGAGCTATTTGAGACGGATACAAGATTTTTAGCTATTTTTAATCTATTATACGCAGCCGGTAAGTCTATGAATGGTTTTAAAGAAAACAGAAGAACATGTAGATTGTGGAGAATGTTAAGAAGATAAAGTATGGGTTTGAGAATTAATGATGCATTCTTGGTGAGAAAGAGAAAGATATATTAGCATGGCCGCACTTTTATTGTCGAGTGATTCCATCATTTCGCAGATAGCTTGGTATCATACACAGAGATTTCTGCACAAAAGGCGAGGGCAGTCTTTCATAGTTGAGAAGGTATTATATCATACAACGCTGTACTGTCTTTGATCCTAAGGATTTTCTGGAACACCCACTGGGTTCTCCGGGGTTTTCGTGAACCGCAGATGCTAAAATAAATTGGTGGGAGAATGCGACCGGGCTGGCGTGCCTATTCGGGAAGCTGAAATTTTTACTGCCTACAGGTTTCATCCTGGGGAGCTGGTGGCTATGATATGATACGTTAAATTCTTAGTTAGAGTTAAGGTTTAGGTTATTTCTGACTAGAATTCCTGGGTTTGTGCGGTGTAGGGCTGGATAGGGAAGTCGTGGTATAATAATGCCCTCGTATTAAACACAAGGGCAAAGACATTGGCAACGTATACCGAGAGCTCAGTCACATCACCTACGGGGGAGTGTATAGATGGCTTAAGCGCATCGATGCTCGACAACATCGCCTATTTCATATATATCTTTTATTAGCCCCACCTGTGGCACCGATATTGCCTTTCTTTTTTCCATGAACTTCAACTCTCGTGCAGCTCCTCTACGACGAATACGCTACCACCTAACTTACACCCCATCTATATGTCGGAACTCTCATGTATGTTCCCAAGGGCAGCGACTAGTACTAGGCCATTGTACCACCTATCCCTATTAAATACAGTCCTTCCCCTATAGATACCGGATTCCTCCTCGTCCCGGTATGCACAACCCCATAGCCCTCGATGGCACAAACACACCCAACAGTCACCCCTTCTCACTCGCCTATTCGTATGCATGCACTAGCCCTTGCGAGAAGTCGGCCCCTAGGTTTCAAAAACGCTAGGAAAGCTTAATGAACAAGCAAGTGTAGCAAAGATCAGCCCCCCGCCTGACAAAATTACCCATTACTAAACCACCTCCACAACTGGATTCCTCTATGCACCAATAAGCACTCCTTCATAAGGAAAACCCCTGACAAACGATACCACTAGCCTCTGATCTAAAAATGAAAAAAAAAACAGCCCTACTATGCAGATGCGGCTAAGTCCGGGCATCGAATGTAGGATCGCACTGGGGAAGGAGCTTAAACGCACACCGCCGATCTGGAGTGCACAAGCTGAGACACACACCAGCTTGGCGAAACGATAGCTATCCTTCGATAACCTTTCCCATCTATTTTAGGCTGTTTTATGTCATACTTAACACTGGAGTGAGAGTAACCAGCCCAGCGGTTCTGTAACGGTACCATTTAAGCGCTTTATATTGCACTTTGGGATTACCGTTCTGTGCATCCCTACATATCGCGTGGGAGGAAATGTAGCACCCTTATACCCCTGATTTACGCGATGACGTATGATAGATATATCTCTCGATCTCCCAGACTGCTTCCGCGAATGATGTTCTAGAGTAACGACGGCATGTGCATTTAAGCCATCGGCCTTACAAGAACCCCAACAGCAGATGGGCGATGGCATCAGCTTTTGGAGATTGTCGATAATGAGAATGGCGCACAGGGGATGACGCTTTCGCATCGTGTACCACGATATCCTAGGTATTAAAGCTAAAACTATCCAATTTCGCCGACAATAATAAGCTAGTGGAAAAGGCTGCCAATTTGAGAGTGCGCAGGCTCTGCCCACTAAGCCGCCCATGTATTAATCTGAGAAAAGGGGTTTCAGGTTTGAGTGAGCGAGTGACTATTGGTGACGGAGATATGTATCCCGGGAGGTCAATACCGACTCTGGGAGCAGCATCTGGAAGGAGGATTCTGTGCAGAGGGCTGGAAGATCTACCTCACGTGGCCAGGGATACCCATGGGAGGCTCTTTTTCTAGGTAATGAAATCATTCCCTTTCCCTCGATAAAGAACCCTGGACGTAGACATGCATGTATGCAACTGAAATAGGGTACTGCACCCGAGAGGAAAGGTTACAGGGGTCATATGATACTAGAATCAGGATGGTGGTAATCCCCCTACGAGCGTTAGACTATATCAATGTTGCTTGTCGGATTGTCTGTTGCTGCTGCTGCGCTCGGCTTTATTATTCAGCTAAAATCCGCTATCGGATCCTCTAGCTTTCTTAGGAGCGTATCCTAATCGCACTACTGGTTACAAAAGATTGTAGGTTATTGTGGAAGTGTTAACGCTAGAGGGAGATGGATTGGGGCGTTGTGTCTCCCCAGCATGTTTAGCGCAATTGAAAAGGTCCTACTATGATTTCGGTTGCCGTTTGAGAACGTTGGGGAAATGGACGAGTGCCAAGGTCGGCGATCGTTGACAGTATATGGAAGGCTTCTCCTAAGTATGATATGCAGCTTCTATGATTTCGAAGAAAAAAGGCTCGTCATCTCCGCACCTTTGAGCATCAGTTAGAGCTACTTTGCTGCTAGTCCTCGCTAGCTTTGTTGGACCCTGTGGATGAGGGAATTCGATTGATGTGGGGCATGGGTAGTGATACTGGATCTGGGCACACTGGTGTACATCTCCATACTTGAGTTCCTATATTGGAAATCCAGTGGCGGAAGATCGGTCTGCTAGGCCGGGGCTGTCTTAAGCCTGTGACTTAATTGGCGTTGGGATTGATGAAATCAAAGCATGCGAAATGCTGTTGTGGTGTGACGGAGGGAACCCAAATCAAGCGAAATGGCAAAGAGATGGCTTCTGGAAAGCCGGGTCATGAGCCACTCATCTAGTGGGTAGTAGTCAGCCCAATCCCTATTTCATCTATCTATTGAAACCTTCAAACACCTGTGTCTTCTAATCGCGGTGCGGGGTCCACCGTTGCTTCTTTTCGTGCTTTTCGCAAAGCTCACGAATATCCATAAGGAGGCGCCTTGTAGCAAAAACCCCAAGTATTATTCCTCTGAATGATTTGTTTTTATTTTTCTGGCAAAGCTGAATCAACGAGTGGATGTTAGGTGGAGGCAGAAGTGGTGCGGGGGGTTGGCCGTAGCAAGGTGGAAAAGAGAAGAAAGAAAAGAAAAGAAAGAGAAAAAGAGACTATCATACGAACCACATGCGAAACCTCTGGGCCGAACATCGTTCTAGGCGGTTCCCCGGGCGGTCTAGACATGATCGCAAGCCAACCTACCGTATTAACTCGTATAAGAGAGCGGTGTGCTAGGACGTCTGAGTTGCCTCTCCTAGTTAGGTCGGGGGTGTTTTTCCTTTTTATTTGTCTTGGAAGGAAGGTTTTTTAGTGTGTTTTTCGCCCCTTTTCCAGAGGAGGAAATTTTGGACTCCATAGCACACCGCTCTCTTATGCGAGTTAATACGGTACTGTTTTGTGGTAGCCTTGAGCACTAGGGTCATGCGAAATCACTCGTTATATATGCCCAAGACGCAGAGCTAACTAAAAGCTAGCGATCGACTTTCTTTCTTCCCCCACTTTTCCCAAAGCGGAAAAAGTGCTAGCGTATCAGGTCAGGCATGGTACCGGCACCTTAAGATAAGCCATCTGGGTGGCCCTCGGCTTCGGCGACGGCGCGGGGTGGTACTTTCCGGATGTATTATATATACTGCGGGATAGGCGGTGTGGGGTTGGCTTCCCATGAGGTTGTAGTGCTGTTAGGTGGCTATAAACCCGGATGAGTAGTGTCCTATAATATTATTATTATAGGTGAATCAATTATATTAAATCGACATCTAAATTTTCCCAACGGCTCGACGAACAACGTATTCATATGCGGTTGTTTTACTTATTCCTTCTGTATAATTATCCTAAATCATGTAAAGAACAAATTTACAGTGTATATTTAGTTCTAGAGGAGTGGTCCTTTCTGTAATGGCTCTTAAGGTTGGGACAAAATTTGTATGGACTTGGCTCATTAGCACTTGGAGGAATTTTTTGTTCTTTGGCTGAGCAGTATGCATTATAGTATTATCGGCTAAAGTAGGAAGGTCACCTACTTAAGCAATATACCAGGACCAGCGCACTGACTCTGGGTCGCACTGAAGGTCAATCCGAAGGTGCTAGCACCATAATTCGCGTGGTGAGCTAGATTCCGGAGTCTATGGTCCCAGGATCCCGGTTCGGTAATTGGTTCCCTTGTGGAGATCAAATTGGGAGGAATGAACAACGTTTAGTCCCTCGGGCGGGCCCGCACTTCCCCCTGTAAGGTGGTATTTGCAGGCTGCGTGGGTCCTACTTTGAAAGGCTTCACCTAAAGTTTCGACATCAGTAGTTAGGAAGAAACAGGGTCCTGGAAGTACTCAAGCAGCCTCAGGAATGGTCCAATCAGGAAATATCCTCCCATGAGCAATTCAAGCTGCAGCATGTTATGGGAATAGAAAGGTGACTTCTGTTAAACTCTCACAATTTCTTTCGGCTATACCCTCGACATGTTATAAACTTTCTTTTCCCATAACATTCAGATTTTGCTATTCGTAAACTAAGAAGGAAATTCCACACCACATTTTTTGACGAATCCGTGATATGGTTTCGGGCGCATGGCAGGCACTTCCTATTACCATAGGGACTACACAGCCATTGCATGCGGGAAGGATCACATAGCAGATAAAACCCAAAGCAAAATCAAAATCAAAAGAAACAAATCCCTGAAATCCCCTAGGCTGACTAGGTATCTCTTGCTCATTTACCCTAAAAATGGGGAAAACATTTGCTTGCGCTGTCTCACCTTTATGCACTGCATACCCCAGTGTCACTAATGCAACAGTGACGCTTGCTTCATGAACTCAGTGGGCTCAGGGAGTGCAGTGGTATCATACAAGACACCGACAGAAGACGGGCTTTCCCTGGAGAAACCCTTTCAAATACTATGGAAAACTAGGGGTACCTTTATCTCCCGCGCGGTGTGAAACAGTCAAACTCGGTCCCAGGCAGGCTAAGTCAGATGTGGAAAGAATTAGATTTTGTCTTCAGGTAATTCCTAACTACCTCAACCTTTTTGTCTTATTCAAGAGATAAAAAGACAGGTGAAAGTGTATAAATATTTATTGTCTACGTGACCTTGTAGATGGTATGTTTTTTCCAAGGATGGTATTATCCCTTGGGTGATGTGAAGTGTAACGTTCTGTCTATGGCAAGCCAAACCAAAAGTAGCTACCAAATATCCTTAAGAAACGCCCTGTCTTGGTAAAAGACCGAATAACACCAAATACCGGATACGGTACGAGTAGATTCTCAGTGAAGGTATGCCGACACCTCTCACAAATTTCCTACAGTTTTTTAAAATTAATTGAGTGATGGGATGAAGGTTTTTTAGAAATTTCCTTGGGATTCTTGGCACACAAACAACCAACAAAAAACATGCAACTTTTAATTGAGAGACCATTAACAGGAGGATTTTCTAACCCGAGAGGGGGGGGCATAAAAATGCAAAAATTGATTACATTCATTCCGCCCTTTTTCACTTTACTTTTTGAATTTTTCTCCATACTTTTGCGATGGTCAAAAGCAAGACCATTCCAAGCAAATGTTTCATTCTTCCAATGGTAAATCTCCCAGGCCATGGCATCCGAAGGGTTTTTTTTGTCTCCAAGGGCATGGTGTTGGGCTGTTTGTTCACCTTCCTGTGTTCGGTCTGACCAACGGAAGATAAGGAGGTTACCGTATCAACGTTCCTCTCTTAGTTCATTGCCTTGGATGGGGGCTTCTTATTGGATTACTCAACCTAGAACCTGTTCTGTGCGTGTATTGTGGTACAGTACTGGTATATACGGGAAAGCGAGACAAATGCTACGGCTATCTTGGCATTCCGACAGCACTAGTACCGTACTGGTATAATATGTGAGGTAGGAAGGCCAGAAAAGCAAGTGACGCGGCAAACAAGGACATGACAGTCCGAACAAAAAAAAAGAAATCTAAGGCACAATCCCTGCTATATCTCCTGGGGATGGCATTGAAAATTTCGTGCCACCCCTGTCAGTTCTTGACACAGCGGTTAATAAGAACCCTTTTTAACAAAATTTTTTGCAGATGTGTGCACTTCAGAACACCGCTAATATCAGTCCATGACCACACCTAGGCTAATATCATTGAGGATTGAGGTCAGTGTCTCTACGGCTCCTTAGCCATCTATGTCTCGAAGGCTAACAAGGAAACTTTCAATGCTTTAGCAGTCCAGAAGATAGGAAAGTCGCCGCCCGATTAGAAAATCTCCACGGGTAAAGAAAATTCCAAGTTATCTCCCAGCACCCGAGCACTGAATCCTTCGTTAGCTCACGCCTTGCTCGTACCCCACAGCTTACTCGTACCCAACGATGGCTCACTGGTTCGAAGGCCATCAGGAGTAGTTTTTTCTTTTTTTCCGCGGCCCCAGGGCAGAATGGCCGTGATCAGCCACACCAGGCAAAGTCCACCACCATCCTCAAAACACGAACCAATAGGCCAACAGACATACCAGAATAAGCAACCCCAACACCCTAGCTTGGGGGTTTAATTTTTATAGTTTTGTGGTATTTTGCTGTTGATTTGTTTTGGTTTCCTGCTATAGGAGCACTTTCTAAGTGCACTCCAATACGGAACATCGGGATATTGCCGTTTATGAATCTGCGTCAGTGGTGATTTTCCCCCAGAATACAACCACCAATATCTGGGCTGAGTAGTATATAGCCTCTCTTCCCCCTCTTCCTTTACAGATGGAAAAGACTGCTTGCTTCCTTATAGCTCCCTCACCCCCCGCCTCCTTATTCAAACTCTCAAACAGAAGCCTTCAATCGTACCATCGTTTCAACAAAAAAACAAAAATGATTCCATTCGTTTTGAAGATTATTTCCTGCGAAGGTCTCCAGTTCGTTTGTTGCTTCAGACCTTCGAACTCCAGCGAGTACCCTGAAAACTCTCAGCGCCAGTCTGAAAACACTGTCACGAGGCAGCCGCACCCACCACAACCTATGAGAACTACAATTACTATTGCCACCAGTTCATCACCCCGAGCCCAGCGCCCGGATGGCACTGCTCAGACAGCTTCTGCTCCCTCTGGCAGCACAGCCTGATTGTGCGGTATGTCGATTGTTCAGTTATTGTAGCAGACTACTGAATTTGTGCTGATATCTAGAACGCTCACACATGTCAATACAGACTATAAAGATATCGCTTGCCAGGCGGTTGCGATAAAATAGAGGCGGGATATGATGCAGTGGCAATGGTGGGCGCGTTCGTTATTCTAAAGTCTAGCAGTTCAATAAATTTCCAAAGCCAATTCCACAAGGGCAAGATAATCTGCAGATTTTGTATGATAGGGCTTGATGTGGGGTTGGTCATCATTTCGAATTGAAAATTGAAAATCTCTATTTGGCACGCCATAAGAATGACGCTTCTCCGATTTTTACGGGCTGTTTGGTGGAATATCTTCAGAACTTTTTGGTTATAGCTCAGCGTGTAGGCCTTCACTAGGTTTTGTTTTCACCGAATCTGTCACCAAGGCAGCTGCTATGTGGATAGGGGGGGGGTTTTTTTGTGCTCTTTGGTCAAGGGGATTCAAGCGTTAGCAAAAATTGAATCCGCAAGAAAAACAGCACTTTTTAACATTGCCACACCCCAGCTGTCAAAACCCAGGAAAAATCCTGTCATCAGCCGGGTAAACTTAAAGAATAACTATAATTTTAACGAATTCCGCAGCAAAGCGACACCTGTCATACTGAGCCATACACCCAAATAATAGCCACCATTGCAATTTCGACTGAAGTTCGGCCAACTGTATTCTTCAAATCTGCATATGGCCTGCTATGTCGTGAAATACCTTAAGCTCAAAAGCTCATTAATCGCTCGTTGAAACTTTAGATGCACACATCGCATGACTAGAAATAGGTGATATTGTGCGTACCGGTACCCCGCCCCGGACTACGCTGGAGGTGCATGGGACCGTTCCCTGGTTGTATGATACCGGCCGTGGGCGCACATGCCATTGAGGGATCATGTTGTGAGGAGGGTCGGCGGTATTACGGTATCCCACGGCGAAGCGAGTTCCTGGTGAGGCGAGAACGCCCATAGAACTTTTATAGGACAGGGATTATTTGTACGGGCATTCTCGCTAGTTAATATAATATAATATTATATTCGTAATAATAGAGCCGTAGACTCGCTATCCGTGGAATACTGTTTCTGCAGACTCATCGACCGATCTCAACCTCCCGATCGGAGCTTATATAAACAAATATCGTCCTTGGTTCTATCGCAGTTCCACATTACGTGCCGCTGCCTAGTGTACCTAACCCAATTCTGAGGGTAAAGTGCATAAGTCCACAGCAAAGTCCGACCGTTCCCCTGGGGCGCCGCCCGTGAGTTGCCAGAAACCCACCGCTATTGTCCCAAGTGCACCCAGATGCAGTTGCGTTTTATTTTCGGGGAGAGATCTCCCGATTGCACCATGCTTATCTTTATCTTTCTCATAGAACAGGTTCAGCCCCTACTACCGTAAGTCCTTGTGAAATCTGGTGTGCTTTTTTCTTTTTTATTTCTCTCGAAGAGCTGGGTTTTGTGGTGCGCCTCCCACCCCTTTCCTAAGTAGGAAATTTTAGACTACCTGACACACGGTCCAATTATTTAAGTTCGTACGGTACTCAAGTTTTTACGGCACATGAACCACTAATACTGTCACACTTCAACCTTAGCCACTATTCCTCTGAAAATTTAAGGCCTTGTTAGGCATGCCACTACATAAAAACATGGCAGCTTTTCCGAAAACTTAGTTTTTGCTAAAACTCAAACCCTTTTGACCAATACGGCAGGTATAAAAAGATCCATATCCAAATAGTAGCTGCCATTCCGGCTATTATAACGAAAAGAAAAAACCTGGTAGGAGGCCAGTGGGTTGATCTGTAATCAAAAGGATGCAATGGTGCAATATTTCATTTGTAGCAAAAATGCCATTTTTCTTGCGTGCCAAACGGGGCCTAATATCAGCGGCAAGTTTAACGGAGAAAGTAAAATCTAAATATTAGCCACCATTTGGTTATTGATTTATGGCCGCTGGAAATGAGTTGTGGCAGTCCCTATTTACAAGGTTAACGAGGTTTAGGGTGGACGAGGACTTTGCGACTGAGGAAGCATAACAATAATATTATTATTTGAGACTGTATAAGTTAAAACCTGATCATCGGGCCTCAACCACATAACATTTATTTTTGCTTAACCACTTAGCTAGCCATGTAAAGTAGGTCTAGAATAGCTCAGAAAATATTTTTCATTAATCAATGACCTCTAGCATCCTCTATTCACAAATATCTAAAAATTACTAAAACTCACTTTTTATAATCTAAAATAAGTTTAGCCTCTTGTCCACCTGTAGACTAAATAATAATACCAAAAGGTCATGTGGTTGTGAAGCTATTTCACTTTAAAGTTGTTTGTTGCAAAACACTATTACTGTAACTATGGCTGAATGCATACTAAATGCCTTGCTTACATAATACATTTACATACAGGATCTAGTTGTCTATCAAGTGCTAAACACTAAGGGGGTGTTCGGCTGGCCGTGATTATGATTTGGAAATTAGGTTTTTTGGCCAAACTTGATTTCGAAATAAGAAGTGTTTGGCTTGTCCAATTCTGATTATGATTCAAGAATGAGTGTAACCTGCTCCTGAGTATCACGAGATTCCCAGGGGAAGATCCGGCGATACTGTAAGGACAGGGAGGAGAAGCGTTGATAGAAATCTCTACAAGGGATATAACAAAGTTTAGGAACTAGTAGAGTGACCGTTCCACTTAGTATATTACAGTGAGCGTTCCTGTGAGGCTTGAGAGTTCGAATCCTTAAGGGATCTCGAGCTCTTTAAATACAAATAAATCATAACCAATATCCTGTCCAAAGGAGAATGCTAAGCTACGCTAGGGTAGAAGCGAAAACAACTAAGTCCTAAAACAAACGCGTAGATGCGACAGGATATAACTAACAAAACAAGTAATGGAATTAAACAAATAAGGGATCGCTACTAATGTACTAAACCAGTAATACATAGTAGGAAGCATAGGGTTTCCCAATTGGGTACAAGGAACGAAAGGTAGTAATAAGCGAACTAAGGAAAGTACTACCTAATAGGAAACTATATCAATAGGGAAGGTAAGGTACAAGGTAAGGAATGATTAGTTACTGGAGAAATCCTAATAGGCAATATCCAACGTCATGTTAAGGAATAATAGTGATAATAGTAGATTCTGTTACAATCAGGTGCCAAGAATATTTTCACTTTTGATTTGCATATGATTCTCGCTATTGCTTACTAGTAATTTTACTTGGGCAATTTTTCCTTCATGTAGTAGAAAGGTTCTGACTTCAGTTAGCCATCCTTACCTTTCCAGCTTACTTCTACCTTTATTGCCAATTCAACTTTTTTTTGGATTTATCAGTTCACCGGACTCCTTCAACTCTGACTTTGCAGTCCAGCAACCTGTCACAAACGGTGACTAAGCAAGGCAGAATCTCACATGACTAATAGTTATTAGTCATCGGTTGGTTATCTTTCACGCTATGGGATCAGTTGACGCATAGGTTTTCACATGACGACGCAATAGCGTGTCATTGGTTTATTGTTATTGGTTGATAGTTGACATGACGCACGATTGTGGTCATGTGGTTTATGTATTCCGCACATGACTCATAGTTATGAGTCATGGGTTTCACACATGTGACCCCGTTAGGGCACATGACTTGTTTTATGGGTTTTGATTGGTTGCGAGATATGATGCAGCTGACTCGAATGAGTCAACTGAGGGATTTCACACTATGACTCACTATGAGTCATGAGTCGCATGACGCGAGGATATGAGTCACGCAGGGTTAGGGTTGAGGGAAGAACCCCTATATAAGGGCACCCTCGGGGGAGAGGATTTGGGTTCTTCACGCAACCATCTAAGTTCTTTCATATACTATACTTTCAATACAAAGATCTTTATCTACCACGCTTCTGGGAACCAAGACACGACTGTCTTATATGAGCCTAGCGATCGACGTTGCTGGATAAGAGTCAACGGACTTAGCTATCGCAACTGCTATTGGGCAAGGAAGAAGTGATCATTAGGAGACTATCGGTTACCTGCTGCAAGTCTCACCCGGAGAGAAGAGGATTGTAACATTTGGTTGCGTCAACCAGCAGCACCTAACAAACAGACAAAAGCGGAGACCAACAACGAAAACGACATCGACCCCCTAGCGGAAAATCCCGACCTTTCATCACTAGAAGAAGGACTTGAAAGGGCCTTAACGGAAGAGAGGGCAGCAAGCCCTACAACACCAGAGCCACCATCACCAAGTGGATCAGAGAAAACAGAGGAACAAGGAAGGACACGACGAAACACGATGGCGGCTACAACAGAACAAGGGGGAGCGACATCCTCGGAGACGGCCCCGATCATGAGCCCAGAACAGATGAGACAAATTATTGCATCTTTGAGCGGAGGGACCAGGAAGCCCAAAGCCAAGGAACCAGAGGTGTACCGAGGAGAACGACACAAGCTACGAGGATGGATGGCCCAACTAATAGTTTACTACAGGACAGTAGGATGGCAGAACGGACACGATGAGGAAAAAATCCTGTATGCAACAAGCCTTTTAAGGGACGACGCAGGAACCTAGATTATGCCTTACGCAGAGGAACGAATCACCCCAACATGGGACAATTGGGCAGGATTCAAAGCAGAACTACAAAGACAATTTGGCGTAATCGACGCCAAAGGAGAAGCAAGGATCAAACTCAAAAATATGAAACAAGGCAAAAGATCGGTCACGGAATACTGGAACGAATTCAGCCTAGTAGCTAGCGAAGCCGAGTTGGACGACTCAACCGGGGGAGAACTGCTTCTAGAAGGAATGATCGCAGAATTGCAGAACGCCTGGGGGGCTAGCAGCGAAGAATACGAGGACCTCGAAACCCTAGCCCAATGGGCAATCAAGAAGGAGACCAAGTTGGCAACAGTCAGACATATCCAAGGATCGCCATCAACAAAAAATGTCCAACGAGAAACGATCACACCAAGAAACCCGGATGGGACATACAGACCCTCAAATAATGGCAATCAGAACTACGGCGACCTTATGGAACTAGACGTGACCCGGAAACGACCGAGGTTCAATATCTGTCACAAACGGTGACAAAGCAAGGCAGAATCTCACATGACTAATAGTTATTAGTCATCGGTTTGTTATCTTTCACACTATGAGATCAGTTGACTCATAGGTTCTCACATGACGACGCAATAGCGTGTCATTGGTTGCGAGATAAGGCGCAGCTGACTTGAACGAGTCAGCTGATGGATTTCACACTATGACTCACTATGAGTCATGAGTCGCGTGACGCGAGAGTACAGGTCACGCAGGGTTAGGGTTGAGGGAAGAACCCCTATATAAGGGCGCCCTCGGGGCATGAGATTTGGGTTCTTCACGCAACCATCTAAGTTCCTTCATACACTATACTTTCAATACAAATATCTTTATCTATCGTACTTCTGGGAACCAAGACACGACTGTCTTATATGAGCCTAGTGATCGATGTTGCTAGATAGGAGTCAACGGACTTAGCTATCGCAACAGCTATTGGGCTAAGAAGGAGTGATCGTTAGGAAACTATCGGTTACCTGCTGCAAGTATCCCCCGGAGGAGAGAGGATTGTAACATTTGGTTGCGTCAACCAGCAGCACCTAACAAACAGACAAAACGGAGACCAACAACGAAAACGACATCAACACCCTTGCGGAAAATCTCGACCTTTCATCACTAGGAGAGGGACTAGAAAGGGCGTTAACGGAAGAGAGGGCACCGAGCCCTACCACACCAGAGCCACCATCACCAATTGGATCAGAAGAAACAGAAGAACCAGGAAGGACACGACGAAACACGATGGTGGTTACAGCAGAACAAGGAGGAGCTACATCCTCGGACACAACCCCGATCCTAAGCCTGGAACAGATGAGACAAATCATCACATCCCTCAGCGGAGGGACCAGGAAACCCAAAGCCAAAGAACCTGAGGTTTACCGAGGAGAAAGACACAAACTACGAGGATGGCTAGCCCAACTCATAGTATATTACAGGACAGTAGGGTGGCAAAACGGCCACGATGAGGAAAAAATCCTCTATGCGACAAGCCTCCTAAGGGACGACGCAGGAACCTGGATCACACCCTACGCCAAAGAATGAATCACCCCAGCATGGGACAATTGGGCAGGATTCAAAGCAGAATTACAAAGGCAATTTGGCGTAATCGACGCCAAAGGAGAGGCAAGGATCAAACTAAACAACATGAAGCAAGGCAAACGATCAGTCACGGAATACTGGAACGAATTCCGCCTAGGGGCTAGCGAAGCCGAGCTGGACGACTCAACCGGAGGGGAACTGCTTCTAGGAGGAATGATCGCAGAATTGCAGAACGCCTGGGCATCAGCAAAAAAATACCTTGCGTCAGATCCGTCGGCGTTGCGCCCTGACGCAAGCGACGTCGCTTCTGCGTTCTCTACGCCCTGTGCGCCCTGAAT
>Ga0307507_10006427_pt1 | contig 18052 bp, 12 predicted proteins | sample 7_EM_MG_FD_207223 | JGI IMG/M metagenome (GOLD analysis project Ga0307507, IMG submission 207223) | Populus trichocarpa ectomycorrhiza microbial communities from riparian zone in the Pacific Northwest, United States - 7_EM | ecosystem: Host-associated > Plants > Roots > Unclassified | place... | reverse complement strand
AGAGTTTATTAATTAATCTATGCTCAGTATAGTATAATCTAAGATATATCTGCAATATTTTTTCCGCGGGATTTAGGTTCTGTTAATTGAATAGCGAAGTTAAGAAATTCATGCAGAAATATCTCCTGTGTTCTTTTTCATATGAAAGCATTGAAAAGTATTTTCATTGCTATTTTTTAATATTTTTATATTATTTTAATATACTAATATCAAAAATAATTTTTTTAAAAATAAAAAAAATATTATTTTTATATATTTTAAAATAAAAAACACTTTAAAAATTAACATCAATCACATCTGCTAATTCAACCTTCAATGTTTGAAACAGGAAAGCTTAGAAAGCCAATTATTTGAGCATTGGTCGAGTATCGGGTGGCTTTCAAATCCACTATATTTAATTGGAGCATTTTTTTAAAAAATAATAATAATGATTGTAGAAGTTGAAAGTAGTTCACTCTATAAAAATATAACAGCTTTTTTAATATATATAAAATGAAAATAAACAATTTTTTTTATTTCTTTTCTAAAAATCTGAAACCAGAAACGCAAATGTCACCAAAGAATCCTTTAATTTTTTTTTCTTCATTATTCAAGAACTCCCACCTCTTCTCTTTTGAAATTTAAACATGATACCTTCTAATAAAAATTTCAAACATCAGCAATTGGGATGTTCTTGTGAACCACAATTAAATTTCACTTGGTACTTCTAAGTATTAAAAAATAATGTTCGCATGTATAAATTTTAAATCTAAAAATTTTTAACTTAAAAACATAATTGATAAATAATATAAAATTATATCTTAGAATATCGTTTAATAATTATATGTATGCGCATGCTATCTCTCTCTATATTAACAGTACTTGAAAATCACTTTTTCTGTACTACTGACTGCAGATTTTGCTTTGATAGAAACCTAGCTCCCAAACAGGGGGCGGGGGCACGTTCTACAATCAAAATTACAGTCAAATAACCACTGCCACACCTCCCCATATAAGAGAACTTTCTCCATCACTACTCGTCCTTGACAATGAAACAACAAGAGAGGTAGGGCTGTTAATTCTTCGATTTCTGTAATTGTGGACCTATTACAAGGTTATCGTGGAATGAAAAACCGCACGTTTTGTAAGAAAATGGGGAGTTTCCCACTTGTTTGAAAAGATGTGTGTGTTCTCAACCATTTCCATATATGTAATGAATCAAGGGAATTATTCAAAATCAAATATGTGCTTATACACATAAAAATAGAGTCCAAATATATTACTAATATAGTTTAATACATTATACATTATTAAAAAATTATGTAACTTCTTTGATATCATATTGATAAAACACAACTTTTATAATTAAAAAAATTTTTTTTTAGCTATTTGGTCACCTAGTGATTGACAAACAAGCTAGCGTATAGCCAAACCTACTAGGTAGGACCATTCAAGCCATACAAGGCATTTGAGAGTTCGAAACCGTTTGGGAACGCGGTGCAAACCACGTTCCTAAAAAATTTAATTTTTTTTTGGTTAAAATTTAATATGATTTGTATGTTTTGGATTGTTTTAATGTGTTGATGTTAAAAATAATTTTTAAAAAATAAAAAAAATTATTGACATATATTTCAGCACGAAAAGTTATTTGAAAAGCAACCGCTACCACACTGTAAAATATACTCACAAGTTGTTTCAAATTTCGAACTTGGTGCTTGTGTGAAAAATCCGACCCCTTATAAAATATGCTGGTTATAATGCGTAGGATCCTGTATGTGTTAAAGTGTTGCTCTATTTTAACATGGACGATTAGCACTACATATGGAATCCTGTATGTCAAATGAATGGCGTAGATATATGCGTAGGGAACCTTTCACCGGAAAAGCCAGATTGTTTCAGAATGCAGAGTTCAGGGGGGCTGGCAGAAACGGTACTGAACTGCAGCAAAGAAAACAAGCATATCTGCTGGTCCAGCCCTCAATTTTTGAAACAATAAAGTTCAGAGAGCCAATTATTTGAGCATTGGTGCAGTATCGTGGCTTTCATATTTACTGGACATGCCCCTATGACAACTGGCTCATTCACAGTTCTACTCTGATGCCTAAAGGAGCTGCCATATTCCCATTGAACACTTGCCTGATGTGTTTCTCTGCGTGTAAAGATGCTTAAGGGCATGAACATTTTAGTTTTAACTTCCAAAACTACAGCGAAATTGACGAAAGAAACCAAGTAAATGAGAGGTAGTTCTTCTTCTAAATACCATCAACAGAATTACAAGTAGAATTATATCTAAAGCTTTTGTTCCTGACAGTAGAAAGGTGAAGAGATTTGAACTCTCGTTCAGATCCTTAATCACAAGATCAATTCCTTAAACAATATGAAGTACTGTTTTTGATATCATATAAAAATAACAAAATATTTATATTTCAACAAATTACATGAATCTTACAAATTTATATTTCAATAGAATTAATTAATTAATAATTAATGTATCAAGGGTCAGATACCAGATCAATCTTATGTTTCACCAGATTTTGAAAAAAAAAGAGAAGAAATTGTCGTGAGGGAGATTCTCTCATGTTCCCCTTTGGGTTTTACAAGAGATTTTTATTCTACTACAAAGAACCCTTCATGTCAACAATCGATGGCAACGATGGCGACCACGACAAGAAAACAGAAGAAATTCTTTTTTATAAATTTGTGCTATTTAATCTCAATATGTTCTTTGCTTCTTTCATCTTTACAAGAGAAGACTCCATCGTTGGTGTGAAAGCAAGCCCCTTCGAAGTATTTGCCAACATGCACCAAACCCTCATGCTTTACTGTATCTTGAAAAGGGTCTTCAATTTAAGAACCAGCTTCCAATCTTCCATAGACAGATCATCCTACGCATAAAAAAAAATATTAGCAATTACAGTTGATATTAGCGTTGAATGAAATGTAAACTGTATCCAGAATTGAATAAAACCTACCCGATAATAAGCTTTAAGAACATCGATTGACCTTCTTGTAATGTGGCTGACTAATTGATCATCATTGTCGAAATGCCTGCCATGCATTTTTTGCTGCTCCTCCGGATTGGTGCCTACGATCTTCAATATCACCACAGAGCAACAAATAAGACCAACTCGGACAGTATGGAGAAATTTCAAGGAAAGATACCTAAAACAGAGATTGAATCTGTAGTTTGATAGAGTTTTTCTACTACCCCTTCTTCATAATCATCCAACTGTTACTTCTGCCATGGTTCTAATCTTTTTTTCTTTTGGACTATACATGCTTTCAATTTTTAAAATCAAAGGAAAAAGGTGAGACCTTTCACTCATTGGATTAACAGAACTAAAATATAGAATTTCCATTATCATAATTATGCTGCAAACTAGTAATTAATTTCAATCAATCAACAACAATGTGCCATACCTTTATGGTCACCTTCTGGCCTTTCCTTGCATGATCCACTGCTTTCTCGTTAAACCGAATGGAAGCAATCCGACCAATGTCAGTGAAGTCTTTTTGTAGAACACATACTGGAGTCCCAACCTGTGCAAAAGGGCACACAGTTTCAGAGGACAGTAAAGCATGTGAATCCTAATGGAACTAAGAACATGTATGTTGACATGGCCAAATTTATAGTTTATGTCAAAAATTGGTAGAAGCATACAGCAGGCTTCACCCACATACATCTTTAAACAAGGTTACAATGCGATGAATCATAATGATTATTATAACTATCAGCTTTGATCTTTGAAATTATTGCATGCGTAACATCCAAAAGAAAATGTTCACACCATCCTAGCATTCTGTATATCCTCCAGAAACCTTGTTGGTTCATTGTACAACTAGGAAACCAAGAACTGCAAAAAACATATGTATAATGTACTGAAACATTCAAACGGCAGAGTTGCATATTTCAATGTCTCAGTTAGCTCTGTTCATGAAATACGAGACCAGTAACTCACCAATGTATGCATGGATGAATAGTGGAAACAAAACAAAATGCCTTAGAATATAGTTTTACCTTGAGTATGCCCTCAAGAACATCAACCCCCAAGACGATTGGAGCTTTCTTGTTGAAAATGCACTCTGGTATTATCTCAAGAACACAAGGGAAAATAGCTTCACCAGCAGCTTCCCTCTTCCTTTCCTCCTTCAGATTCTGAATGTAAGCCTTGAATTCTTTAGAAAAGCAATAAATGGTATCCTCTTTGAAAATCTTCACTCCTAGTTTATCTGCAAGTTCCCGAGCCTCAGGTGTCACTTCAACACCAAATGCCAATATGTTGGCATACTCCTTTTTCTTCTCAAGCATTACACTGGCCTTGATGACATCCTTTTTATGTACTGGGCCAATGCCTATACCACTAACAGGAATGCTTGGTTCCAGGGACTTCAAGAAGTCAAGCAACGCTTCCAGTGAGCCAAGGGAAGATGCTTGTACACAAACTCCCTCGCCACTTCTATCAATCCGACTCGTGACTGACTTCATGTCTTGCATTGCAGATTCCTTGACCTCTTCCAAATCATCATCACGCCGGACCACATATAGACTAGTTCCAGCAATAGCATGTTCAAGGCCCTGAATAAAATAACAATGCAAGAAAGAAACCAAGAAAATTTATTACCAGGAGTTAAAAATATTTACGAACTCTGTAGAGGCATGTGCTATGTATGTGCACAACATAAACTAATCTTTATTGCTATGTTTGCGAATTACAATCACCTGTCCAGTGATCTTGATACCTTGTGCAGCCTTGATTTCCTTATGGTGCAGATATGTCCCCTGAAAATGGAAAAAAAAAAACATAAAGAAAAACATGGGGTTAGTATCTAATCTATCAACACTTTTACTCATTCACAGAAAAGTAGAATCCAATAAAACAAATGAATTTGAGCGGAGGGGTTGCTGCTCTGAAATCTGAGAAATTGTGGTAGAAATGGCCACTAAACACAGAGGTGAAATTGAGAAATTTTGACACACACCAAGTCAAAAGATGGGTTAAGCCCAAATCAATCCCTGATCACGCATATTATATATAAGAACGAACTATGGAGAGAAAATAAAAAGAGGTAAAGAAAGCGAAACCACACCTTAACCCGGAGTTCCTGCATTGGGTGAGGCGTCAGCAGAGCTCGAATTGTAGTAACAATGGGACCCTGTGAAGCAAAATAAATTATCAACAACTCAGAAACTAGCAGGTCAACAAATCTTCAGGAAAAGGAAAGTTTTGAGCTTGCCTGTAAGCTGCAAAACACAATTTGATCGCCTTCATGGAGCACACCATTAACCAGCACAACATCAATTGTTGTTCCATGGCCTTTAGTAACCTTGACCTCCAATACCGTACACTGGAAAATGTACCGAATTGCAATCAGATATCTGTGTTATCTTAAAGCATTCTGCATGTTAATATATAGTAAAAAATAAAACTTGCCTGCACTTCGTTTCTGAACGTGAGTTTCTCAACCATAGTTTTCTGAGACCATTGGATCAGTAGTAATAACAAATCAGGAATGCCTTCTCCACTAAAACATATAGAAAACCAAAGCATTAGCACAATGGATGCAAGGGAAAAAACAGGGTAGATTTTAAAGCCAATGAGGCTCAGCCTAGTTATGTGATGGAAAACTAGGAAATCTTGGGCTTACCTAATCGCACTTGTAGGTACGATGTTAAAAGTTTCTCCCATGTCCTTGTTTTTATAGTACAATTCAGTGTTTAATCCTTGCTCCTTCAACTGCGTTATGACCTGGGATTCAGGAGAAAAGGCAAACATTTAAAGAAAGGAACAAGATGGTAAAACTCTTCGAAGGAAGCAAGAAAATTCGGTGACCTCTATGAGCCTCCTGTCGAATTCATTTTGCACATCTTTTGACTGCTGCTTCAATGCCTTCCTAATAGGTGCATTAGGTTGTGTTTTCCATCCATAGAGTCTGTCGATCTGAAAAATTGAAAAGATAAAGAAACAGAACCTAGCATCAATCGAAGGGAAGATTATAGAACTATCCCTATATCAAATTGAAAAAAGAAGAAGAAGAAACAAACCTTATTTAATGCAACAATGAACTCCGTGTTCCTCTTCCTCAAAAGATTGAGTGATTCTATGGTTTGCGGCTCCAAGCCATGCATTATGTTAACAACCAGAATGGCAATGTCGCATAAACCTGAACCGTGTGACCGTAGATTGGTGAAAGCTTCATGGCCAGGGGTATCAATAACTAGCAGACCAGGAACATTTAATCTTGCATCAGCTTTCAATTCCTTAGTCCTGTCTCGTATGTTCTCAACAGGAAAGAATGTTGCACCAATCTGTTGTGTGATACCCCGAGCCTCCCCTTCCTGAACATGGGTACCTCGAATATAATCCAGCAGCTTGGTTTTGCCAGTATCGACATGGCCCATAACACAGCAAATTGGTGAGCGCAGGGTCTCTTCACCTTTATGAGGGATGGCATCTGAAACTGCTCCTTTACTTTTCGCAGCAGCATCTTTCTTCCTGTTTTTGTCAGAAACTTCGACCCCAGCCTGACTTTTCTTATCTTCAACATCGTGAGAGTCCATTGGCTGTGATGTAACAGGTTTTCTCACAGCAATTGCAGGCTGTGCAGCTGCAAGAGGGGCTGCAATTATAGTAAAAGAATGAAAGGAAAAAAAATTAATTAGCAATCAGAAACAAAAGCAAATGGTAAAAAGAGAACATACAACTTGATAATCCAACAGGAAATCAAAGCAAAAACTAATTCTAATGCACTGCGAGAGGCTGGAGCTGAACCTTTTGTTTCCTTCTTCAAGACAGGTTCAGGCTCAGAATCCTCATCATCATCATATGCACCCTTAACATTGAGATTTACATCATCCCAGCTCTTTGCATCCCACTCCTCATCATCATCATCTTCCTCCATTCCATCCTCCACAAGTACATTAGCAACTTCTGTTTTCTCTTCCTCCACTGGCTCAAAATTCTCTAATTCTAAGGATTCGACCTCGTGGACTACTTCCTCCTCCTCCTGCTCTTTTTCCTTAGCTTCTACAGGTTCCTCTATCCTGATACCATTTGCTTGATCGTGCACTGGTCTTGACCTCCTAGTCTGGTACCTAGGACGTCGTGTAGGTCCACCATCTCTTTCTGCATTAGGGACGGTAATAGTTGCATTAGCAAGTATTTGATACCTCATAGACTCTAGTCGCCGTTGTTCTTCCTTCTGCTTCCCTGTTAGAAGCTTGCCTTCCTGTTTCTTCTTCAAGAGTCTCTCCTTTTCCCTTTCCTTCTTCCTACGCCTAGCCTCTTCTGCTTGCCTCTCGAGTTCTTCTTGCCTTAGCCTTTCCTCTTCTTCCTTCCTCCTCTTATCCTCTTCCTCCCTCGCCTTTCTCTCCTCCATTTCTTTTCGCCTAGCAAGTGCCTCTTGCATCTCTCTAACATGTTTTGGAAGCTTCTTCTCAGAACCTTTACCCTTTGCATCAGTCTTTTTTGGCTCACTTGTTTCAGCTTTTTCTTCTTCCAGTCTTTCTTCCTTTGCTGCTGCCTTCTTCTCTTTCTCCTTCTCTTTCTTCTTCTTCTTCCTCTTCTTTGCACCAGCAGACTCTTCTTTTTCATCTTCACCCTCCTTCTCAGCCACAGAATCTGGAACTGAAACAGGTTCAGGCTGAAGATTGGGTTTCTCCTCTTGTGGAGGTGGTGCCAAGGATTTTGAAGTAGGTGGCGCGTCACCAAGCTCCGCAAGAATCTTATTCAAATCATCCTCTTCTTGAGCATCCCTTGCACTCTTATTCTTCTTCTTCTTCTCATGCTTCAAAGTTTCTTCCACCTGATCTTCACTCTTCTCATCAAGCAATGCTGCACTAAACTTATTATTACCACTCTTTTTGTTAGACTTGGATGAAAATCTCCCAGCAACCTTCTTACCACCCTTTGACGACTTCTTCTTCTGCCCCGTAAATTCAATGACAGGCACGTCATCGTCGTCATCCCCATCTTTATCCATCACCTCTCCATCATTCTCACCATCATCGGTAGCATCAAATCCCGAAGCACTAAACACACTACCACCACCACCACCACCACCACCACTCTTCTTATTGCCCTTACCCTTTTTCTTCCCTTTAAAACTCACAACCGGCTCATCCTCCTCCTCCTGATCACTATCTTTCTCACCAGTCAACTTGGATATCTCCTCATCATCACCATCATTATCATCCTCATCACCACCTCCCAATAACCCAAAATTCGACCAATTAAAACCAGTATTCCCACCAGCACCACTCTTCCTCCCTTTCAACTTCTTTTTCCCAGAAACAAGCACAACTTCCGGCACCTGCTCATCCTCCCCTTCCTCTCCCTCATAATTCCCCTTCTTCTCCGACAACTCAGTACCAATCGAATACTGATCATCATTACCAATCACCAACCCCTTCTTCCTTGACTTCCCTCCACCACCCACAGCCGCGTTCTCATCATCACGCCCGGATGCCTTCTTTCCAGCCATCGATATTTCGACGAGTTAACTTCCTTCTATAACAAAAATAAATACACCCGATTCTTCTCCTATAATTTCGAAATAAATTTTTAAAAAAATCAGAATATTAAAAAAATTGTGATTAGAGCGAGAGAGAGGGCTTACTTAAGACGATGATGTTGTTGTAGTTTACTACTTATTTATATAGGATTTTGCATGCAGCGGACGTTGTTGTTGTAGCTAACTGTGTTACTACTCCTTTCTAGGGCTGTATATGGAATGGGCTGGGCTGCGAAATATTGAACACTGTTGTTTTTGATGAGGTCTCAGCAGCCTCGTTGGATTTTTGAAAATCTCTTATACTAATTATTAAAATCTAAACTCACAAGTATATGAATCTTTCAAGTTTTTATTGCTTATCACACATTTAAATTCTTTATATATTAGTTTTTATATTTATAGAGATTAATAAGGATTCTAATTTACTATTTAATTCTATTAATTAATTAATTTAACACAAATCCTTCTAGATTAAGGATTCCTGGATTTTAACTAATATCTCTCATGGAATTAAGGTGGCTTAAACTCAATGACGTCGATGGCAGTTCGGTGGGTGATCAAGGTGCAGAAGGATTTGATTGTGCGAGCTGGCATGATGGTTTCTCATGTTGGAATTGATTTTGAAGTTTTTATTTAAAATATCTTTTAATTTTTTTAAGTGTCTTCTAGATTTATGTATAAATATTAAAGAAATATTTATCTTTTAAGTTCTTGAATTATCCTAAATTAATATAATTACATCATTGGAGTATTGTAACACGTTCGTCGGCTTGTGGCCGGTGGGACAAGTTCGTCGGCTTGTCCACGTGGGATTTCGTTGGCTGAGGTGTATGACGCGGCACTTGACGAGTGGAAAGCATTGCCTGACATGAGCACAATAAGGTGCAAATGTGTTGGGGTGACATGGCAAGGAAAGATCCATGTGGTTGGGGGATTTGCTGAGAAAGGAGTACATGGGTTCCATGGCACACGTTGGAGCGGTGTTCTGCTGAGGTGTACGACTCGGAGCATGACAGGTGGTATCTCGTAGTAAGGATGTGGCAATTAGATGTGCCACCTAATCAAATAGTAGCTCTTGAAGGAAACTTATTTAGCTCCGGGGATTGCTTGAATGCTTGGAAAGGTCATATAGAAGCATACGATGGAAAACTCAATATTTGGAATGTGGTTGATGGTTCACGTTTGCAAACCCTATTCTCTCCCATGCATCTCCACGTTGGACTCCACGGGGGCAAACCGGCCACCGTGCAAACGTCAACTCATGAATTATCGATCAATTTAAAATTGTATTATTTTAGTTTTTTTAAAAAAAAAACTTGAGATTTTCCCTATATAATCTCACTTTTTTCTAGGTATTTGTTCGAATCAATAATATTGCAAGTTAATTTGCTAAGTTATTTAAATTTAATCAGATCATTATCTAAAATAATTCAAAATAAAAATTAATCTAAAATAAATTATTTATTATTAATTAAGTTATTAAATCTACCTTTCAAACTAAATTAAAATATTAAGATACTAGTAAAGATTGTTTTTCAAAGTTTATTTTGCTTAGAAATACTCTAAAATATATTTTTTTATTTTATAAAATTTATATTTAACATCAAAATATTAAAATAATTTTAAAATACTAAAAATAAATTAATTAAAATTAAAATTAAATTTTTTTAAAAACAACAGTTGAACTGCACTCCCAAGTGCAATAAACCGATGATAATAACTATGCAAATAGATACGTAATTCTATTGCAAGAGGAAGACACCGAGATTACCTAACAAGAACCAATTGTCTCGTATCTTTTACTTTCCAAATAACATGGCCCCACAAGTGGGCCTATCTGCTCAATGAAAATGAACAGAAGTGGGCCCGAGCTGTTGAGTACTAGAGGATTATTGAGCCCAACCCACAATTGTATCGTAATATCATCAAAAGAAGAGAAAGCTGATGAAACTCTCAAGTCTCAGCGAAAGAAACCAATAAAAGGGTTCTTCACGTATGGCCCAAATTTGCACGGGCCCTCTGTGACTTGGTCCTGCAATTTGCCAAGCCTCACCAATCACTAACCCCTACCACAGTTATTGAACCCGGACCGGCCCGGCGGGTCGACCCGGTATCTGGACCGGTCCGGGCAAAGTTAAAAACCGGCTTGCGCAAAAAACCGGTCAAACCCGGTCGACCCGTGACCCGGTCAAACCCGGGCGAGACCCGGCATATATATACATTAACTTTCCTTTGAGCCGCTGGCAGTAAAATGAAAGTTGAACAACTAATTAATCAGTCTCTGCCCTAATTTCTTGAGAAGAGCAGCCCGCCCCTAATTTCCTTCTCTGTTATCTTTTGCAAAACAAATAATTGGTTGAGATTTCATCAGAGAAATTGGAGTTTATTTCTACAGGTGCTCTGTTTTCCTTACGCTGCTTACTTTTTTATGTTTTTTTCTTTGTTGAGATTTCTTATTGCAAACAATTGCTGCAGATTTTGAATGATTCCCTCTTTTTTCCATGTTTTTTAAGCTCTTCTTCGGATTGGAACAAATAATTGAAAAAAAGTATTCATTTGACAACCATCCTTTAGTCACCCATGAAGAGAAACATCTGATATGATTTGCAAACATGAACTTTGTTGTTGTCGGTTTCATTCTCCATTAACAAATTCACATTGAGCACCGACTGTGAAGGCATTTCCTCCATGTTGCCCGTATTATTAGTTTTTGATCTTTTTGTTGATTGTGAGTTTTTGATCGTCTTATTGATTGATTAGCTTTGCAATGGTGAACATATAGGAAATGAATCGAGTGAGCTTTAGTTTTTTCTTCTTCTTATGTTTAATGATTTATTGTGATTTTTAAGGAATCTTTTGGATTTGTTGGAAGCTAATACCATTCTATTTTTGTTCCACTGCTTAAATTTTAGTTACACTGGGTAGGAAAATGTAAGCAATTCATCACTGGGTTTTGCGGTTTAGGGATGATGTAGCAGTTTGATTTCTTTAATCTTTATATTTAAGGAGAGGGGTTGACCCGGGTTAACACGGGTTGACCCACAAAACCCGTGACCCGGTCATTTTTCGGGTCAACTACCGGGTTGGGTTTTATAACTATGACCCCTACACGCCCTATTGCACGTGCCATTGACCCTTGAGTAAGGTGACGGCCCTGATTCAAATGATTGTCCTGCTCATCTCGATTCTTGGGAAGGATCAGGTTCTTAATGTTTCACCACGTGTCATGTTGTGGGTCCATATCTCTGGGATCTGTGACACGAGAGGCACGTGAAGCCTGGTACCTGTGTTATTATCCTGCAGTCACTGCAGGGACTTCACCAGATAATAGCTTATCCAGTTTTTTTGTTTTTTTTTATTTGGTTGTCAAGCCCAAATAAGGCCGAGGTTATATGTAAATGAATTGAGTCAGATTAACCTAAATTATCAACTAGAAATTTCATTTAAAAAATTTCAAACAATGCCACCTAGGAAAAAAAACAAAAAAAGTTAACTTATTGAGAGTTAGGGAAGTCGGGCTTGGGATATAGGTAAATCTTGATTTTTTACCAATGTCGACAGTTTTTTTTTTAAATTTAGATTAATCTAGGTTCCAAATTAATGGGTCACAAGTCGTCCTACCAGTTCACTACGAGATTAATAACAGTATCAACAAGACATCACTTGGTTCTTTTACCATTCTAGCATCTTTTGGTAAGAAAAATTAAAAAAATAACACAAATTATAAGAAAACAATCTAATTTGAATATAAACAACTGCTAAAAAAACAGTGGTTATTTCAAAACTCATTTCTCATTCAAAATTAATTAATATATATAAAAATCAATGCAAAATTAATTAATTCATTTTAAACACACATGATATTGTTAATTTTTTTTTTGATAAGACGAATCTAATCATGCCTTGAAAGACTACTAAACAATATCTAAATTAATTAGAGATTTTGTTTAAGGTTAATTTAAGATTAATTTAGGTTTATTTTCAAATTGTGCACCTTATATTATTCTTCCAAAAATTTTACCAGCCCTTGTTATTTTTCAAAAAACAAAAATTCAGATAACTTGCATAAAATAAATCTAATTTATTTACCAACCAATGACCCAAACCCATATCTCTTCAAGAAAAAACTCAACTTTATCATACAAAAAGCTCTTGTTCCCACCTTAGAAACTCACAGTTCTCTACTCTCTCTCTCTCTCTGTGTCCGTGATTTGTAGTAAAACATTAAAACTTTGCTTTAGAAGCACGAGTACATTGTTACTACCGTAAAAGCCTTGATCTTTGCACTCATAAAGAACCCACCTCTCTCTCTCATTCACTCCACTCTGCTACCTTCACTAGCTTTATCCCCATTTCCATGCTTAACAAAGCAAGTGTTAAGACCCTATGACACCCTGAAAGAAACAGGCAACCGGGTTTGCTTTGGCTTCTCTTTCTTTAATGAGAGACAAGAAGGTAGAGAAAGCTTGGATATTTTTGCTAGACATATATAATTGGTTGTAATGGGCGTGGAAGATAGTTGGGATACAGTAGTGTCACCACCAACAACAACGTTAGTGCCTTTGAATTTAGAAAGAGATGATCATTGGAGACATTTTGATAATTCAGTGAATGCTGTGTCTTTTGGGTTTGTAGCTACTGCTATATTGATATCTATGTTCCTTGTTATGGCTATCTTTGAAAGGTTTTTAAGGCCAAGATCATTGTCTTCCTCTGCTGGTACTAATGGCAGTTCTTCTTCTTCTTCTAATGATCTTGAAGCTCAAGTTGTTTTCCATGGCAAGCTTGATTTCCCATCTCTAAAAGTACTCTCTCCCTCTCATTTCATTGGCTTATAAATTGGATGCAAGAACACAATTTGGTTGCATTTTTGTTTTTGTTTCTTGCTTTTGGTTTCTGGGTAAGGAAGCGATAGTTTTTACTATTTACTAAATTAATTTTTGTGGTGACAAAAGCAGCATTAATTTTGATTTCCTTTCTTGTTCTGTTTATGTCTTGAATGTTTATGGGATGACCTGCAAAGTGTAATGAGTATACCTGCAAGCAGGACCGTGACTGCTCCTTTTGCTTTCTTTCTGTTTGCAATGATAACTAATCTATGGCAGTTTGACTGGTATTATGCGAATTGAAATATTTGTATTTATGTGTTAAAAGCTTTTTCTCTTTTATGCTTTCTTAAATTTGTCTTTCTGAAATCACCTTTTGTCTTTGGTTTATTGTAGTACTAAGTAGTAACCAATGAGATATCTATTTTTTAGTGGTTTAGGCTCTCACATTATGTATACATCTACTTATTTGACAGTAATTAAGATGAAAAAGATTAAGTCTTTATGCATAGATTAAGTATCCGATTTTTCTTGTATCTTATTTCATCAGAACTTGAAATGAGTTCCTGATTGAAAGAATACTATGTCACATGAGACAGAAGGCTGAAAGCTGGGACCTGTTGATACGCATATACACCTTCCAATTGATTGCTCTATATTGGACTGCCCATGCTGGTATGTCCTTCAAGTTTTTGCTGATTGAATGATCCTTTTCAACTTTTGATTACTGGAATTAATCCCTTCCACCGTTTGATTTTCAGTATGTAATTGCCCTTCCAATCATTTATTTAGTCTACCCAGTAAGTTTTCATTTTAGTTTAACTTAATGTCAAGTAGTAAATTATCTTTAGCTCCTAGTGTCAATGATCAGTTTTCTAAACCATGATTATATATGTCACAAGTGATTTAAGATTATGATTAAAGATGATCATTGTGACAATTAAGCTTTAGCTAGTTGAAGTATGGTGGCTTAATTTGTGGACAGATCATGCAAATTTGGAAGATTAGTGGGAATTATTTGGAGCTTTTGTACTTTGCTGATTTCTGTTAAATAATTCATCATTTGCACTATAATATTACATTATGACGGCTCTTTAACGCAACCTCATTCAATTACGAACATCTTAGAATAATAGAAATTATTATCCTAATGCATCTTCATCGTCATTAAGAACTATAATATTATTACCTTCACACCTTTCTTATTTATCATTTACAAAATATACGGTATTGCTTTCTGTGCTCGTGTGTTCAATACAGAGGATTTGATTAATTCAACAGTGTTTGTTGAGCCTTTTGTTAACTTAATTCTGTAAAATGCATTCACCTCAGCCAGAATCTACTGCTACGCCAAAGTCTAAATCTACTGCTATAGTGCTGTAATTTATGAGCAGCTGGTATTGTTGACATTGCTGGCTGTTGTTATTGTGATTAAGCTGTGTGTATTATATTATTGATTGATATAGGTGTCTATTAAACAATCCAGTGCTTTTTCTGTGTGGTTAATTATGTTAAAAGCACACATGGGAACAAAGCCATTAATTACATTGATGTGCTTATCTATTCTAGTTTATCAGGCCAAGGGGTCCATTATAGCTTTCCAGCATGTGATTTTTGTCTTTATTGCTTAACACCATTATAGTATCTCTATGGACTATGAGATTGCTTGCTAAAGATTAAATCATGAAAGAAGAAAAGTCCTGCTTTATTTACTCACAGAGAAGAACAAGGAAATGATGTGTGAAATTCTAATATGCATAAAAAGTTGTGTGAAACAGTTGTTGGCAGATCTTAGAGATTAGGGTGGCCTGAAAACTCTCAAACAAAAACATTTATCATAGACAATCTCTCATTCCTGCCTCTCAAGACTTGTCCTATGCCATTAAATGCAACTAAACATGTCCAGACACAATGGTCAAGTTTTTCATGTCTGAATTTGTTGATTAGCTTCAAGTAACTTGCAGCAGGCCAACAGCACCACGTGATGTGATGCTGTGTGTGAGAGAAGATGTCTTTTGAAACATAACTGGTATCTATGTTATGTGCCCATTGGTTTTCCATGTCTCATTGCTCCTTACCTTCCATAGTTAAGACATGCTAGGCCAGCTTTTCTTTTGTCTTGTTCAATATATTTTCTTGGCATGGCTACCTAATTTTTTACCTTTCATATTTCAACATGTTTCAATGATGTCACATTTTTTCTACACTAGATGCTCGCAAATTGATTTGAAGTTGATTGAGGCCCTTGATTTATGGAAAAGAGGTATGAAATCCGCAGACAGTGGAGATAAATGTAGGAGGTATTAGTGCTTGTTAAGAAATCATTCTACTCCACTATTTCATGCCTTTATACTTGTATCTTAAGAATGATTAAAGTAAAACCCTTTTGTCTCTTTTTGCATGGCTTCATTTTTCAGCTTCTCTCTGCTTGAAATTTGTTCGAAAGTGTTTATGTTCATTAGCTGCCGAACCCATTAAACCTTCCATGGCTGGAAAATTCTTATACACCTTGTTTACTACATTAAATATGCCATGGAACTTGAAAATGATGCCTTCCACTAATATCTTGTTTCGTTGTCCTAAGGATTGCAAAAATATGATGCCTGAATAGTGATTCTTGAGTTTTACATGTATCTGGTTAGTGCCAGCGAAATTCACAGCAATTGTTGCTGGTGCTTAGTCCATGTTTTCTTTGATAACTTCTTGTTTCATTATGCAGATGACAGTTTATGAGAAAGGGGTATCAGTCCTGATGCCCGGTGATGATGTTCCTACCTTCCTTGCACACCCAGCTCCCGCACCCTGCCGTCCCGAGCGCATGATCATACAACCACTCCAACAACATAGCCTATGCCACAGCTTCACCTCAACCTCTACTTCAAGCTAAAAACCTAACATGAATCAAAATAACTAACTAGAACAAGGGGTTTTTCTCTTCCAATCATTGCCATCAACCAGATTTGTTTTGAGCTGTGAGCATTACTTATCATGAATTTGTGTACATTTGAATTCAATGATTACGTATCCATTTGGAGGTTGAATCTACTTTTTGTTTAAATTTGAATTTCTTTTAATAGTTTTAGATAATTTTGATGTCAAAACTAAATTTAAAAAATATATATTTTAATATATTTTCAAATAAAAAAAACTTTAAATTCTCAAACAAGTCCATGCAAGTTGGCTCTGCTTCTCTGAATCTATATCAACACAGCCGAGAGTGCCACTCCTTTCAATCTCCTTGTTTTGTTTATATTAGTATTAAAGATATTTTTTCATCAACTTATTCCTATTAAAACAAGGAATTATTTTCCTTCTTATTCATAGTAAGCATACCCACTTATGGACGAGGCTAAACCTACGAAAATGCATGCATATATATATATATATAGAGGAGTATAGATAGTTTTTTTTTCGATAATTTATGTTTCTGACTTGGAGATTTTGAAACTATAAAATTCGGTTTACTTGATTAGGTTTTAAATCACTTAGTCAACTAAGTTAAACTCTGTTCAAATATTGGATCAACACTAGAATTTAAAATAAAATAAAATAATATCTTTTTAATTATAGATCAGAAAATTCATAAACAGATCTGTCTGGCAGGATTGTTATCACTTCTAGCATTCTAAACAGTTCGAAACCAAATGAAAATGCAAGGGAAGAGATCACCGTGCTGTCTGTACCTTCTCAAAACCACCTTCTCTTCAATTGGTTGCTTTTAATTGTTGATCGTCTTCCATGAGATACTCCAGTGGTTTAATTTCTGGACTTTCATTTTTATTACAGATCAGAAAATTAATAAAGATTTTATTCCTTGTAATAAAAGGGTAATATATTCATTTGACCACGAGGGTGGTAACTCCTGTTATTGATGTAAGAAGTAACTTCCAAACTACAAATTACAGCACTTTTTTTTCTTGTTCATCCCTCAAAATCCCATATTCAAACCAAGGATGGATGCAGGCTTTGTATAATGTGACAATAATGCATTGTGTCAACGAGATGGAAGCGCTCTATGTTTGTTAAATTCAGTTTAGTTCCAGTAAATGATTTAGAAAACTTACAATTCAAAATTTAATTTAAATTGAATATCAAGTTAAATATAGTGAATATCACTAGATTTTTAGTGATTTGATTAACTTTACAAAACCTTCTAAAATGAATTGAATCAACGTCAATGAATTTTTCTTTTTAAAAAAGTAAAATAATATTATTTTAATACTTTTTTTTCCATGTTAGTACTCCGACCAAGCCCCCGACAGTTATGGTCAACAAACGACGCAATGCAGCGGCAATTGCTCTAGCAAATGACCTTGTGTACTCATTACATGGAAGAAAGATGCAAGATGCGGTCAGTCATGTCAGCAGCAGCAGCAGCCGCAGCCTTGAGCTAAATTACACTACCGTTTCACACATTTCCTCTGGGTCCCAAGTCCCAATTCCAATCACTTTCCATATTTTCAAACTTTAACATGGAAGTATTGGATGCATGGTCCCAAAGAACAAACAATCAAATCTTAATAGGCTTGAATATTTCCATTTCAAAAGAAAATATTCATGTTATCAGAAGAGAGATCATTCGAAGTTCCCAGAGAAAATTTCTTAAAAACCATAATATTTTTTGCTAGTTCTTGTGGACCTGTTGTTTCTTTAGTTCTAGCCATCATGTACATGGGATGCATCGCATATAGCAAAAGGGATCGTTAACCTCTTAAGATTATCAAGTTATGTCAAAT
>Ga0307507_10006426_pt1 | contig 18057 bp, 4 predicted proteins | sample 7_EM_MG_FD_207223 | JGI IMG/M metagenome (GOLD analysis project Ga0307507, IMG submission 207223) | Populus trichocarpa ectomycorrhiza microbial communities from riparian zone in the Pacific Northwest, United States - 7_EM | ecosystem: Host-associated > Plants > Roots > Unclassified | place... | reverse complement strand
ATTTAAATTATTAAAATTTATTATTAAGTGGTTGTTAAGATATTAAAGTGTGATTTTTCCATTTTTTGGTGTGTTTTTGAAGTGATCAGCTTACCCGTTTGACCAGCTCACCCGTGAAATACGTTAATACGTTTAATATTGTAGTAAGCTGCTATATAATATTTTAAGAGCTCTATTTAGCTAGCTAGATAAGGAAGCGGGTAAGCTAATTAGATCCTCTAGTATAGAGCTTATAGTAGCTTATATAAAGAAGTGTAAATAGGTAGCCCTTAAACGTAGCGCTTATAATCGCGATATATATTTTGCTATTATATTATAGTATACCGCCAATTAACTGGTATTTGTAGATAAGTTAGGTGTAGATTTGAAGATAGGCGTATAAAAGGTAGGCTGGGCTCCTTCTAGTATTGCACTAGTCTTATAGACGCCATATAATTAGGGTAAAAGAAGGCTTAATATACTGCCTACATATATAATTAACGGCGTACTGGCAGCTTTAGTATATAAGGGCTTGATAAATGGCGAAGGCTTTAAGTTCTAGGTAGCAAATACTCTTCTATTATGGTGTAATCGCTTTCCTACTAAGTAATTAGTAGTAGTTATAGATAACGCTAGCTTCTATTATTTAGAAAGGATGAAGTCTCTTTTTAACGCCTTTAGCGTTAAGCTAGTATATTTACCTCTGTACTTACCTAATCTAAATCCAATTAAAGAGTTTTTTTAGAGAGCTAAAGGCCTTTATTTGGCGGGAGTGGTACTCTTAGCTAGAGTACCTGGAAACCTTTAGTTATAGCTTTAAAGCGTTCCTTCTTTGGAGTGTAGATGAGGTTAGTAGTAAGAGTAAGAGCATAAGAGGCCATTTCTAATATAGTGGGTACGATTACTAAGGTTTTTAGGGTAAGAGTTGTGATTAGTCTTTAGTATCTTTAACTATACGTATTATTTATAAATACACTAAAAGGCTTTAATCTGTTATATATAGGGTGTCTTTGTTACTATAGGGGCGCTGGTAGTAATAAAGATACCTTATATTTTACTAATTATAATTATCTATATTTTAAAGAGCCTAGATATAGGGCGTCTCTACTACTATAGGAGCGCCACTAGTGACAGAGATACCCTATATTTTGCTAATTATCTATATCTTAAAAACCTCCCTTAAGCTGAGTACGACGCTTATTTACCTACTTCTTTAAGTCCTTCTATAGTTGTCTTGTGATACCTAATTTAACACCGGCTTTAATAAGCTTCTTAATAGGATTAGCGCTATTAGATTTATTATATAGGAGCTCTAAGTCCCACCTTAAATTATAGACGACTTTGTGTGTAGCTTTAAAATTAGTCTCCTAGTTAAGGTTGCTAGCTACACTCTACCTCTAATACTTAAAGAACTCCTCTAGATTCTTTGCACGGTTAATACCCTATAGGCGGTATATTAGTAATATAGGTAAGGATAATAAGGGTAGTTAGCTTACTAGTATAGGAGTAATTTGCTAATCTAATATTAAGCCTGCAGGGCTAATGTAAAAGTAATTAATAACGCCTGGGCTATTAACTGCAGAGCTCTTATTTAAGGTAGATTGGCGTACTCCTTTACTGCTTTTCCCTCTTACCGCTGCTTTTTTAGTAAGCCGAGTAGTAAGCTTATAAGGTGGATTCTTAATATTTGCAATGCCTTACTAAATGCTAGTTACCCACTCCTATAAATCCTTATCTATTAATTTAACATCTACCTGGCTAAGTATATAACACTAATTAGCGTTAGGATAGTGCTTTTTATAGCGCTAATATTTAGTAAGCTTAACTTATAAGCCTATTAAATTTATAATACTACTAGTAAGTACATAAGGTATCGCATTAAGCTCTAAACTCTATAAGGGCGTTAGAAGTTTATTATAGAGTTAATTAATTATTAACGGGCAAGAGGCCGCTAGCTAGTTTCTATTAGGAGTATATATAATTAAGAGGTTAATAGTTAGAGCCTTAATCTAGCTATATCTATTAGTGTAAAGGCGCGAAGAGGCTTTAGGGAAGATTTAAAAAAATGATATAAATTCTATCTAAATCTAAGGGTATATAGCTCTTAAAGAGAACAAGACATTGCGTAAAGAAGAGAAAGGAATATAGGAAACTTGTAACTAAATATTTATAGTCTTAGCAGCAGACGTGTGGGCACAAGCCCACGTAGATTTCAACAGGTTTTAACCAAATTCCATTATATTAGTGGAATTTGGTGGAGACTGGTGGAAATTAATTAAGTTAGCGGAATTTGGCAGAATTTAATTAAAGCGTTGGAATTTATCTATTAAGTGTTTTACTAAGACATTCCTACTATAACTGGGCTAGTCCCGTTACAGTACCCCCCCCTTTTGGCCGAAGGTCCAAAACAATTTAATTTAGTTAAGAATTTATAACTTATTGCGTTATAAGCATCGTGGCGTATTTTAAGTTCTTTTTAATTTTAAGTTTCCTGCTATTATGTTTCGTGTCTTTGTGTTAGGTAGCAGTTGTTTGCCTTTATATTATATCTATCCAGCCAGAGCAGGCCGTAAAGGATGGTCCTTATAGAACTCTTTTACCAAGGTAGGCGCGTTGGCCTTAATTTGGTTATAGGTTTCCTAGGTTTATATTTTATATCCTTCCCACTTAACAAGAAGTTTAAATTATTTAGATTATAATTTCTATCGCATATTATTAATTGAGTTAATAAAGTAAGAACCGTTACCGTTGTTAACAATTACGGGAGGTGGCGGCGGCACTTCGCAAGTCATAGGATTATCTTTTAAAGGTTATAATAAACTTACGTAAAACGTTAGGTGTATTTTTATCTCAGTTAGCAGTTTAAGCTTATAGGCATATAGGCTTAGTTTCTTCTTAATTTAGTACAGGCCTATAAACTTCTAATTAAGTTTTTTTAAGGGCCGTTAAGTCTTTAGGTTTCGTGTATTTAGGTAGGCCATATTACCTTCCTTAAAGTCCTATATGGGAGCTTGTCCTTTATTCGCATACTATTCCTATAACGTTTAAGCGTACGTTAATTTACTTTGTAATAGTTTCGTTAACTGCTTTATTTAATTAGCGAAGTTATGCGCGTTAATTAACTAAATCCGTTTAATTGTGGGTCCTGTTATGTTAATTTTAGGTTATGGTTTAAATCCAAGTTAAGGGTCTTATCTATAGGTCGCGTAGAACAGCGTCACGCCTATTAATACGTTTATTGTATTATTCGCGGTAAACTTAGCTAAAGGCAGCCATTTTTCCCAGTTATCTTGCAGGTAGGAGCAGTATATTTATAAGTATTGTTCTATAATCGCGTTCACGATTTTGGTTTAGCCATCTATCTCTAGATAAAATACAGTTAAGAGTTATATTTAAATACTTAATTGTTTATATAAAGCTTGCCAGAAGTCTAAAACGAACTAGCTTCCGCGGTTGGATACCATTATATTAGGAAGTCCGTGTAGCTTAAAGATATGCTTAACAAAATATTCGGCTACTAATATTGCATTAATTAAGTCCATAGGAATCATATATCACATTTTTATAAGGTGGTTAACAACTACTATAATATTTATAAACCTATTACTATTAGGCAAGTCGACTATAAAGTTAATTAAGATATCGCGCCATCTTTATATTGGAATTGGTAGCGGTTAAAGTACTCCTTACTTCTTTATATGAGAGGTCTTTCCACGTATGTACATCCTGTATGCTCAAACGTATTTTCGTATATAGTCGTGCATCGTAGGCCAGTAGTATGCTCGTTAAATAATTTTATAAGTTTTCGCACGGCCAGGGTGCCCTGCTATAGGGAAGTTATATACAAATTTAAGTATCTTAAATCGTAAGGGTTCGGAATTCAGAACTACCATCTTCTATTAGTAGTATAATTGGTTGTTTTAAATTTTGTATTTAGCAAATATAATATCCTTATACTGTCGTTTTCCTGTTTAAATTACTTTTATTATATCTATTATCTATATATTGTTCTTATATTCGTATTCTATTAGCTTATTAATTTCTATTTCCCATTTATTAACTTCTAATTTATTTCTATTGAGTTCCATATCTAGGAATATAGGATGTAGTTTTTTAAAATGTTTGGGAGGCAATAAGATCTATAATTAATTTGTAATCCGTTTATCTATAGCATTTGCAGGTAGGTCCTATAATTGTTATATTAATATATTAGGCTTCTAATTAAGTTTGCCCAGTTAGTATATAATCTTAAAGTTAAATCATAAGAGGTATTCGGCCTAACGAATTTAGCGCTGTGTTAATTGCTTTATAGTTATAAAGTACTACAGGTTCTTATAGTCCATTAATATATATATCGGGAACAACGATCCTTTAAGCTTAGGACGCCATTGTTTAAAACATCTAACGATTACAAGTAGTTCCTTATTGTATATCTTATAGTTTAATTCAGTAGGGGCAAGTTTCCAGAAGAAAAAGGCTACTAAATATAGCTTACCGTCCTTATTGTATTATAACAACACTCCCCTTAGCGCATAATCGGACGAGTCTGTTTTAACGATACATTTAAGGTTAGGGTTAAAGTAGGCAAGAATTAGAGCAGTTATAAAACAATGCTTTAGGTTGTTAAAAGCTTATTTATATTTAATAGTCCATTCAAATTTTATATTCTTTCTTATTAGGTTTATTAACGGCTAAGTAGTTTCTAAGAAGTGGTTAATAAATTATTAATAGAAATTTGCGAATTTTAGAAATCCTTAAATGTCTTATATATTGCTAGGGCTTTCCCAGTTTATAATTGCGGCGACTTTCTTAGGGTCCATTTTAATTTTGTTGCGGGATATTATTAAGCCTAAGTATATAACCTTGGACGCGTGGAACTTGCATTTCTTAATGTCGCATTATAGGTCCACATCTTATAGGCGTTTAAGAACCATTTTAACGTATTTCCAATATTTGGAAAGCAAGGACGAGTAGATTAAGATATTGTTAATATACGCGGTAATAAATATATTAAGGAATTTATAAAGCGTATCATTAATATATTACTAAAACGTACCGGGACCGTTCTTTACGCTAAACGGCATTACTAGGTATTTAAAGAGTCCCCATTATGTATAAAAAGCTATATACTTCTTATCTCCTTCTTGTATACGGATTTTATTAAAGGCTGCAACTATATTAAGCTTTGTGAAGTACTGTGCCTTTACTAAACAGTTAAGCGTCTCTTAAATTAGGGGAATTGGATATTAGTTTTAAATCGTAATTACATTTAGAGCTTAATAATTAATATAGAATCTTAAGCCTCCTCCTAGCTTTTTAATAAATAGTACGGGTAAGGCAAATAGAGATTAACTAGGGCGAATAAATCCTTTTTTTAGATGCTTATTAAGGTATTGTTATATTACAAGTAATTCTTTCTATAATATACTATATAGCGGACCAAACTTTGGTGTTATGCCCGGCTTAAGTTCTATCTTAAAAATCGTACTTATCTTGGTATGGGGCTAGTTGGTCTATAAATTGTCTTTTAAACTTGTTAATTAGGTTATGGTACTCTTTAGGTATAAGAGGTTAAGGATTAATATACTGTTTCGGTTCTAGTGCTTTCTTAATGTCTTCTATAGTTATAGCAAAGATTTTATAATCTTGTCTTTTTGCTAACAAAATAAAGGGTGCGGCTTATATCATCTAAATTTTAAGAGGTTTTAATAAAACATCTTCGCATTCTTTATTATAATTAGCAGTTATAGATTTATTATATTGGCTTAAGGTTTATGGCAAGGGTAATTCGTATTATATTAAATTTAAATAGTTGTGTGCATATTTATAGGGCAAATGGTTTTTTAAGTAATAACTTTAGTAGTAAGTTATATGGAACTTTAGTGTTTCTTTAACCCAGCTAATTAAAGGGTTGTGTTGTTTTAGCTATCCATGTCCAAGTATGACTTTATATTGCTTTAAGGGTGTTACAAACAGGGAGATATATTTAAGGTATTTGCCCATCCGCATTTTTACTAGGGCGTAGTGCGTTATTTCGCTATATATTAAGGGTTTACCATTAAAGCCTTGTAGGCCTTAGGGCTTGTCAAGTTTCTTTAAATTTAGGCGTTAAGTTTTTGTATAGTTTGTATTAATAAAGCCTATGCTAGTAGCTCTGCTGTCTATAAGGATTTATACTTCCTTCCATTTTCTAAGTATTTAAATTTCGCTAAGTACATTAAGGGAGTTATATTATGTATTAGCGCTAGAAGAGCCTAGATACTTATACTCTTCTACCTTTTATCCTAAGGCGCGATGTAACGGAACCTTATAGCAGGAACTACGGTGGGTCCTATTATTAGGCTGGGTATATAGGTAAGAACAGTGTTAACAACGTAATAACAACTGGTGGAGTGGTTGCCTAATAGATTAACTTTAATTGTATTCTAAGATTTACTATAAAGAGAGAACTATCTACGGTAGGGACTGAGGTCCTTTAAATACACAACTATACTCCTAAGAAATCCTCCCTTGTACGTAAGGTACGTGTTATGTGTTATATATAAACATACTCTGCGTATACTGCGTACACTATGTATAATATTATGTGACTTGCTTACTATTCCTCGTTATATAGTTCCACTAGTTCTATCCTAAACCGTGCCTGTATTAACTAACTAGCTTCCTCCAACTCTTCCCTAAGTAGTTGTAATATTGTACTTAAAGCGTCCGTAATACTATCTCCCTTCTCTTTATCTTTGTTCTTAAAGATTCCTAACATCTCTAAGTTGTCTACTAGAGGTGTAATGTCCGTTTAATTAGTCTAGTTAATATCCTTACTTATTATACCTAAAGCGTCTTCTTCCTTATAAGCGCAACGCCGTGCTTGTACTGTAGCTGCTATACTGTTGCTTAGTAAGATAATATCGTCTCTATGTTCTTATTGTGCAAAGGTAGGGTTAGTGTGTGTTACTATAACGAGTCCCTTGTCCTAACAACCCTTATTTTATTTGGAGTGTACTAAAGCAACTGTTTAATCGTCTTGCGACGTTCGCTCTGTTTCTGACGCTAAGTATACGCGTTTTATAACTCTTAACAGTCTTCGAGTTCCCTAAGTAACTTATTATAGGGTCCCGCGTTTAATCTGCCACTATAAAACTGGAGTCTAAGCTGGCCGCCGCGTGTGCCAAACTCTATTATTCTGCTAAAGAGACCGCTTGGGCCCTAGAGGCTTAATGTTACTCCTTTAAGTCTTAGTAGGTTGCGTTCGCTCGGTTAACTTATCTTAAGAAGGTTTATAAGAAGGTTTGTTTTAAGAAGTAGGTACTAGTTTAACAAGGTCTTAACAAACTAGGTAATAAGAGGGTTAAGTTTCTAGAGAAAGAAATAACTCTAAGTAACGTAGTAGTTGCTCTTCCTTATAGGTCCCCCTTAGGTGGCTCGTCCTTTAGCAATCCTTTTTTAATACTCCCTAACCTACTTTCTTTTAATACTCCTTTATCTTTCCTATAGCGTTCTCTAGGTTGCTTAGTGGTTCCTAGGTAGTCTCACTATAGCCTATCCACTTTACTTTATACTATATTTTATTATCTACATCCTTATAACTGATAATCCTTAAAACTTACTATTTATCTTCCTTTTGTCCTTTGTACGTATCTGCCTTATAGACTGGTGGCTTAACATTCCCATATAATGGCTCTAGCATTGCAACGTATTATATAGGGTAGATCTTTATTTTAGCTAGTAGGTTTAACTTATATATAACCAATAAAATTCTTTGTGTAATTTTGAAAGGTCCTAGTCTAATATAGTCTAATTTCTTGCTTAGTCGTCAACTCTTAAAATTTTTATGTAGTAGCCATACTTTATCTCCCTCCTTTAGATCTGGTCCCTTAGATCTTTTAGCGTTATAGTACCTTTTTATCCTTTGCTGTACTAGCTTAGCTGTTTCCATAAGGTCTATATAAAGATTTATTAATATCTCCATTTTTTATTTAGCTGTGCTACTCATTTTCTTTACTTAACGTGGCGATAATGACGTTCTTGGTTTATACCCGTAATTTGCCTTAAATAGTAATATCCCCATTCCTTCTTATAGTATTGCATTGTATGCAAACTGTGTAACTAGTAATAACAATACCCAATTATTCTATGCGTGATTAATATAATGCCTTAGATACTATTCTAGTGTCTAGTTTAGTCTTTTTGTTTGTCCGTCCGTCTGCGGATAATACGCTATAGAGGTTACTACGTAAACCCCTTATTCTGCCAGAAATACTTTCTAAAATACTGCTATGAATCTTGGATCTCTATCCAATATAACCTTATTTAGTGCTCCATATCTTATAAACACTTCCTTTATATAGATTCTAGTAACATCCTCTACTAATATCTCCTCTGTGCATGCTATAAAGTATCCCCACTTTATAAGCTTGTCTACTATTACTAAGATCGCGTTATAATCTTGTCCTATAATAGGATCTTTTAACTTTGGTAACTTAATAATAAAGTCCTATAATATAACCTCCTATGGTCTTCCTGGTATTTTAATAGGTTATAGCCCTCTATACGGCTTATACCTTATTGGTTTGTTTCTTTAGTAATCTAGATATTTCTTTATAACTTGTCTTGCTAGTCCCCAGATTTCTTAAATAATGTACTCCTCCTAAAGTCTTAATACTAAGCCTATAGCTCCATTATGTCCTTGTGTTATTCCCTTGTGGAATTCCTTAATAAACTCCTCTATAATAGACTTAGGTATATATATTGCTTCTTTATTTTTGTATTACTCTAAGTCTAGATCCTCTACCTATGCTTTTTAGATCTTCTATATCTAATCACTCTCTAGTAATTTATGGATCTGACTTTCCTTAGTTACTATAATTTTTAGGTAATTATACCTAATTAATCCGTCTTAATCTTTTTGCAATAAAGCTCCTAATAGCTTTTTGTTACTTTATAGTTTAGCCTTTCTGCTTAGAGCATCTGCTCATGCGTTGTCTGTACCCTTAGTATACTGAATCTCGAAATGGTATTCTGTAAGCGTTTCCGCCTATCTAACCTATCTTTGGTTGAGTTCCTTTGTTGTTAGGAATTCTGTAAGGTTCTTATAGTCTGTTTTAACCATAAACGGTTTCTCTGTGCCTTGTAAGAATGCTCTCTATTTCTTAAGTACTGCTACTATACCTAACAACTTCTTGTTGTAGATGTTATAGTTTAATTCTAGTGGTGTTATTTTCCAACTATAGTATGCTACTGGATGCTATGCGTCCTGGTGCTTCTATAGTAAGTATGCTCCTAGTGTAAAGTCTAATATATCTATCTTAACAACCGTTTCTAACTTTGGTTAATAGATCTTAAGGACTGGCTCTTAGGTAAACAACTCTTTAAGTTCCTAGAATAGCTCCTTTTATTTATTACCCTAAACCTACAGTTCCTCCTTCTTCGTTAGCCTTGTAAATGGCTTAATGCTTTTTAACCATTGTGCTATAAACCTCCTATAGTAGTTACAAAACCCTAGAAATGACCTTAACTATATAACATTCTCTAGTTCTTACCAACTTACTATAGCTTCGACTTTCTTTAGGTCCATACTGATTTTTCCTAGTTTAATAATAAATTCTATAAAATTGGTTTTCCTTATAAAGAACTTGCATTTCTTAATTGCTACTAGCATCTTTTCTTCCTATAGTCTCTTTAATACCCATTTAACGTGTTCTCTATGTTCTCCCTTATTCTCTAAGTAAACAATAATGTTATTAAGATATACCATAATAAACTTATTTAAGTATTCTCCTAATACACTATTAATTCGCTTCTAGAACGTTACTAGTGCATTTATAAGCCCAAATTGTATAACTAATGGTTTATATAGTCCTTCCTTTAACCTAAAGGCTGCCTTTTATTTATTACCTTCCTTAATCCTAATCTGGTAGTACGCCTATCTTAGATCTATCTTTGTAAAGATTTTTATGTTGCCTATCCTGTCTTAGATTTCGCTAATTAAGGGTAAAGAATACCTATCCTTTCTAGTAATACTGTTTAACTGTCTATAGTCTATGCATATCCTAAGTTTTCCGTTTTTCTTTAGGATAAATAACACTGGATATTCTGCTGATAACTATAATGGTCTAATATATCCCTTCCGTAAGTTTTCCTGGACAAACTCCTTAAGCGCTATTGACTCTGTTTTAGTAAGCTTATAAATTAGAAAGAACTTTAGACTTATTTCTTCTTCTAATTCTATCTCGTAGTCCCATGCTGTATGTTTTAACAGCTTTTTACTTTCTGGTGACCATAACTTCTTACTATACTTATGGTATCTCTTTGGTACATAACTTAAGCCTCGCTTAGTCTCTTTGTATGTCACTCTAACTTAGTACCATACCAACTTAATTTACTGTTGCTCTTTATGCTATTAAGTATTCTTAATATCGACCTAACCTATAACCTAATTAATCTTTAGATTGTACTTCTGTAACTAAGGCATTCCTAATATCGCCTTGTCCTGTCCTAATGGTAGGATATTAAAAGACATTCTAACTGGTCTCCCTTTAATAGTTAACTAAATAGGTCCTATTTTAAGATTAATAATACCTCCTTTATAGGCTTATCTGATCTCCTAAAATCGTTATAAGTAGATATGGGTGTTCTTTTTGTTTGTATAGTAACCCCATTCTTTCTACTGCCTTTGGTGATATGTGGTTCCTAGTTGCTCCACTATCTACTAATGCTTTAAACTGCTAATCTTGCCACTTAACTTATAAATTTAGGTGTTATTTTTAAATTCCTTTAAGGGTCTAAGGCTTTAACACTAGTTCCCTCTAGTCCTATACGCCTCCCCTTTTTCTAACTATTAGCTGCTAGATTCTGCTTATACTTAGTCTAACCTTAGCTAATACTTAGTTCGTTTCTTTTCCTCTATATATTATAGATAAGTGTTTTCTAGGCACTCCTACTACTATTATTTATCTAGGCATTCTTCCGTAAGGAATCTTCCTGGTTAAAGTATTAAGTCTTCTTAACCTTATACTTCTACTAGGTGCTATCTATGTATATACTTAGCATTCCTAAACTGCCTTTCCTTGGGTGCCTAATATATTTTTATTAGGTACTTCCAGTTCTTATCTTTTGGTGCTCTATGTATATTATAGGTGTTATCCATACAAGCTATCCACGATAGTGTATAATACGCTAGGTGACTTAGGTTAACTCTTAATTTATTTTTATTCTTAAGTTTAAATCTATACCTGGTTAACCTAACCACTAGTATCTCTGTTGTGGGTACTAAGATTTATTGTTTACTTTTCTAGTCTCTAGATCCTTCTTCTAGGTTCCTTAATATTATAATTAATGCCCCTTTAATATAACTTATGCGTTTTTCTATAATGGGTTAGTCTTAGACAACTTTTTTATTTAGCTATATATAAAAGTCTTCCTATTTATTGTTATATTGTTGCCTATACCACTTTCTATATAACTGGTTTAGTGTATATGGTCTATCTATTAGAAAGTACCTTATTATTACTGCATTATAACATCCTTTAGTATATCTTTCTTTAAATCTAGTTAAAATATCTAGATCCTCTTCTTATTCCAGTTTATTTAACCATTTTGCCCTAGGTGTCCCTGCACTTGGCCTATTAATAATTCTTTATACAGGTGCTCTGTCCCTTATATAACCTAGTATAGCTAACCTCTTGTCTAGCTTTTACTCTTGCTATATAATAATTCTTATCCTAAACTTATCTATAGTTTCTTGTTTTCTGCGTCTTGCAGCTAGATCTTTATAGTTATCTTACTTTTTAATCCTAGTATTAACTGTTTAATCTTTAGGCTAAATACTATGTTTACCTAGGATTGCTAACGTTCTTATTTGTTTCCTAAACTTGTAGTTCTTAAACTTGCGTCCTATACTTATTCGTTTGTCTATAAACTAAGTAGCTGCCCTTTCCTATTAGTTTTCGTCTGTTGTGGGTCCTTAGGTGTGTCTTATCTTATCTTAAAAATCTTAAGCTTCTTGCATCTCTTCTTGAGAATCTTAAGCCTATAGCCTTTTGCCTTTATTAAGTAATAAGCTAGCACTAGTAGTTGTCTACTTGCTTAGTTTCTTCTAAACGTTACTCCTATTGTCTTATAAAGCGATGGAAATTGTATCTAATAGTATTGCAATACCCATTACTAAATCTTATTCTGTAATGGTCTTAGTCTCTACTTCTATTTTAACCTCTTTAAGGTTTACATGCTCCTAGTAAGCTACCTTTGTTGCCTTATTATTAGTAAATACTTCGCCTATATTAAACTTATTGTCTTTAATATCCGATCTATAAGCTAGTTTATTAGTTCCTTTAAATTTAGATAATAATAGCTCCTATAGCCAATAGCTTGCGCCGTACTTAGCGTCCTTATGAATTTGGTATGCGTTGTTATAATAATATATAAAACTGTTAATTAAACATTCCTTTGTTCCTTATAGTACACTATTGTCCCTCTATACGTACGTGTCCCCTGCTAGTTAGGTTCCCTTTACTATATAGTTACTTTAACCACCTCTATAGTCTCTGGTAAAATAACCTTATTTTCTATAATTTATGCAAGCCCTATCTTTAAACCATTTTTCTTGTTATGGAGTCTGCCTAAACGTCTTCTACTACTAAGATCCCTAGTTTGGCCTCTACTTCTAGGTCCTTTAATTACTATATTTTTAACCTTTAGGTTTCTATAGTTTCTTTTCCCACCTTTAGGTTTCTTTAGTACCACTTAGGTCTATTAGCTTTACGCCATTCTATAGTTTTTAACTCTATGTCTGTTATTACGTACTCTGCGCCTTATATAACTATGGAACTCTATCCTAACCCTTCTTGGCCTGTTCTCTTTAATAGATCCTATTATTGATTTTTATTAACTAGTCTATTAGTTCTTTTAGAGTATCCGCATCTTCTATTAGGATAATTGCGTTTTAGACTTTAGCCTTAAGTCCCTGTTTATACTGTGCTATAAGCGCCCTATTATTCCACTTAACCTATATAGCTAGTGTTTAAAACTGCGTTATATACTTAATTGCTAAAGTGTGTTATACTAAGTTTTAAAGTTTCTGTTCTACTATTGTAGTTGCTTTAGGGTCTCTAAATATTTATATTAACTGTTCTATAAATCCGTTCTAACTTATAAACACATACTGTATGTCTAGGTTAGTAGTCGTTACACCGTTTACTTGTATCTCTATAAGGTAAGGCTTAAACTACTCTAGAGCTCTTCCTAATAAAAATAGTCCTGCGTACGCTACCTGGTCTATAGGTATTACTAACTTCGCTCCTTTCTGTATAACCTTAAAATGCATCTGCGTAAGAAACCCTTTAAGCTTTAACTTCTCCCCTAAGAATCGTTTAATTAAAGGTAACTTAACCTTTACTACTCCAATTCCATTAATGCGTTCTTTAAGTAGCCTACTATTATTCTATAAGTGATTAACTATTTCCTATAACTAACCTCGCGTAACTACTTAAGAATCCGTATCTGCTATACTGGTATCTCCTAACCCTAAGGTTGTGGCTGCTATCGACGTTGTTGTAACTGGTACTTTGGGTGGTATATTGTTTGACCTTATTTAATACTATAACCTTAGTAGTGAATGTGTAACGGAACCTTATAGTAGGAACTACGGTGGGTCCTATTATTAGGCTAGGTATGTAGGTAAGAACAATGTTAACAACGTAATAATAACTAGTGGAGTGGTTGCCTAACAGATTAACTCTAATTGTATTCTAAGATTTACTATAAGGAGAGAACTATCTACGGTAGGGACTAAGGTCCTTTAAATACACAACTATACTCCTAAGAAATCCTCCCTTGTACGTAAGGTACGTGTTATACGTATTATACATAGACGTACTCTGCGTACACTGCGTATACTGCGTATAATATTATGTAACTCGCTTACCATTCCTCATTACATGGTTCCACTGGTTCCATCCTAGACTGTGCCTATATCAACTAACTAGCTTCCTCCGACTCTTCCCCAAGTAGTCGTAACATCGTACTTAAAGCGTCCGTAACACGCGACTTAGCTTTAGGATAATTTGTTTTCTAAATTAACTAAGGGTAAGATGCTTTATAGCATTTAAGTACAATTTATAGAGCGGGTACGATTTAAGGAATGAGTACGGCTTAAGAAATAGGTATAATTTAAGGAATAGGAGGAGCTACAGCGGACCTTTTTAAAGGGGTAAGTTCGGTAATGCTTTTAAATATGTCCTTTTTTACCGCATCCAAAGCATTCTCTATTTGTGGCTTGAGTTCTTCGTTTGTTAGTTCCCAAGGGTGCATAGGATTAAGCGGCATTGAGGTCCATAGGGTTGTATATAGGGCTTTTGGGTTTTGGAGACGGATTGTATTTTAGGGTGTTTTAAACACGAGGTGTGGTTAACTTTAGGGAATGAGTTTATTTGTTATATTAAAGATCCTTATTAATTTGTTAGCATATTATAGCAAATTCGGATAGGTTTTTCGGCAGTTCCCTACCTACTAACTAGGCTCTAATTTCATCTAAAATAGCTTATTAAAGGGCAGCGACTCTAGCGGCTTTATTCTAATCTAGTTCACTAATAAGGCCTAAAAATTCCAAAAAGAAGCTAGTGAAGTCTTGGTTCCGTTGTTATAGGTTCTTAAGTTTAGTAACAGCTATATATTCGCGGCTGGCGTCATTATACGTTCGTTCTAGTAGAGAGATAAAGATTTTAAAATTAATAAAGGTGCCATTACAGAAGAATAGATCTATAGTATGTGCAGCGTCCTTGCTTAAACAAGACATTATATAGCTAACCTTACTAGCTTTAGTAGGGTATTAGTTATAGTTTATTAAAAGTTTAAGACGGAGCTTGGTTATAAAGGGATGTAGGTTATTTTAATTTCTATTAAACATTAGAGGATTAGGGAGCTTTTTGGATTTTATAGTAGGTATTAAACTCATTATAGATATGGGTTAAGTTACTATTACTAGTTTAGTGTTCGCATTTAACGGGTTGGGTTTAAATACAGTTATTTTAATTTTGTTTATAGGTATTATTATTAGGGTCTCTAATAAAAGAGCCTTAACGTTGCGGAGTTCTTCGCGGAGTGCTTTTATTAATCGCTAATATTAGGCTTCTAGTGCAGCCCGCTGCTAAGCTAGGGCATCCATAAAGGATTGTTGCATTATAGTTAATTGTTCCCTGACTAGGGACATAATACTTATAGTTATTAAAAGGGATTTGGGTTCGTTTGCCATTTTTAATAGTAGTTGTTTTAACGTAACATAGTATAAGGGCGCAAAGAGGCTTTAGGGAAGATTTAAAGGAATAATATAAATTCTATCTAAATCTAAGGGTATATAGCTCTTAAAGAGAACAAGACGTTACGTAAAGAAGAGAAAGGAATATAGAAAACTTGTAACTAAATATTTGTGGTCTTAGCAGCAGACGCGTGGGCACAAGCCTATATGGATTTTAATAGGTTTCGACCAAATTCCATTATATTAGTGGAATTTAGTGGAGACCGGTAGAAATTAATTAAGTTGGCGGAATTTGGCAGAATTTAATTAACTTAGTAGAATTTGGCAGAATTTAATCAAAGCGTCGGAATTTATCTGTTAAGTGTTTCACCGAGACATTCCTACTGTAACTGGGCTAGTTCCGTTACAATTAGTATATTAAGCCTATGTAATAAGTTGCGTGTTAATCTTCTGCTACTAATCTATAACCTTAGAATTTATATTAAACCTAATGTTATAAATGCCTATATACTAAGTGTTAACCTTTGCCTTAATTGGCCGGAGCTTAACGTAAATGCCTTACTTTTAATAACGTAGCTCCTTCTTATAAATAGGAAAGACTTAAAGTTGCTAAAGATTATAATATTAAAGGCTTGTATTAATAAGAGTTTTAGTAAACACCGGCTCCTTTAGATATTAAATTAATATATTATAATTGTAAGTAATAAACATACCGCCGCTAGCTCTTCCTATATTATTAATCTCACTCTCTATATATAGGCAAGGTGGCGGAGTTATTTCTTTTTTATCCTTAATTGTATTTTGTAGAGGAGCCTAAGGAGCCTAAGGAGCTTAAGCAGCTACTTAAAAGGCTATAGCTTGATATTACGGTATTAATATATTTAACTATGGGTAGGTAGGATCCTGTGTTAAATACGGTAACTTATACAGCCTTAATTAAGTTAATTGGCTAATCTGACTTTAAGAAGCCTATTAACTCTACGTATAAGAAGTCTACTAACTCTATATATAGTTAAGCCAAGCCTCTATGTTTTCCTTATCGTCCTTATCTATAGCTTTTAGATTGTTTTCTATTTTCTTAAGCTCCTCTAATATAAAGCCTAGCCGAATAGTGTTGTGTTTGTGTCTTAGCGACTACTGCTAGACACCCTAGTAAGAACTCTATAAAGGTAGAGGCGTACGCAATAAGGGAGGGAGGAGGCTTTGTTAATTTTATTAAGGGCGAGGAGATACACCCATTAGTTAAGCCGCTACGCGTTTTAAAGGAGGATTTATATTAAAGGTAAATTAACGATTTTATAACATGATTTTGGATTAATATTAAGACTTTGGTAAGCTAAGCAAGTTCTGAATATATAGCTTTAATTTAATTGCCCCTAGCAACCAGGCACTTGGCTTCGCTTTAGTTACTATGTATAGTTGGTGGCAATTAAGCGAGACTGGATGCCCGTAGCGAATTTAAAATATCGCAGCGCTCGCCAAAGGGGGGGGGTGAAGCTGGTCGTGCGATTGAGTGTAGGCCCATCACAATTCATGCCCCAGCTCGCATAGAATGGGTTACCAAGCGACCACGGTATCCCTTAACCCGCTGGTGGACAACGCTCGGGCTAGTTTTCAGGCCCGTGCAGCAACACCGTACTGAGCAATTCAAACGGCCTCACGTTGTGTGTAGATTCCATCACGGAGAGCTGAGAGAGAGCCTCCTACTGACTAGATCCTTATCGATAACGTTGAGCCCATCTCAGCGGGTTAAGGGATATCGTTTGATTTTATCCCTTCCCCTGGTATGTAAAATGGGTCCTACGGCTATGGATAAGGGCCAGCTAATAGAACCAATAGGAATGGCTTCGTGACCATACGCGGACCCTACCAGGGGAAGGCATACAGCACATGACATGTCATGCCCTTGCATCTACTGAAAACGCCAAACGGGAACCTCTGTTTTCCCTTTTGGGCTTGTCAAACTCATGCGTGCAGGCGACGCTAACAGACATCTGAGCAACTAGGGGCTGTTGGGGACAAGCGATTAGCATCGGATTTTTTTTTTAGAGTGTTTCTCAGGGATTGGGATCCTACGGAATCCTGGTTTGCTGCATTGCTCTTCCCGTTTGTACCAGGAACGTTGTGATAGTCACGGCCTGGAACGAAGCACCCTGAGCTGTGGCATCAATGCTGCATTTCATTGGGCCTGTGCCATCGACGTTGACTTGGTGGAGTGTTATCGTCACAGTGCCGACGGAAAATACCTGTGGAGGTGTTGCGCCAGTGTTCTTGAGTACGGCTGCTAGGTCGGCAGCTGGGCTGATGGCACCGCCCTGTATTGAAATGTCAGCTTGGAGCCATATCCTGCCTGAGATGGTGAAGCAGAATTAGACGTTAAACACATATGGCCTGTGTGGCCCCGAAAGTAGTGTTGCTACTGAAGAGAGTAACATCGCTCTGTGAATTCGCATCGGCGGAGATGCCGAAAGCTTCGCCCTTTCCACCCAGATTTCCACTGATCTTGTTAATTCTCGACCAGTGCTATCAAATATCCTAATTGATTGGCGGGATATTTGATTGATTGACGCACGGGCCGTATTTGATTAAAGCTAGCCTAATTGACGGCTGATTTGATTGAACTTCCAATCAATTATTTGGCCAGGAGGTTGTCCTAGCAACATGCCGCAATACAGTGGCAGAAAGAACATAAAGTAAGATATTAAGCTTATTAATTGCAGGAATTTGCTTTAATCTACAAGATCTGCTTTTAGCCAGTGCCTCTGAATAAAGTTATTATATAAGATAATGGTGGGTAATTTACCTCAGTAAGCTTAGACGTGATTCTATTG
>Ga0307507_10006425_pt1 | contig 18058 bp, 3 predicted proteins | sample 7_EM_MG_FD_207223 | JGI IMG/M metagenome (GOLD analysis project Ga0307507, IMG submission 207223) | Populus trichocarpa ectomycorrhiza microbial communities from riparian zone in the Pacific Northwest, United States - 7_EM | ecosystem: Host-associated > Plants > Roots > Unclassified | place... | reverse complement strand
ATTCTATCTAAATCTAAGGGTATATAGCTTTTTAAGAGAACAAGACGTTGCGTAAAGAAGAGAAGGGAATAACCAGAGAATCTTGTAATTAAATAGTTAGGGGTCTTGGTTGATGCGTACGCACGTACGCACGCGGACGGACTTTGGTAGAATTTAATTAATCTGGTAGAACTTAGCAGAAGTCGATTAAGCTAGCAGAATTCGGCAGAATTTGGTTAAAGCGTCAAGTTTATCTTGTTAAGTGTTTTACTGAGACATTCCTACTATAACTAGGCTAGTCCCGTTACAGTACCCCCCCTTTGGCCGAAGGTTTAAAATAATTCAATTTAGTTAAGAATTTATAATTTTTTTTTTATCACGTGTCGTATTTTCGCGTTAGGTGGCGGTCTTGGCAAGGTAGATCTAACTAATTAGATAACTTTAACCGCTGGTCGAAGTTCCTTAATATCTTGCGTGTTATGTGATCGCGTCACAAACGTCGTAACTTATTTCAAGTTCTTTTTAAATTTGAGTTTCGTGTATTTGTATTAGGTGGCAGTTGTTTGCCTTTATATTATATCTATCTAGCTAGAGTAGGCCGCGAAGGATGGTCTTTATGGAATTCTTTTACTAGGGAAGGCGCGTTGGCCTTAATCTAATTATAGGTTTCCTAGGTTTGTGTTTTATATCCTTTCCACTTAATAAAAAGTTTAAATTGTTTAGATTATAGTTTCTATTATATATTATTAATTAAGTTAATAAAATAAGAACCATTACTATTATTAATAATTATAGGAGGTGGCGGTGGTACTTTATAAGTTATAGGATTATCTTTTAAAGGTTGCAACAAGCTTACGTAAAACATTAGGTGTATTTTTATTTTAGTTAGCAGTTTAAGCTTATAGGCGTATAGGCTTAGTTTCTTCTTAATTTAGTATAGCCCCGCAAACTTCCAATTAAGTTTCTTTAAGGGCTATTAAGTCTGTATGTTTTGTATATTTAGGTAAGCCATATTACCTTCTTTAAAGTCCTATATGGGAGCTTGTTCTTTATTCGCATGCTATTCCTATACCGTTTAAGCATACGTTAATTTACTTTATAACAGTTCCGTTAACTGCTTTATTTAATTAGCGAAGTTATACGTGTTAATTAACTGGATCCGTTTGATTGTGGGTCCTATTATATTAATTTTAGGTCGTGGTTCAAATCCAAGTTAAGGGTTTTATCTATAGGTTGCGTAGAATAGCGTTATACCTATTAATACGTTTATCATATTATTCGCAGTAAACTTAGCTAAAGGCAGCCATTTTTCCCAGTCGTCTTACAGGTAGGAGTAGTATATTTATAGGTATTATTCTATAATCGCGTTTATAATTTCGGTTTGACTATCTGTCTCCAGATAAAATGCAGTTAAAAGTTGTATTTAAATGCTTAATTATTTGTATAGAGCTTACTAGAAGTCTAAAATGAACTGGCTTCTATAGTTGGATATTATTAAGTTAGGAAGTCTATATAGCTTAAAGACATGCTTAATAAAACATTTAGCTACTAATATTGTATTAATTAAGTCTATAGGAATTATATATCGCATTTTTATAAGGTGGTTAATGACTACTATAATATTTGTAAACCTATTACTGCTAGGCAAGTTGACTATAAAGTCAATTAAGATGTCGCGCTATCTTTGTATTAGAATTGGTAGCAGTTAAAGTACTCCTTGCTTCTTTATATAAGAGGTCTTTCCACGCATGCACATCCTATATACTCGAATGTATTTTTGTATATAGTTGTATATCATAGGCTAGTAGTATACTTATTAAATAATCTTATAGGTCTTTGTATGGCCAGGATACCCTACTATAGGGGAGTCGTGTATAAAATTAAGTATCTTAAATTATAAAGGTTCGGAATTCGGAACTACTATCTTCTATTAATAGTACAATTAATTGTTTTGAATTTTGTATTTAGCGAGTGTAATGTCCTTATGCTGTTGTTTTCCTATTTAAATTGCTTTTATTACATCTATTATCTATATATTGTTCTTATATTTGTATTCTATTAGCTTATTAATTTCTATTTCCTATTTATTAACTTCTAATTTATTTCTGTTAAGTTCCGCATCTAGGAATATAGGATGTAGCTTTTTAAAACGTTTAGGGGGTAGTAAGATCTGTGATTAATTTATAATCCGTTTGTCTAAAGCGTTTATAGGTAGGTCCTGTAATTGTTATATTAATGTATTAGGCTTCTGATTAAGTTTGCCTGGTTAGTATATAATCTTAAAGTTGAATTATAAGAGGTATTTGGCCTAACGAATTTAGCGCTATATTAATTGTTTTATAGTTATAAAGTACTGTAGGTTCTTGTGGTCTGTTAATACGTATATTAGGAATAACAATCCTTTAAGCTTGGGACGCCATTGTTTAAAGCATCTAATAATTGCAAGCAGTTCCTTATTGTATATCTTATAGTTTAATTTAGCAGGGGTGAGTTTCTAAGAGAGAAAGGCTACTGGACATAGCTCGCTGTTCTTATTATATTGCGATAACACTCCTTCTAGTGCATAATTAGACGAATCTGTTTTGACAATGCATTTGAGGTTAGGGTTAAAGTGGGTAAGAATTGGAGCAGTTATAAAACGATGCTTTAGGTCGTTAAAAGCTTGTTTATATTTAGTGGTCTATTTAAATTTTATATTTTTTCTTGTTAGGTTTACCAATAGCTAGGCAATTTCTAAGAAGTAGTTAATAAATTGACGATAGAAGTTTGCAAATCCTAGAAATCTTTAAACGTCTTGTATATTGCTAGGGCTTCCCCAGTTTATAATCGCGGCGACTTTCTTAAGGTCCATTTTGATTCCATTATGGGATATAATTAAGCCTAAGTATGTAACCTTGGACGCGTAGAACTTGCATTTCTTAATATCGCATTATAAGCCTGCATTTTATAGGCGTTTAAGAACCATTTTAATGTGTTTCTAATATTTAGAAAGCAAGGACGAGTAGATTAAGATATTATTAATATATACAGTAATGAATATATTAAGGAATTTATAAAGCGTATTATTAATATATTGCTAAAATGTACTAGGACCGTTTTTTATACTAAACGGCATTACTAGGTATTTAAAGAGTCCCCATTATATATAAAAAGCTATATACTTCTTATCTCCTTCACGTATACGGATTTTATTAAAGGCAGCAACTATATTAAGCTTTATAAAGTACTGTGCCTTTGCTAAACGGTTAAGCGTTTCTTAAATTAGGGGAATTAGATATTGGTTTTAAATTATAATTACGTTTAGAGCTTAATAATTAATATAAAATCTTAAGCCTCCTTCTGGCTTTTTAATGAATAGTATAGATAAGGCGAATAGAGATTAACTAGGGCAAATAAATCCTTTTTCCAGATGCTTGTTAAGGTATTATTATATTATAAGTAGTTCTTCTTATAACATACCGTATAGTGGACCGAACTTTAGTGTTATACTAGGCTTAAGTTCTATCTTAAAATTGTGCTTATTTTAGTGCGGGGCTAGTTGGTCTATAAATTGTTTTTTAAACTCGTTAATTAGATTGTGGTACTCTTTAAGTATAAGAGATTAAGGATTAATATACTATTTTAGTTTTAGTGCTTTCTTAATATCTTTTATAGGTATAGTAAAGATTTTATAATTTTGTCTTTTTGCTAATAAGATAAAGGGTGCGGCCTATATTATATAAATTTTAAGAGGTTTTAATATAACATCTTTATATTCTTTACTATAATTGGCAGTTATAGCTTTATTATATTAGTTTAAGGTTTGTGGCAAGGGTAATTTATATCGTTTTAAATTTAAATAGTTGTATGTATATTTATAGGGCAAATAGGTTTTTAAGTAATGACTTTAGCAGTAGGTTATATGGAACTTTAGTGTTTCTTTAACCCAGCTAATTAAAGGGTTGTGTTGTTTTAGCCATCTATGTCTAAGTATTATCTTATATTGCTTTAGGGGTGTTATAAATAGGGAAATATATTTAAGGTATTCGCCTATCCGCATTTTTATAAGAGCGTAGTGTGTTAATTTGCTATATATTAAGGGTTTGCCGTTAAAGCCTTATAGGCCTTAGGGCTTATTAAGTTTCTTTAAATTTAGGTGTTAGGTTTTTGCGTAGTTTATATTAATAAAGCCTATGCTAGTAGCTCCGCTGTCTATAAGGATTTGTACCTCCTTCTATTTTCTAAGTATTTGAATTTTGCCAAGTATATTAAGGGAGTTGTGTTATATATTAGCGCTAGAAGAGCCTAGACACTTATACTCTTCCACTTCTTATCCTAAGGCGCGACTTGGCCCTAGGATAATTCATTTTCTAAGTTAGCTGAGGGTAAGATGCTTTGTAACGACTGGGTATGATTTATAGAATAAGTATAAGTTAAGGAGCAAGTACGGCTTAAAGAACGAGTGCGATTTAAGGAGTGGGTGCGATTTAAAGACCGGGAGGAACTACAGCGGACTTTTTTAAAAGGGTAAGTTCGGTAATTCCTTTAGATATGTCCTTTTCTACTACATCCAAAGCATTCTCTATTTATGGCTTGAGTTCTTTGTTCGTTAGTTCCTAAGGGTGCGTAGGATTAAGTGGCGTTAAGGTCCATAGGGTCGTGCATAGGTTTTAGAGAAGGGTCGCGCTTTGGGGTATATATCGGTTTCGTAAAGCTTTAAATATAAGGTGTAGTTGGCTTTAGAGAATAAGTCTATTTGTTATATTAAAGGTCCTCATTAATTTATTAACACATTATAGCAAATTTAGGTAGGTCCTTTAGCAGTTCCCTACCTACTAACTGTGCTCTAATTTTATCTAAAATAGCTTATTAAAGAGCAGCAACTCTAGCGGCTTTATTCCAATCTAGTTCGCTAATAAGGCCTAAAAATTCTAAAAAGAAGCTTGTAAAGTCTTGGTTCCGTTATTATAGGTTTTTAAGTTTAGTAATAGCGGTGTGTTTATAGCTGGCGTTATTGTATATTCGTTCTAGTAGAGAGATAAAGGTTTTAAAATTAACGAAGGTGCCGTTACAGAAGAATGGGTCTATGGTTTATATAGCATCTTTGCTTAAATAAGACATTCTATAGCTAACCTTGCTAGCTTTGGTAGGGTATTAGTTATAGTTTATTAAAAGTTTAAAATAGAGCTTGGTTACAAAGGGATATAGGTTATTTTAATTTCCATTAAATATTAGAGGGTTAGGAAGCTTTTCTAATTTTATAGTAGGTACTAGGTTTGTTATAGGTATAGGTTAAGCTACTGTTACTAGTTTAGGGTTTATATTTAACGGGCCAGGTTTAGATATAGTTATGTTAATTTTGTTTATAGGCGGTATTAGGGTCTCTAATGTAAATACTTGGACGTTATGGAGTTCTTTATAAAGTGCTTCCATTAATTACTAATACTGGGCTTTTAGTGCAGCCCGCTACTAAGCTAAGGCATCTATAAAGGACTGTTGTATTATAGTTAACTGTTCCCTAACTAGGGATATAATACTTATAGTTATTAAAGAGGATTTGGGTTCGTTTGCTATTTTAATAGTAGTTGTTTTTTAATGTAACGTAATGTAAGGGCGTAAAGAGGCTTTAGGGAAGATTTGAAGGAATAATATAAATTCTATCTAAATCTAAGGGTATATAGCTTTTTAAGAGAACAAGACGTTGCGTAAAGAAGAGAAGGGAATAACCAGAGAATCTTGTAATTAAATAGTTAGGGGTCTTGGTCAATGCGTGCGCACATACGCACGCGGATGGACTTTGGTAGAATTCGATTAATCTAGCAGAACTTGGCAGAAGTCGATCAAGCTAGTAGAATTCGGCAGAATTTGGTTAAAGCGTCAAGTTTATCTTGTCAAGTGTTTTACCAAGACATTCCTACTGTAACTAGGCTAGTCCCGTTACAGTTTTAGTAGTATAAAACTTAAACTTATTAATATTAATCTGGAGTCTAGCATTACTAAGTCTCTAGATAATTTTATTTACGTATTTTATATGCTTGGCGCGTGTTTTTGAGAAGATAAGGACATTATTAAGATACGCAGTGCAGTAGTCGTTAAGGGCGTTATATAAAACATGGTTAATATAGTTTTAGAACGTAGCGGGCGCGTTATAGAGACTAAATGGTATAACTAGTATCTTATAGAGTTCAAACCGGGTAATAAATGCTGTAAGCCACTTATAGCCTTCCGCGATCCGGATCCGGTTGAACACAGTAATTATATTAAGCTTAGTAAAGTACTTAGCACTATAAAGTGCGTCAAGTGTCTCGCGGACTAGTAGCAGTGGGTATCGGTTCTTAATAGTAACTATATTTAGGCCTTGGTAGTTATAGCAGATTTATACACCACCACTAGGTTTCGCTGCAAGGAGGAGTGGTATAGTAGCTGGTAAGGTTAATTCGCGGATAAAACCCTTATCCAGCATCTTATTAATCCACTTCTTTACACAGCTGAGTTTAGCGGGTGAGAGTGGTCTGTTTTTATAGTATAGGGCCTGCTTTCCTGGTATAATCTTAATTTTGTGGTCCTATGGTTAATAAGGGGGCAACTTATCTACGTTTTTAGGGAGGAAGTGTTTAATATATTTATAAAACTCTTTTGGTAAGCGTTATAAAATACCCTTATAGGTTAATCCTGGTTTGCCTTTTAGAAATTTCTTAATATTAGTATTAACTATCTTCCGGCGTAGAAACTTAGACTTGGTTTTTAGGTTTATCTTAAGGAAGTTATAGAAATAAGGGGGTAGCGCTTTACGGGCTTTCTCCATTATATAGTTACCTTCTATTAGCTGGCGGAAAGACTTTTCTAACAGGTTTAGTACTTCTATTAGGCCTATAGGTAGCTCCTTAAGCAGCTATTAGTGTTCTTCTTATTTAACCAGTTCTACTAGCTCCGCTATATAAATCCTTATTACCTTTACGCCTTTTTGTTTATAGAACTGGGTAAAATTAACGGCATAAGTGCATTTAATATTGTCTAGGTTAGGGCGTATCTAGTTCTCTAGTGCTATGGCTAGGCTGGCACGGCTCGGTTTGCCTAGGGGGGCGGAAACAAGGCGGCGGCCTTGCACGGTACGCGCGGGAGACGGGTATAAGGTTAGGCGTTATAGGGGGGAGGTCTTAATTACTCTGGTTTCGGTCTTAGCTATAACGCCCTTGGCTATTATACATGCGGTCACATATACGTACGGTAAATAACTTAAAGTTAGGTGTTTTATTAGCTGACCTAGGTTAAGCAGGTGTATATGGGGGACTTATAGTTCTAGCGGTGTTTATTTTTTTAGAAATAGGGCGGTAGTCCAGTCTTCCAGAATCTCTATTTTATTTACTATGTATATTAGCTCACTAGTGTTAGGCACCTCTTTTACTATCGGCTAATAGTATCTAAGCGTTAGCCGTGCAATACGTCCGCATAGTGCTACTTAGTTATAGTTAGGAATATACCATAGAAGACAGTTATAGGCATAATAATCGGAGTTAAAATTAAGCTCTAAAGTAGGGAAGTCTGGTTTTAGGTTATACTTTTTAAGCTAGGGCATTCTAAGAATTACTAGTATCGAGGGTGATAACTTTATAACATAAAAGAGTATGGATTCTGTATAGTGGCCGATTGTTATTCTTGCTATAAAGTAGTGGGTAATAAAGCTAGATAGGAGTCTATTAGTAAGGCGGAGTGGTTTTAGGACTAAGAGTCTTTTTATTATAATATTATGCTTTTTTATAAGCAAGTCTTCGTCTGCAAACGCTAGTGCTGTACTACTACTATTAACGAGGCTTACTATTTCAATGAAAACTTATGGGAGTGGGTTATATAGTAAGGAGAGGTAGGTCTAAATAAAGATAGTATTTCTATTATTATTTGCTATTCTAAGGTTAAGTAGCAGCTGACTTAGAATAAGATCTAATTAATCTAGTAGTATAGATCTAATTCTTTTGTCCTCCTCCCTATATGGTTCTAACCCTTAGAGGCGACTTAGTCTAAGGGTTGGTCTTTTAATAACTAGATCATGGGGCTTGGCTAGTAGCTATAGTCTTAGCTAGTATATCCTAACGTATTAGTTTCCAACGGTGTATATATACTAGGGGGTACTTCGCCGAGAACATAGCCAGTCTTATAGTTAGTAGCGGCATAGAGCACTTGTCTATAGTTCATATACAGGACCATCGGCTAGGGCTATATTAAGGAAGGGAATTATAGGGGTAGGTCTCTATGTCTAAACCCACATCCCTATCCATGGTTGTTATTTTGGTTACTAATCCCTCTGCTAAAGAATCTGCCGCGGCTAGAAAGGGGTTGGCGTGGTAGCATTAGAAGGGGATTTAGGTTTATTTTAGGGTTATAAGCATCTTTCCAGTAGCCAGGTTAACTATATGCTAGGCAGAGTCTGTTATCTATATGATATCTTCAGACGTTATTAAGGAGGTTACTACTACTACTGCCGAATTTAACAGCGTTAAAGTCTATTAGATTATTCTATAGTGCTAGTGCTAAGGTGTTGTTGTTAGGTAGTGTAGGTTAATAGCCGCCAGCAGTACTTAACTTAGTGGTATTTAGCTTAGTATAGTAGGCGTAGTTCTATAGGTTATAAGCAAACACGTCCATTTGCTTACTCTAGCCCTTATAGTCAGCATCGTCAATTTTGCGGCTAAGGGTAAGAGCTAAGTCCTTTATTTTAGACAAAATATTCTTCCTAAGTAGATCCACCTTTTATTCCTTAGTCTTGTTTGCTTTTATTATTAACTTATTAAGCTCTGCTTTCCAGAACTAGTAATTGCGCTTGCCTTAGCTTAAGGTGTCTAATTTATTCTTAGCCGCTTAGGTTATATCTATAGTCTTATAGTGCTTCTTTATATACGCAAACATAGACTCTCGGTTAGAGAAGGCCCATTTGCTTAGGTTATTTGGGTATATACATAGCATATTAAGGCCATGCTTAACATAGTTATAAGCCTTATCTGTTAGTATATCTAATATATAGAGGACTTCGTCCATTAGGGTCTTAAAGCACTTTGCATCTCTATAGAAAACGTCTTAGATCTTTATTTCCTATATTTTAAATTTTTCTTACTTTTTAGTTGGCGATCCCTTGCCATTAAATAGGGTAGGGTTTTTTGCTTCACGCTTTTTTCTATAGGGCTTAGCTAGGGGAGGAGAGCTAGTAGCGGTGTTCTTATTAGTAATAGTTTAGGTAAGTGTAGTAATCTAAGAGCTTAGGCTTTATATAGTCTTAGTATATACTAAAGCTTGCTGTTTATATTGCTTTACACGTAGTTTAAGTATCTTAAGGGAGTTAATTCTATGTTAAGCTTCTTTAAGTTAGGACTTTATAGTCCGGCCTTTATTATAGACTGTTTGGAGACCGCTCTTAACGCTAGTTAAAAGGGTTATATATATAGAGAGGTGCTAAAATATTCCTGCCATATTAAGGTCCTTGGGGTACTCTAGACCACTCCTAATTACCTAGGCAATGTTGGTGTAGGAGGTATTAAAGAGGCGGGTAAGCGCTTCGCGTGTGTTTGCTAATAGGGTATTCTAGTTACCCATTTTAGGGGATCTAGGCAGGATAATTAAAATCTATAAGGCTAGCTATAATGCTAAGATTGTTTAGGACAATACTAAGATTATTTAGGACTATACTAAAATTGTTTAGAACTGTACTGAGATTATCTAAGACTATGGTATGGTGTTATTGGTCGCGCCAGGTCGCGATTATACTAGGAAAATAGGGATAGTAGACTGGGGAGAATAAAGATCGCGATGGGGCGCAAGAGGAGATACCACAAACTGTCACAGTGCTATAATGCTAATAGGCTGAATAACTACATTGTGGTATAAAGAGGAGAAGGAGGTAAAAGGGGGTATTGTACACAAATAGTAGGGGCAGCCGCCAAGGCGCTAGTGGTGGGCCAGCCAATAGTAGGAAATAGTACGAGACAGTACGCGTTAGGACTGTGCCGTAATATATAGCAAGCTTATATAAAACGTTAGGTGTATTTTTATTTTAGTTAGCAGTTTAAGCTTATAGGCGTATAGGCTTAGTTTTTTCTTAATTTGGTATAGGCCCATAAACTTCTAATTAAGTTTCTTTAAAGGCCATTAAGTCTTTATATTTTATATATTTAGGTAAGCCATATTACCTTCTTTAAAGTCCTATATAGGAGCTTATTTTTTGTTTATATACTATTCCTATAACATTTAAGCATACGTTAATTCACTTTATAATAGTTCCGTTAACTACTTTATTGAATTAGTAAAGTTATACACATTAATTAACTAAATCCGTTTAATCGTGGGTCCTATTATATTAATTTTAGGTTATAGTTTAAATCTAAGTTAAGGGTCTTATCCATAGGTTACGTAGAACGGTATTATACCTATTAATATATTTATTGTGTTATTTATAGTAAACTTAGCTAAAGATAGCTATTTTTCCCAGTCGTCTTATAGGTAGGAGTAGTATATTTATAAGTATTATTCCATAATCGTATTCGCAATTTTAGTTTAGCCATTTATCTCTAGATAAAATACAGTTAAGAGTTATATTTAAATACTTAATTATTTATATAGAGCTTGCCAAAAGTCTAAAACAAACTAGCTTCTGCAGTTAGATATTATTATATTAGGAAATCTGTATAGCTTAAAGACATACTTAATAAAACATTTAGCTACTAATATTATATTAATTAAGTCTATAGGAATCATATGTCACATTTTTATAAGATAGTTAACTACTACTATAATATTTATAAACCTATTACTGCTAGGCAAGTTAACTATAAAATTAATTAAGATATTACGCTATCTTTATATTGGGATTAGTAGCAGTTAAAGTACTCCTTACTTCTTTATATAAGAGGTTTTTCTATATACGCACATTCTGCATGCTTAAACGTATTTTTATACGTAGTTATGCATTATAGGCTAGTAATATACTTATTAAACAATTTTATAAGTCTTTGTATGGCTAGGATGTTTTACTATAGGGGAGTTATATACAAATTTAAGTATCTTAAATTGTAAAGGTTTAGAATTTAGAACTACTATCTTCTGTTAATAGTACAATTAATTATTTTAAATTTTGTATTTAGTAAGTATAATATCCTTATACTATCATTTTCCTATTTAAATTACTTTTATTATATTAATTATCTATATATTGTTTTTATATTTGTATTCTATTAGTTTATTAATTTCTATTTCCTATTTATTAATTTCTAATTTATTTTTATTAAGTTCCGTATTTAGGAATATAGGATGTAGTTTCTTAAAATATTTAGGAGGTAATAAGATCTATAATTAATTTATAATCCGTTTATCTAAAGCGTTTATAGGTAAGTCCTGTAATTATTGTGTTAATATATTAGGCTTTTAATTAAATTTACCTAGTTGGTATATAATCTTAAAGTTAAATTATAAGAGGTATTTGGCCTAATAAATTTGGTGCTGCGTTAATTGCTTTATAGTTATAAAATACTATAGATTCTTATAGTCTGTTAATACACATATTAGGAACAACAATCCTTTAAGCTTAGGTTGCTATTATTTAAAATATCTAACAATTGCAAGCAGTTCCTTATTATATATCTTATAGTTTAATTTAATAGGGGTAAGTTTCTAGGAGAGAAAGGCTACTAGACATAGTTTGCTATTTTTATTGTATTGCAATAACACTCCCCCTAGCACATAATCTAATAAGTCCGTTTTAATAATATATTTAAGGTTAGGGTTAAAGTAAGCGAGGATTAAAGCAGTTATAAAGTAATATTTTAAGTTATTAAAAGCTTATTTGCATTTAGCAGTCTATTTAAATTTTATATTCTTCTTTATTAGGTTTACTAATAGCTAAGAAATTTTTAAGAAGTAGTTAATAAATTATTAATAGAAATTTGTAAATCTTAGAAATCCTTAAATGTCTTATATATTACTAGGGCTTTCCTAGTTTATAATTATAGCGACTTTCTTAGGGTCTATTTTAATTCTATTGCGGGATATAATTAAGCCTAAGTATATAACCTTAGATATATAGAACTTGCATTTCTTAATATTATATTATAAGCCTACGTCTTATAAGCGTTTAAGAACCATTCTAATGTGTTTTTAATATTTAGAAAGTAAGGATAAGTAAATTAAGATGTTGTTAATATACGCGGTAATAAATATATTAAGGAATTTACGAAGCGTATTATTAATGTATTATTAAAACATACTAGGACCGTTTTTTACGCTAAATAGCATTACTAGGTATTTAAAGAGTCCCTATTATATATAAAAAGCTATATACTTTTTATCTCCTTTACGTATATAAATTTTATTAAAGGTAGCAATTATATTAAGCTTTATAAAGTACTATACTTTTGCTAATTAGTTAAGCATTTCTTAAATTAAGGGAATTGGATATTAGTTTTAAATTATAATTACATTTAAAGCTTAATAATTAATATAAAATCTTAAGCCTCCTTCTAGCTTTTTAATAAATAGTATAGGTAAGGTAAATAGGGATTAACTAGGGCGAATAAATCCTTTTTTTTAGATGCTTGTTAAGGTATTATTATATTATAAGCAGTTCTTCTTATAATATACCATATAGCGGACTAAACTTAGGTATTATGCCCAGTTTAAGTTCTATCTTAAAATCGTGCTTCTTTTAATACGGGGCTAGTTAGTTTACAAATTGTTTTTTAAACTTATTAATTAGGTTATAGTACTCTTTGGGTATAAAAGGTTAAGGATTAAAATACTGTTTTAGTTCTAGTGCTTTCTTAATATCTTCTATAGTTATAGTAAAGATTTTATAATCTTATCTTTTTACTAATAATATAAAAGGCGCGGCCTATATTATACGAATTTTAAGAGGTTTTAATATAATATCTTTGCATTTTTTATTATAATTAGTAGTTATAGATTTATTATATTGGCTTAAGGCTTATAGCAAGGGTAATTTATATTATATTAAATTTAAGTAGTTATATACATGTTTATAGGGTAAATAGTTTTTTAAGTAATAACTTTAGCAGTATATTATATAGAACTTTAATATTTCTTTAACCTAACTAATTAAGGGGTTGTATTATTTTAGCTATTTGTATCTAAGTATAACATTATATTGCTTTAAGGGTGTTACAAATAGGGAGATATATTTAAGGTATTTACCTATCCGCAATTTTATAAGAGCGTAGTACGTTATTTTACTATATATTAAGGGTTTGCCATTAAAGCCTTATAGGCCTTAGGGCTTATTAAGTTTCTTTAAATTTAGGCGTTAAGTTTTCGCGTAGTTTATATTAATAAAGCCTATACTAGTAGCTCTGCTATTTATAAGGATTTATACTTCCTTCTATTTTTTAAGTATTTAAATTTCGCTAAGTACATTAAGGGAGTTATGTTGTATATCAGCGCTAGAAGAGCCTAGACACTTATACTCTTCTACTTTTTATCCTAAGGCGCAACTTGGCCTTAGGATAATTTGTTTTTTAAATTAACTAAAGGCAAGGTACTTTATAACATCCAAATACAATTTATAGGGCTGGTATAATTTAAGGAATAAGTATAACTTAAAGAACAGTTATAATTTAAGGATTAGGTACGGCTTAAGGATTAGAAGGAACTATAGCGGACTTTTTTAAAAGGATAGGTTTGGTAATGCTTTTAAATATGTCCTTTTTTACTGCATCTAAAGCATTCTCCATTTGTGGCTTAAGTTCTTTATTTATTAGTTCCTAAGGGTATATAGGATTAAGCGGCATTAATGTCTATAGGGTTGTATATAGGGCTTTTAGGTTTTAGAGACGGATTGCGCTTTAGAGTATATACTGGTTTTATAAAGTCTTAAATATAAGGTATAGTTAACTTTAGAGAATAAGTCTGTTTATTATATTAAAGGTCCTTATTAATTTGTTAATATATTATAGTAAATTTGGATAGGTTTTTTAGCAGTTCCCTACCTACTAACTAGGCTCTAATTTTATCCAAAATAGCTTGTTAAAGGGCAGCGACTTTAGTAGCTTTATTTTAATCTAGCTTGCCAATAAGACCTAAAAATTCTAAAAAGAAGCTAGTAAAGTCTTAGTTCCGTTATTGTAGGTTTTTAAGTTTAGTAACAGCTATATATTCACGGCTGGCGTTATTATACATTTGTTCTAGTAGAGAGATAAAGGTTTTAAAATTAATAAAAGTGCTATTGCAGAAGAATGGATCTATGGTTTAAGTAGCGTCTTTACTTAATTGGGATATTCTATAGCTAACCTTACTAGTTTTAGTAGGGTATTAATTGTAGTTTATTAAGAGTTTAAGATAGAGCTTGGTTATAAAGGGATATAGGTTATTTTGGTTTTTATTAAACATTAGAGGATTAGGGAGCTTTTCAGATTTTATAATAGGTATTTGGTTTATTATATATATATTATTATTCATTGCTTAACGTCCGATTTGGATCCCTGTTGGGCCTACGCGGACTACTCCTTATATACATATAGGGAGAAAACTCTATTTAAGAAAACCCCGTAATCCGTCTCCCCGCCTTTTAGGGCTCGCTTATAAGTTGCCTACGAGTTACTAGTAGTACTCTACTACCTTACTTTTTAACCTCCTTAGGAACTACTGCTGCCGTAACAAACCTACGGATGCGCTAGTATTACACACTGTACTCTACTCCTGTAGAGTTATTAGGGGGCGCCTATTACTCACCCCTTTGCTTTCTATTGCTATTTCCTTTATAACCTAGAACTGGTCTAGTATATTTTAGCTAATAAGCCACCAAGTAGCCGCCTTAAGGCCTTTCTATATTAAGAGCAGTGTATTATAGTTTTCTATACTAGCTACTAAGAGCATTGCTTCTTAGCCGGTGCGTAAGGGGCATAATAGTATTACATATTTTAGTGTCTGTCTTAGCCAGCTATATTCGCACCTTAGGCTACCTACTAGGACACCTACCTAGTGAAGCTAATCTTTTAGTCCTATTATTTCTATCCTTAAGAGTATTGCCATTGTATTTTCTGCCTTTGTTAGGCCCTCTTGGAGCCCTTAGGTATTTACCCCCCATAATATTACCTATGCTATAGCTTAGGTTCCCCTTGCCTAAGTCTACCTCTATACCTTTAACTTTTATTTGTCTCTCCAGCGTCGGTCCAACCAGTATTATATTACGGTAGATGGTTTTCTAGTACTCTTTTATGCTCTACTTTGGCCCCTTTCTCTCCCTTACTATTATTTTTGCTGGCCTCTTACGCGTCTCCCTTCCTCCTCTATATAGGCCTGGGCCCTAGCGCCGTACTATTCTTCTTCTGCTTTCTCTACCTGTTTTCCTAATATATCTTCCCTACTTTGGGGTTGTTGGTTTCTTCTCCTATAGGGCACCCTAGGGTCCCTCTATAGTTTATTTAGGCGTGTCTTGATATACTTTATAATATTAGAGTTACGTTTCTTTTACACCCTTTACATTACATTGGCTTTAATATATAGTTATAGGGGGGGAATATTAGCTTCCTTCTTAAGTAGTGCTATGGCCGTTTGCTTATACCCACCTATTATACTCCTAAGGTAGGCTGTTTGGGCCTTTTAGAGTGGTTTAAGGAGTGATTTAGGGGGGCCTTTCTTAGTTTCTCCAGTGGCCCAAATGCTAGATCTATACGTCATGGTTAGCCAAACAACTACTATATATAGTAGGCGTGACCTCTGGAAGTATGGACCCTATATAGAATTGACGATCCTGGACATGGCGATATACTATACTTAGCCCTTATGGGCCGCTTATGCCGCATATACGCTCTACCGGAGCTTGCTGTTTACCTACACTCCTAATACCCTTAGGCCTTAAACCGGTTGACCCCCAAAGCCTTGGATATAGATTGTATACTAAAGATCTGCAGATTGGTTATGTTTTTTTATAAAATAGATTAGCTGGTATTTCTCTGGTGAGAATTGGACTCTATATTGTCTTGCCCATTCTATATAGGTGTTGTGGGCTTTCTCTAGTGTCCTACAGTTCTCTGCGGCTATTGGCCCATATATAATTAGGTTTGTGTTATTAATAAAGCCTATCTCCTAGGTCGCCCCTTTCTTAAAGGTGTTAAGCAGGTTGCTTATAAAGAAGAGGAAGAATATAGGCAATAGAGGTAATCCTTATGGTATTCCTATTATAACTGCAATAGGGGGGCTCTGGTATCTGCTAAAGACCAGTAATGTTTCTTTCTGGCCTATAAATCCTTGAATAAACTAAATAATCTATTTTAGGAAGCCCTTTGCCCTAAGGATGTATAGGAGACGCTTATGGGGTATATTATTATAGGCGCCGCTGATATCTAGGCTAAGTATTAATACTATAAAGTCCTTTCGCATAGCCCATGCAGTTTTAATGGTAGTAGCGAGTAGTATAAGTGCTGATAGCGTTAAGCGATTCTTTCTTGCCCCTATTTAGCTTTGTGGTAGTAGGGCGTATTCCTCTGCCGTGTCTGCTATATAGTCCGCTATAACCTTTTTTAAGATCTTGCTTAGGGTGTTTTCTAAGGCAATAGGGCGGTAGCTTCCTAGAATTAAGTAGTCTGCTTTACCTTCTTTTTATAAGATAACCGTCGTTATAGATCTTCTAAGTCGTAGGTAGTAGCCTATTGCAAAGCATGCTCTGGCTACGTCTGCAAGCTAAGGTGCTATAAGTGGTCCATAGGTCTTTAGGGCTTTGTTTAGAATCCTATTTGGTCCTAGTACTATGTTGTTTAAGAGGCGGCTAATAGTTCTGGCTATTTCTTTAGTTATTATGTCGCTGTTAACCCTTAGGCGAGTTACTGGTGTTTTACTAGTGATATTACTAAGGTCTACTAGAGCCGGTTAAGGGAAAAATCTTTCTATAAGGATCTTTGCCTTCTCATTATTGTTGCTTGTGGCCTATGGTTCGCCTACTCTTTATAGGGGTAGTAGGTGTAGATCTTCTACTAGGCGTCCTACCTTTTTCTTTACCCATTTTGCTATGGTCCAAAGGCCCTTGTTATAGGGGAGACTCGGGTTAGTAATGTGTTTGTTTATAAACTATCTCCAGTTATTCCTTACTTCTTTTCTTAGGGTATTTTTTAGCTAGTTTCTTATATCTTTATATTGTCTCTCATCCTTAGAATTGTGGCTGCTTATATATTTCCTCCTTGCTCGTCATTGGCCGGCTACAAGGGCCGCGTACTGTACGGACCATATATATTACGCGTAGGGGCCCGGTTTTAAAACTAGGTAGTGCTCTTCTAGCCCACTTTTAATTGCTGCCTGGATCCTTTCTAGTCTTTAATTAATTTCCTTGGGGGTAGCCAATGAGCCTCGCTTGTTTAGTATTAGGTAGATTTCTTTTAGGTCTTAGAGTTGTTATTTAATTATATTAAGGAAGCTATCTATATTAAGCTTCCTTATTGCATATCTTTTGCCATTTAGTTGCGCCTTAATGTCCAGATCTAGTTGTATCTAGATAGGGATATAGTCTAAGGTAAGTACCTATTCTTCTTTAGGGGAGCACCTTTTAAGTCTCTAGTATAGGTTTTCGTCCATAATTGTAAGGTTAATTATACTTTTAGCGGTGCCCTATTGCCATATAATTGCACCTAGGGGGGTAGCTAGCTTAAGGCCCCCGTTATCTATAGCTCTTAGTAGGCACTCTACCTGTTAATTAGCAGCAACATAGATGCCCCCCTATTATGGGTAGTGGAGGTTTATGTCTCCTAGTAGGATAAACTCTGCGCGTTTAGTTTCTAGCAAGCTTATTACAGATATAATATTCTCTATCTATGCTACCCCTTCGACCCTAGGGTTATAGACATTAATAATTTATACTAGTCCCCTATATATCTAGATAGTTATAACTATAATATCTAGGTTAACTACCTGCTATAACTATAAAGCAAGGCTGATATTTTTGCTAATTATAAAGCATACATATATAGCTGCTTTTGGTTTATACAGGAGCTGGAATCCTTAGGGGCAGTATATTAATTATATATAGGTATTATAATACGGCTCTTATATAGTAAGAATATGGTGTTTCTCTGGGTCTAGACTGTCTAGTAGGGGCCTTACTAGACGGTGGTTCGTATTG
>Ga0307507_10006424_pt1 | contig 18061 bp, 21 predicted proteins | sample 7_EM_MG_FD_207223 | JGI IMG/M metagenome (GOLD analysis project Ga0307507, IMG submission 207223) | Populus trichocarpa ectomycorrhiza microbial communities from riparian zone in the Pacific Northwest, United States - 7_EM | ecosystem: Host-associated > Plants > Roots > Unclassified | place... | reverse complement strand
ACGGTCGCAAAGGAGTGCAGTATGAAAATGAAGATATCGATGTACTACTTACAAGATTATGTTATTCCTAATCGCGTCAAAATTACACGGCACGGCGACTGCGAAGAACACAACCACACGCTTGAAGAATCAGATAGATTTAAGCGTAATTCAAAGCTGCGGAAGCTTTTCGGCCAGGAGCTGCCTCCGCGATGAGGATTTTGAACGGTATAAGCTTATGTGGGAGGACTGTGGGTACGAAACGTACCAGGGCGTTAATAAGGAGTAATATAGCAAAGGATATTGACGACGACCCGTTCGCCCCTGTTTGCCGTCGGCTTAAGATGAGGGAGGCTTTAGAAAGTATTAAGGATCGGTACTACCAAATAGAGGAAGCTCCATTAAAATATAAGGAAGATGACCCTGAAATGGCAGATAAGATTATGAATTGGTGGCTCGCAAAGCTCAATCGAGCCGCCGGTGAGGTATGGCAGCAAGGGATTGAGCAGTTTATTAAGGAGGAAGGGCTTCCTATTACAATAGATGAGACGCCGGAGGTAATAGTTGACGTGTAGTACACCAGAAAATCCATATACAATTAATTCCTCATACATTTGAATAACCTCATATTTTGATGATGCTTGGTGAACCTAATGGATATGAGCAAGGAAGCCGCGTTCCCCGTTGATTACTATGGCGCGCCCACAGTAAACATCGGGGATTGGTGCCAGCGAAGTCACCGACGCATTAGGGAGCGAGCATTGCTCGGCGCTTATGTAATTCTGCACTTTACAAACACCCTTGTTGTTTGCCAAGACAGTAAGTGACCACGCGAAAGTTAAACACCAATTCACGGTCAACACAACTTTGTCGCCAAAACGCATATGATCCTCGAACCCGCCATATTTCCGCCTAACTGCACCTCTCTCTTCCCAGCCCGTCCACTTGTAACCCTCTTCGGCCATGCTGATCTAGCTGCTGTTCCGCAATGGAACCCCGCCCCCAACACATTCCACCACAAACCTCTAAACAAGCCAAGGCAGCATACAAAAAACATGGCTTTCGTCTCTCAACCCGCGACCTGCGCGAGATTGAGCGCGCAGAAGAGTTGCAGCGGCGCGCTGACCGCATCAAAGAACAGGAACGCCGCAAGAAGCTAACGCAGAAACGCAAAGCGGAGAAGGAACAGAGGGAGCGAGAGGCCAGGGCGAAATCAGGCATTGGATTGGCAACACAGCTGGCGGGATATAACCATAGCCAAGTCAGGATGAAGAGCGGTATGGAATCATTTCTAAGGAAGGGAACGGTGCGGGAGGGAGCTGGGAAGGATATTGGAGAGAAGCCGAAAGGAGTTACGGATGTCTTGTTGGAGGAAGAGGGGGAAAAGAAGCCGTCGGATGGAGGTAGTGGGGTTCAAACAGCTGTTTCGCGCCACGAATATGCAAAAGGAGCCAGTAAGGGCCGGTGGAGTCAAGATAGGCTTGACGATGGAACACTGCTAGAGGCGGATTCTGGGGGAGTCTCAGAGCCTTGGGATATTGAGGATGTGGATGATGAAGCATTCATGGACGCAATCGAAGATGAGGCTTCGATGCCTAAGCAGCATATTCTAAAGGCACTGCGACAGCCCGAACTAAAGCGAGAAGAAAGAAGCAATCATCACCGAGAAGATTCGAGCTTCGTTCGCCTCCATGGCCCAGTGGACGCCGCCATTGAAAGACTACTAGATCCCCTCTCGGATCCTCTGGTGGAATTTCTCTCGCAAGACATCTCATCTAACCCCAACAGTTGGGATCCTGCTCCTTCTCTTCTCCATAGGTTGAAACCTCCGGGTCTTCCACCACATAGGCTCCGTATCAAAGTTGGATGTACCGTTGTCCTACTAACAAACTTAAACACGAACATCCATATATCGGAAAGAAGCCATTTGCGTATCCTTAGGATTGCAAATGAGAGGCTCGAATGCTTGGTTTTAGATGGCCAGCTGGAAGGTACCAAGAGTATCCTGACACGAGTACCATTTTCTGCGCAATACAGGAGTGAGGATCGGTATTCCTTTGCTAGAAGGCAGTTTCCCGTGCGGGTCACTACCAATCCATATCAACTCCAGAAGAAACCTGCCAAAACCACAGACAGCCACAAACGATCGAATGCTATCCATGATAACCCAAAGAATCTGCCCGAAACAAAGAAGCCGAAGGTCCCAGAGTCATTTACTAAATCATCCATACCAGCTTTACGGATCTTAAAATCCCCGACGGCTACTAAACCCCGAAACATGACTCCCCAAATGAATGACTTTTGGGACAATTTCCTGGTCAGCGGCACTCAGATAGCTCGGGAACTCTCGCCAGAACCGGTTCTAAAAGCACAAAAATCCATAGCAGAGTCACCAGAATTTATGCCGTGCACGCAAGATCTCGATTTTTCAGCAGAAGACTTGGAAGAGCTTGGGAGCTCAATCGCTAATGACACGCCTCAAATTCCGCAGAAAATCGTACCAGAATCCTGCCAGTCTCGTTCCTCACAGAATGCTATCAATAAATTGCCTCCTAAACCTCCAAATTACCCAAGGACTGCCTCAGCTAACTCGGTTACCACGCCCCAAAGGCTGATCCGCGCAAGCGATAACCCTAATAGGGGAATGATGCTTCCTCCACCTCTACCTGCATTTTCCCGACTTACCAAACCGGCAACCCAACCTAAAACTACCCCTCCACTACACCAAATTATACAGCCCATTTGGACCCACGAGCAATCAATTACGCCCTCGCTAAAGGATTTTGGCGTCTCCACCCAAGACCTAGTGTCCATCGTGGAAGATGACCTACCCATTTCCTCGCCGCCCATTTCGGTTTAAGGCATATCTGGGACCTGCCGTGGCATTATCAATGCATGATTGGAACTTGGTTAACAGCACTTAATTTCGGTGATTAGAGGAGATTTTACTACGCAGACATAGTTCCAGCCTCCAAGCGACGCAGGATGCATGAACCTCGACCCAGCCCTCACATTCTATGTGACTCATCAATTCGATCTCTTGTTGAGGCGTACACTTAAGTGTTGTTTTAGCTATACCTCTTGGGTAGCTTCATATAATTAAAAATATTGTAAGAATTCTTCTGCGTATTAGGTTTGGGAGTTCTTCGGACAGCGCCTAGCGGGGATGGCTGTATGAATAAGCGTATGGAACAATACAGGGTAAGTCTAATATTTCAAGGCTGAAAACCTGGATCTCGCAATAGCAGTTACTGCGCGGGGCAGAGGCCCCAAGTAGCATCACAAATTGAAGGTACAGACTTCCATAGCTTTTTGCTTGCGAGTTACTACCGATTGCCATACGTGGCATGAAATGAATTGGATATCAAAACTACCACTATCATATCTGCATGTCGTCCTGTTCTCCCTGAACCCCGCCCCCTCCCTCTTCGTCCCCTTCATCTAAGTCCTCAAGTGGAAAGGTCAAAATAGCTGCCACATTCCCTAAACTTTCCAACCTCTTCCCACTCTCATGCAATGAACTCAGTACCCTGATCTCTCCGCCCTCCACCTCTCTCACCCGGTCAACCAATCCCACCCACCGTTTCCGCTCTTCTACGTTCTGCGCTCGGAACAGAGCGTTGCTAATCAATAAAACGCCACCGCCACGTCCTACTGCGCCTTTCTCCACCGCACCCTCTACTTCGCGAGGGCCGTACCAAGCTCTCCCATCATCTTGCCGTAGCAGAGTGAAGAAGCGGTCCATAAGTGCTGTTTCACGGGCGTATTTTGTATCGGCCAGTTTACTCAGGACTGCGGGCGAGGACAGAACCTCTGCTAATGCGTGCTGGTGGCCAGAGGAAGAGTGGGCAACTAAAATCAAAGGTATGAGGGCGAGGAGGGGTTTATTATTGTTCGTGATGGCATAGTTGCGGAGATAGGTGAGAAAGGAGTTGGCTGTGAAGCCCGGAGAGGCGAGGAGGAGAGGTTTGAGGGGTGTGGCCGTGAGGTCGATGTGGCGGAGGAGGGTGGAGAGGAGGGTGGAGAAGAACTTTTCGAGCGCCTAACACTACCTATTAGTTATCTGCTCCGCAGATCGGAGGCCAATTGACTTTGAAATTAAATACACCATACCTTTTCATGCCCATCCAACCCCCCCTTCCTCTTCCTGGGTATCGGCACCTCGACCCTCTGCCTCAAAATCGTCTGATGCTCCGTAATCAGGCAAATATTCGCCAACCCGTCCTGCATGACGACGGCCCACACCTCGGCGCGCTTCGTCGCGTCCAGCGCCTCGCGCAGCATCTCCACCGCCACGCTGTCCCACCCGTCCGCCTTCTCAATCGTGAACTTGCGCTGCAGCTCCAGGTCCAGCGTGTGGTAGCTCCCCAGCTTCACGTGCTCGCTCTCCGCCGCCACTTTGCCCGCGACGTGCAGCTGCCCGGACCCCACGTCGAAGTCGGTCGAGGTTACGCGGATCGTGAGGTCCATGGGAATGCGGGCCGAGGCCACGGAGCCGCTGTCGGATTCTTTGGTTACACGGCGCATGGCGCGCGCGCGCAGGAGGTCGTTGGGCTGGATCAGGTTGTAGGCGTGCCACTGCGGAGCTGTTCAGTACGGTGCGGGGCGGCGAGAGGGGAGGGAGGGACTGCGGACCATGTCTTCTGGCTCTTCGGGGAGGAGGGTCGCAAAGCCGGAGCCATCTTTGAGCTCGATTTGCTGTTTAAGCAGGCGCATGGTGGCGATTGTGCGGTGGTAATTAAGAGCTCGTCGAAGTGGGATGTGGAAATTTCCCGTGGGGTATTTGAGGAGCGAGGGGAGAAATTAAGGGTTAGATGAAAGCGCATAGAGCTGTATTGTGAAAATAGTGGCTTGGCTCTCGTACTCTGGCAAACCTGCTAGGAGGGCCAATTTTGTGGGAATAAGGGCGTTAGACAGCAAACGGTGTTCTAGAATCGAAAGTGACGTGGTACGGGCAGCGGGTACCTATCGATAAGCTCTGCCGTTACCCAAATGCTCTCGGACCAATCTGGTCTTTATGATCTTCACGCCATGATTATTATCTTGGCAAAGTGAGCTTCCGGGGTGTTCTATTATCTATTCTAGCAGTTATTGGAATATAAAGGTTAGCTTAAAGCTCTAACGTGTCCAGCAAATTGCTTTTCATCCAGCTCTGGTGTCAACGACCTGGCTCCCTAACTTCTTCAATAGAGGAGAGCAAACGAGACGGTATATATGCTGGATTCTATTTTGCATTGTACCTCGACCTCGACCTCCAAATCCTCCTTCTCTTTGCTGAATCCAATTGTCATGTAATCTCTTCTATTGGCTTCCATCCGGAACTCTTCCCCTCTTTCATTGCCACATTATCCGACAATGCTACCGCCTTCCAAACCCAGACAGCCATTCACTTGTAATAATACAACTTTGGAAATAAGGGAACTGATTCCTGGTAAGGGTTTAATCCTGACTGGTGGTTGGATCCCATGTGCAAGGCTCGTATACCCCAGTATCCAATGATTTCATTTCTTCCTCAGAAAGCTCGAAGTCATAGATATTCGCATTCTCCTCGATCCTGGACTTGTGGACAGACTTAGGTAACGGGACGAAACCCTAGTAAATATGTCAGAATTTAAAAGTGGAACAGGATCTAAACTCCCGCCTTACCATTTGCAGGCTCCACCGCAGTAGGATCTGGGAAGTAGTCTTATTATACTTCTTCGCAAGAGGCATAAGAAGCGGGTCGTTGATCTTCGTGGCGCGAACTAGCGGAGAGTATGCCTACGACAGTTAATCTATCCCACAGCTCAAGAAGTCAAACGAATACCTATACCTCAAGAATCACGCCCCTCTCCTTACACCAGTCCACAATGTCCTTTCTTGCAAGCCACGGGTGCAGCTCCACTTGGTTTACACTTAACACCCCACCCTTCCCCTTGCCCTCAATTTGCTCCGTCTCTTTGATATACTCTTCTAGCTCTTCCAAATGATGCACTCCATAATTCGACACACCAATCGATTTCACCTTCCCCGCCTCCACCGCATCCGCAAGCGCCCTCCATGCCTGCAGCCTCCCCTTTCGGCCACCATACGGCGCATGGATGAGGTACAGATCGATGTAGTCAAGCCCAGTTTTCTGGAGCGTAGCATCCACATGCTTCTGCGCATTGTCGTAACCGAGCTGACCTGCCGGGATTTTCGTGGTGAAAAACAGCTGGTCGCGGGGAATGCCGGATTTCAACATGCCCGCAGCGGAGGTCTCCTCGTTGCGGTAGCCGACGGCGGAGTCGACCTAAAAATGGCATGAGCAGCGGAGCAAAATGGAGAGATTGCGGAATGCGTCTGCGCGTCTCACATGTCGGTAGCCCACTTTGATGCCGTGGGAGACTACTTCTTCGGCGATGTCCGCCGGGCTGGGAGCGGGTCAGTCGAGGTTGGAGATTTTATGGACTCTGAAGAGGGTTTTATACGTTTGATAGACCTGGTTTGATTAGTGTTAGGGTTTATGATATTTCAACACCATTGTACACTATATGAATGAAACGCGATGGCCGAGAAAGGTAAACGAATAAAAGGACGATTTAAAAATAGAAGGTAACACAGCGGAAACTCACTCCGTATCCTAGAACTGGAATTTCATATCCAGAGTTCATTCGATACTTTGTATTGATATCAAATTTCGTCATGGCTGCAGCAGAAATACTGAAAGGACGTTGGAGGGGTTGCCTGAGAGTCCGCAAATGTGACTGTAAGATGCTTGTTCGAGAAACCACAGTCTTCATGCTCAGGGCACTCGATAAAGATGCCCTCTTATATCTCCATAGAGGTCGAAGCGTGATTTCAAATGCGCGATTAACTATTACTGAGCTTTGCGATAGGGGCGTACGTCGCTTATGTACATCGCATTACAATCAATTGTGCACTTGGACCAAGACTCTTCTGCCACCAATAAGATTACTTAGAATCCATAAGGCGGTAGGGGAGAGACTGTAATGCCTTAATAATACAACGGCAGGAGATATATAAGTCTAGAAAAGACATTAATTCAATTAAGAATCATGGTTTACGTACCCCAGAATATATAATAAGTTTTATTTGGTCAATAATGTGGTTGATTGCATACGATTCCAAGTTATCTTAGTAATATGGCACGTGATTGATTATAATATGAGCCATGCTAGTCGTTAAAGGAGCTGGAACAATCACGTGATGTGTATAAAGAGTTTAAATGTTTTAAATTCCAAAAACCCCTTTATTATAAATTTATTAGCGTTCTAGAAAGGGTTGAATTTAGAAATCCCAAGGAACCGTTCATCAAATTGATGCCACGCAGCAGCTACTCTAGATATGGCTCTGACCTCCAAAGGAAACTCGCCGCGCCTCAGAGAGCTTTGGTAAATCTTAATTTGAGATGCGGGTTGGTTCGCTTGTTACAAGTTTATGTCCTGCCTAAAGGCCCTCAAGAGCTTGTACATGGTGGTTATGGTGTGCTATCAACGATTTATGGGCGGCTAGAGAAGTGCCTTACTTAACGAGGTAGGTTTGGGCTAGCTAGGTAAAACGAGACGCGGGAAACGTGTATAAATAGTTTTTAGCCTCCTATCAGATGTGACACAGATCGAGATCTTCTGGAGGAAGCTTGAGGTGGTGCCTCATATCTATCTTGCGGAAGATCATTATGCGGGAGAGAATTGTAAACATAGTTCGATACGAAGCGGACAGCTTAGAGAGCTTATCCGTGAGGGGGAGGATTGAAAAGAGCGAGCGGAAACATTGACAGGCTCCATATGAAAACTGCTATGCACCAAATCTAGAGAATACCACAGCTTTAGTGATGATTACGCAAAGCCCGAATTGGAATTTCACCAAATAGAAGACATAGAAGCCTACGGACTGAGAGTAGAAACAAGCAAACCACGCTGTACGCTGTACGCTGTACGCTGTACGCTGAAAAACTACTTCCCATGATCGTCTCTCCACTCTTCACCATTCCTTACCCCACTCGGGGATACATACCCACTCACTAGCCCGGCGTCACTATCCTCATCATCCTCGAACGCAGTGGGATCTGCTAGAGGTTGAGATTCCGGATCAGAGCCAGCTGCCTTCACCCTCTGCGATCCATGTTCATGCACGTCTTCATCCGCAGAAACCGAGACGCCTCTTGGTCCCCACCCACGAGCACCAGGTTTCGGCCGCGCGCCAGCTCCGTCGCCTGGGCCACCCAATGCGGGAGCCTCTTCCTCGTCAAAATCTCCGCTCTTCCGCCCAACGATGCGGCTGATGAGCCAACCCCGACTAAGATCATCTGAGTCTACAACACCACCGTGTCGCAGCTTCACGCGCTGCCTTGTCCAGTATACCCATGCGAAATCAATGATCAACGCTGTTTGGATGGTTCCGAAGGTCCAGGATGTAGGGTCTGTGTAGCCGGGCTCCCTGGCGCTCCTGACGATCCAGTTCAAGATGTAGAGAAAGCGATAGGTGCCAAGAGTCACCAAATAGAAGGAATCAATCACAGTCGGGACGGTAGTTTGGCGAAGAAGAAGAAGTTGTGGAATGACGCAGACAGATTCAAGTATTTCTGAAAAGGTCCAGAGAATCTATAGAGGGGAAGTGGAAGTTAGTATTAGCGTCATTTTTGCGGAGCCTTGAACCATGAGCGAAGTTGGTATTCACCTTGAGGATCGTACTAGTTCCAACCATATGCTTCTTGAATATCAAAAACCAGAACGGAGTAATTATCACTGAAGCAAGGAAGCAATAAACGCCAAACTTCCACGCCTTTTCTCGTTCTCTTGTCCGCGCATAGACGCGCGTCATCAGAAGGATGATGTAGAGCGAGGATACCGTGTAGAATATTTTTAGACAGAAGTTCCATGTGTGTTCCCAGTCACTCGTAATGGGTACTTTGAAGATATCCAAGTAACGGGTGAGAAATACGGCGGCATAGAGGGCTTGGGTAATGAGGGAAATGCCTAGTAACAAGGAGTTAGCTATCTGCATAAACCAAAAGGTCCTAGAGCACGGTAGAGTACCTTCGGCACTGCTGTTGGAGTGTATAGACCAAATCAAAATCAACTTTGAAGTCGTATGCGAGACGTCTCCAAGGATGTGGAAGACGTTGAACGTGAAAGGTGACATGGTAAGGCTGAGAAGGGCTCAAGCTGCTTGAACGGGTAATCAGGCCGTAGCGGATCAGTAGCGCATAGCAGTGCTATTTGAGGATCGCCTCAAAATAGGAAGAGTATTCGAAAGGTGGGATGCGAGACCGATGGATTAGGTGTAATCTATAATAAGGTGTTCTTGAGCTCCCATTACAGGTTGTCGTCGTGGCTTCGCGGGTCCGTGCAAACTGAGGAACAAAGCCGCCAAGCCAGTTCAGCTGAAACCGCATTACGTGGAACTCGCAGCCACCATTCTACCCACAATTAGCGGATGATGCAACGGCTTCTTAGACTCTTCTAAGATTCTTCTATAAGCTTTATAAATATCTTAAGGCTTGGAGAACAGCATGTCGTCAGTGAAGAGGTGACGATGGTATGGGATAAGGTCATTACCGTCGAACTTGAAAGTTAAGTTATCGGCGGGTAATTGATTCTATTACGTGTGCTTGCTTCTGGCCACCAGTTTCCATATTTCAACAATTGATGAGTAACAAGACTAAAAGCATCTCGCCGTCAAGTGTTGGCAACATTATGCCCATAATAACCAGAATAACGACCTAATCTCTCGGGAGTATTCAGTATGTGGGCCGGTCAGTGGACGTCAATCAAACTGGGAATACGGTACTGGACTGTGGCTTTTAGGCCTGCTCGAGAGAGCCTATGCTGTCGCATCAATTCCAACCACTTCCAATGTGATTGTAGTAATGGCATTACTATTAGTTTTATTGATCCATACTTAGTGGATCGCACATTTCTATGACGCTGCAGCATGCTGTTAAAGAGCTTTGAGGGGAACCACACATCCATGATCAACACGTTAGTTGATTTGACTTATATCTTCCGTGTAACAAGTACTAAGTTTTTCAAGATCGTCTAAACCCAGTCACATAGTATTCCATTTATTTCCTCTGACGATGCCGAATGAAAGCTGTAAAGGTAAAGATGAGTATAGGAAGAACAGTCGCAACTTCGCAAATGTCTCGAAACCATTCAACTCCACAGTGATAGACTGGTGAACCATTCTGATATCGATTTACAGAGGCAAGGTTACATCTTGGGTAGATAAACAGCTCCGAACCGGTCTGCCCTTCCAAGTATCGATGAACGGTAGCCCAAACCTGCTGGAGAAAAAGTCTGGTATTTGCAATTGCTCAGCGCAGCAACCTTGATATGCTGCAGATATGTCGAATGGCGGAGGTTTATCAGGGCTAATCTCGAATTTCATAGTTTGCATCCTGATGGTGAGTAGGGGGTACGATCTATGATTTGCCATAATTCCTCGATTTCATGTACGGTACTGAGAACATATGATTCTGTAAATTAAACTAAGCCAAAAAAAATTTGAGAGGTATGAATGTCAGCCAAGGAGCTGTTCGGTTGCAAGTTTTGGCTCCAGATTGGTTTGATTGTGATTCTGACGTGATCGTTCGGTTAAAGGCCCGGGAATAAGACTGAAGCTCCAGATCAACTCTATTCTAAGTCCCATTCTGATCTGAACTTGCAACCGAACGACCCCTTACTCTAGGTAATATTTTGACATGGGTAATTTGGTGTGCTTCCTTTCTCGTCGGCAGACTTTCACATTTACGTTCGAAGGATCTTACCCAAGGAAAGACGTGCTGCGATGCCCTGGATCAAACGGTAGACGGGCCGCAAAGCAGGATACGTTTTACCAGATCTGAGATAGGTATGAGATGGTCGAAATTGGAGAAGGACGAGAGCCCGGGTAGGGTACGGGGTAGCTTGACCCTTAATCAAGCTGTGACGGAGAGGTCCGGATAATTGAAGACAGAGGGATCCGTGTGGTCGGTAGAAAAGAAGGTAGCAAGATGCATCGCTGGCAGCGAGGAAGAGAGAATTTGTCACGGCAAAGAAACGATGCCCAGGCGTGATTTGTAAAAGAGTCAGTTCACGTGCGGCGATGCAGGTCCTAGGTCCTCTTCCAGCCTGTTCGGGTAAAAGTGGCTTGGCAGGCGCCTGGTTTCGGTGCCGGCCCGTTTCAAGACAAGGAGTTTTCTTTGGTCGGTGATTTGCCGTCACTTCGCCGAGTATAAGCCTCAAATGTTGTCGCTCTCGCTTTCTGGAGCAAAAGGTATCGTCGCGATATGTTTTGGAATTCAATCCAATGACTCACCACTCCCACGCAGCCAAGGCGTATTTCTGCATATCCGCATGAGAAATTGCGGAAGGTGAAGCCTGGAAGAATTTCATGGCAGGACAAACCATGCACCAAGAGCTCGAAGAAGCTGTAAGCATGAGTGAAGTCAGCTCTCCAGAGAAGCATTCTCTTAGGTATGAAGCGAATCCGAATGCGGCAACTGTGCCAACTAACACCAAGCAACGGCGATCTGGCAGGTGCATGGGTGCGGGATCCCAACGGAATGGCGCCTCAAGGGCCGCCTCCCCAGACCCGGTTTGATCCTTCGAGGCGCAAAAACGCTTGGACCTCATGGTACGATTCCAGCTCATTTTGCAAAATTTAGCCGCCCGGTTTGTCGATCGGTGATACTCCTCCCTGTTCAGCAACACGACAATGCGTTCGCTTTCGTTCCTATTTGCCATGATTTTGGGCAACGTTGGGTTAATATGCTGACCGGGCTCGGTGAATGCAGACACAGCATCTGACCGTTCGTTCGGCCTCAGATACTTGTCTGCACATGTATTATTGGAGCCCGTCACTGTCAGCTTGCCCTGAAAGCGAAATACGTGATCATGGGCCATTAAGTTGGCGAGAAACTTGATGACAACGGTCCAATCGTGGCGAAAACCCCGGCTATGTTTGATTTCGCATCCGAAGCTACTTCCGGGGTATATCTTTCATAAACGATAAGACAATTCTGATGGAAGAATGAAATGACGAAATGAGGAGCTGAAGGGTGAAATGGTTGCGTTTGATGCCATGCCAAGAAATGTCTGCTGAATACTGCAGGAATGTATTGATACGGAGCAGGTGAATGCTTCGAACTAAACCTCTTGCTATTTTAAAACTCGATGTGTCAGCTGATACTGTTCCAAAAGTGATATGCCGAAGCCCAACTTTCTATGTACACATTTGTGCCGTCCTGCAACAGCACATAAACAAAAAAAAAAGCGCCTTGTTTTATTTCCAGCCACATTGTGTAGCAAAAGTACAACACCTTAAATCGTCGATGCGAAAGTTAAGAGGCCCTTAACGGCTATTCATCAAAGCTGAGGAAGTATCACCTAGGAAGGATTCCGGAATGACCCACGAATAGCATCCGACTATTGTCCCGCCGCGTCCATGGAGTTTCAGAGAGTAGCCCATCAAGTATACATACGATCAATCAAGGGCCTTTGTTCCATGAGGGATGCAGGGGGTGTTGGATATGATTTGCATTGGCAACAAGTGCGCGACGTCTGACGGGAATCCCCGCTGGCATCAATCGCAACAGCTTGCTGCAGCTCTCAAGGAGATCAGGACGCGGGCGGGCGCTAGGACCGCGATTGGGATGATCATTAGACATCGATGCCACCCAAGAGGACCGGCGCAGAATCGAAGGCCGTAGAGAAACGGCACGGTGGGCACGTCCTTCCGGTTTGGATGGAGACAGAAAGCATGGGGCAGTGGGCAATAGACTTGATTAAGCATTTGAGAGCGGTTTTAGCCATTGGGATCAAAGCAACGAAAACGGGGGAATCGCAGGTGGCTGACCGTGCGTGAGATGTCGAAGATGAGGGTGGAGCGGTCGGGGCAAAAATACGAGAAAAAGGTATGTGCCCCGAAAGGGGCGAGATTAACAATATTTGAGTCTATTATTGGGCGAATTAGCTGTCAATGGATGCCTCTGACACTCCCGGTTGGGGGTCTATTAGGCGCCCTCGCTAGCTGGCAGGGCCTGCGTTTCATGTCTGACAAGCCGTGTTGGGGCCATTTTGCTGCAATTACGCGCCCTGCTCGACCAATCGCCGGTACGTGCTAATTAAGATTTGAAATTCTCCGGCCTGCAGGCTGAGAACTGACTATACACTTCACCACTCACGCCTTGATCTGAGCGCCATCTGCAAGACTTCGACGAGGCGCAAATGATCCGACATTGCTATCTCCAGCCCTTCTCGAAGGATGCAAATCCTGGTCACTCCAGGGCAGCAGCCAAGGCACCGCCGTAGAAAAGCACAGACAATCGTTCGTCACAATCACGCTGCGCTGCAGCAAGGCAGAATGCATTTCGATCAGATGAAAGATGATGGACGGGGTTTTGACCCTGCGGCAGCACCGTCAGCGACCCTTTCCGCCCGCGTCCGGGAGGGAAACACTGGGGGTGCTCGCCTGTGCTGTGGTGCGAACTGTTGAGGCGGCGGCGATGCAGCACGCTCGAGACGGTTGATTCTCCTTGCTCCGAGGGCATGAGATCTTCAAATGTCATCTACCTCCTTCTAAGCATCGTCGACCCTCTCGGCACCCAAGAGCATGTTCCTGGCGATGGGCAGGCCGCGCCATTGGACCGGGCATGCCCGCAGAAGGAAACGCACGGCGACGAGGCTCAAGCCTTCCCGGGCCCTTGGTGTGCAGATGGAGAAGGCTGGCGCTAACTTGCATGGCCAACGAGCTAGTAGCCTCGAGGCCTGCTAAATCCGTCAACCAGGGTAGCGATAGAGTTGTCGCACTAACGCTCTGAGGCTGCGTGAGCATTGTCATACTGCGATAAATAATCTTAGACCTCCGCCATGCTTTCAACATCCAAGTGTCCAAGCCTGCATCCTCCTGCTTTGTAGAGCTGTGCCATACTAAACGCTCTACTGCGGAGGTGTCCAGCCTCGTTATGCCCGGCTAGTCTGAAATACACTCTGGGTGCAAGCACTCATGCCTGCGGTACTGAAAAGTGCTGTGCCCCCACCAACCAAACTATCGTGGCCAACACCTTTCCACCAACACCACTCTTCTACCGCTCTCCCACCGTCCCCTATTGAAATGTCCTCAGAGTCCTTGCCTTCCTACATGCCTGGCATTACTGAGGCCTCTCTTCCTCCTCAAGACATAAGCAGTGGCTTGCCAAGCTCCAGTTGGTATAGTACTAGCATTCCTGCCCCAGAATGCCAAACCGAGGTCAGCATTATTTACATACCTGCACTACCACTGCTGATAGCACTTCAAAGCAGGCTAGCTATGGTCAGTTTGGATACGACCCGCCCTACGTGACGCCACACACTTCATCTCTGGCTTCATTCTCCCCTCCAACGGAATTCTCAAAGAATGTTGATGCTCCGCTTTCTGAATATCAAAAGGCTTCCTCGTTGACTGGATTTTCTCCCGCTCCGGAATTCTCAAAGGCCACCCAACCTCCCACCCAGGAATACACCAGGGTATCTGAGAGCTCTTTCGCCAACATTCCGAGGACGACTGATCCCTCTTACCTTTATGGCTTCGTTCATATAGACTCTCAATTGCCAGCAAGACCTCGTAGTAGTCCTAGCACTTTCAGTCCTACTAACCCTCCGGGTGGACCGATAGATTACTCTTGGACCCTGAACCCATTAGGGATATCAACTTCTAATGCACATGAGTCGTTCTATTGCGGCACAAGCTGCCCGCCCGTGCGAGCCCGCACCCCAAGATGCAGCGAACCTTCTATGACTCCAGTTACTGAGATTGCAGCTCCTCAGCCACGGCGTACGTACGCTCCGATACTGCCGCATCCAGTTGGCGTGCAAAAGATAGGCCAGTTGAAACGCCCTCGTGAGGAGGAAGATTCTCCGGACGCTACCAAGAGAAGGAAAAGATCGGAGTCTTCTACAATCCCTGTGGATCTTGGAGAAGAAGACCGTCTTTTGATCCAGCTGAAAGAGGAGGAAAATATGCCCTGGAAAGACATCGCCATCAAGTTTCAAACGGACCTCGGAAAAGTTTACCAGATCCCAGCACTGCAAATGCGACTAAAGAGATTACGGGAGCGGATGCGAGTCTGGAGCGATGCTGATGTGAGGGCCTTGCGTTCGGCGCACGAGTACTGGGCTCAAAGTAAGTTTGAGATAATCAGCCAGAAGGTAAGTTTTTCCCCGAGGTTTCTACACTTCACAAGCTTAAATATCTAGATGCTCGAATACGGTGCGGCCGAGCGGTGGTCAGCCCGTCAATGCGCCCGAAAATTGGCGGAGATTGACCCAGGCCCAACACCCTATACTACCTACGATCATTCTACACCTTCGTATACGACTTACACAATGAGCCCAGTTGAAGGCCCGCCTTTCCTGCCCTTCCTACACATACCTTAATGAGCTTCATTCCCGACACTTACTGAGTGATAAATGGGGTTAAATGGGGGAATTGATCGATCCCTTCTCACGATTTGCAACCATGGCTATGATGGCTATCTAGGTCAGACAGCATTCCCTCGCTCGGTTGTCCTTTTCTTTCCTGAAGCGTTTTGTGCGCTGTTTTCGTGCGCTGTTTCATGCCTTCAGGTCTTACGTTATTCGCTTCTTTCTTGTACGTATTTACACCCCTCACCAGGGTTAACAGGTGCTAGTCGCTGCAGATGTTAGTTGCGCGACTGGAAATCATGCATTGGCATGATTGGGGAACGCGGCCATCAAACCTCTCAACCGTGTATTAAGAGGTAACGCGGAACTCACAACTTCTTTCAACTCATTCATCATGAACATTCATCTCATACTCCCAGAGAATCTGGCTTCCAAATTGTCTTGGAATACCTCCTTCTCTTTCCACTGCTGTGCCAAAAATTCCCGACACACAGATACTAACTTCAGATCAGCCTGCACCACACGCTCGAAGCTACGTATGCATGAGCCGCGTAGGCTAATTACGCGTCTGGGGCTAAAATTGCTTTGCCGCAATCAATTTGCTCCTCTGAAAAATCCGTTGGTCACGAGCACCGACCTTGAGTGAATCTTGGTCAATTGGGTATGACGATGTCTACCTTTTCTTCATCCTTTCCGGCACTGTCTGTTTTGCGGTCCATGCTTACAAAATAAGTGACAAGGTAGTGCCCTAGACAGTTTCCAGAACAATCTCTTACAATGATCCGAATCTCTAGCTCCCAAACACGCATACCCTTTAGCCAGTCTGGCCGGCCTTGGTGGCTAGCAAGACAACGAAGCCAAGGTTCCTCCGTCTTACGAATGGTCGATCCAAAAAGAACATCAAGATTCTGATTACTTAGTCTAAAATTTGCAGCCCAATCCGTCTTGAAGAAAGCTCACATACTCTTTACAATTTCCAGGGCACTCGAAATTCGGCGGCAAAGTGAGAACATAACCAATCATATTAGCAAGGCCACGTACCTAATGCGACCTCAAATCCTCTACGCATATCTTCTCATGCATTGCCGGGCGGACTTGAAGGTAGAAGCGGAATATGCGGTAATATGAATGGCGGAACTCCCTCGCGCCTGCATTGCTTACACGCCCCCAAACTGTGCCGCTGATACGCCCGCGTAGCCCAACGGCTGCCTGGGGTGCCTGACCGTAACGATAGAAGCGGACTAGGATATGCGGCACAGTATGCTGGCTCTGATGTGGCAGAAAATTTTCCCCGTTTGCGCGTTTATTTTTTGTTTAAGCTCGACTGACGCGGCTCGCCGCCTGCTGCCTGCTCACATCTAGGCTCAATGCCAGCTGTCCAGAGTCTCACTACGAAGGGACTGTTTCACTTTTCATACTCTTCGTGATATCTTCCTGTTCTACTTGCATTCGCATCCTACTCCTCAACATCAAACTGTTTCCCTGGATCGCAAAATTGCAACACATCTGCAACTGCAATGACTACGGGCTGATCTGCGCAACTAACGGATGTTAGAGAGACTTCGCTGGCCCTTGAAATTCGCACCAACTGTTCCCTTTCATCAATCTTTCGGTCAGGCCTTGGAAGTTTTCCTTCAATATAACAATGGCAGATCACTTCAGTCCCATAGCCAACAAACGCTCACTCCCCTACAGCTGCTATCTCTCCGGGCCTCCTCCATTGTCGGGTTTTGCAGCTGCAAGTAATCCACACGAGGGCACTATAAATCCTTGCTCCATCACCTTCAGGTCTCTCCTCATAGAGGCTCTGTTTGCAATACTTTAATACTTCATACATCTTCTAGCCTTTGATGCTAGAGGGAGCGATGAATCTCGAGGGCACCAGCAAGGATACTATGTTTGTTAAGCTGCAGCCCAGGATATGCCATTTATACCTTAAGTCAACTATAAGCAATAGGTAGGATCGTAGGGAGCAGGGTCTTGTCTAAGCTCCAACCAGATACCTACAGATAAAAGTAAGAAGCACAGACAAGGAGCCTCTAGCTGCAGCACAATCTTTCTTACCTCATTGCTCTCGCTCGAGCCATTTGCTTTGTAAATTTCCGACCCAAGTGTGGTCTTCTTATTTTGACCACAAGTCCTTTTATTCATATCACATCTACCATCAAAACCTCCCAATCACTAAATATAAGGAATCTTTGGTTAACACAACCTTCCCTTCTTCTCCGCCGTTTCCCTTCCATCACTGTAGAGTGCTGAGCGGCGCACCACAGATAGAACCTAGACTGACTGAGCCAGTCTCAGACTTGCTAGCAAGCAAGCTGTCAAGCCCGCATTGACTATTAAGAGCTCCTTGCACGGCATCACGGACCAGCGAAAGTGCCTTGCACGAGTGCTCCTACCATATTTCGGTCTGTGCGGGCTTGACTGACTAACTAACCTAGACTTCAGCGCTTAATAAGTGTACTCCGACTATTTCAATGTAAATATTTGTTTTGACTGGATCGAGCTTTAAATGTGTGCAAATGTGTCCATGTACCGTCAATTTAAACTTGGGCATTTATAATATAAAAAATTTGTATTGTTGGGGCCAGTGAGGTTATCTATATTCAATATTGATTAACTATTATTGAATATTGAATATTGAACGTCAATATTCAATATCAATACAAAATCCGTCAATATTCAATATATTGAATATTGAATATTTTATATAT
>Ga0307507_10006423_pt1 | contig 18062 bp, 15 predicted proteins | sample 7_EM_MG_FD_207223 | JGI IMG/M metagenome (GOLD analysis project Ga0307507, IMG submission 207223) | Populus trichocarpa ectomycorrhiza microbial communities from riparian zone in the Pacific Northwest, United States - 7_EM | ecosystem: Host-associated > Plants > Roots > Unclassified | place... | reverse complement strand
GCCTGGCTCGAGCGCAGCCGGCTGGTGCTGGTGGTGGCAGCGCTGTTCGCGCTGGTGGACGTCGTCGTGCTCAGTGGCGTCCCGGGCGTGCTGGTGGCGGCTGCCGTGGTGTTCGCGGGCGCGTTCGCGGTGCTGCTGTGGACGCCCCGGCGGCGGCTGAGCGGGAACGTGGAGAATGGACCGGGTGAGCACTGAGTCGTCCCCGTCCGAACACGACGTCGAACCAGCGGAAACTCCCGAGCCGGAGACGCCCGCCAAGCCGCTGCCGAAGCGCCGCGTGGCCGTGGTGTTCGCCGTCGCCGTGGTGTTCTGGGTGATCGACCTGGTCACGAAGAACCTGGTCGTGGCGAACCTGGAGGGCAAGGAGCCGGTCCGCATCCTCGGCGGGCTGATCTACCTGCAGGTGATCCGCAACCCGGGTGCCGCGTTCTCGATGGCGACCGGGATGACCTGGATCCTCGCGCTGGTCGCGGCGGCCGTGGTCGTGGCCATCATCTGGCTCGCACGCCGGCTGCGCTCGGTCGGCTGGGCGATCGGGCTCGGCCTCGTGCTGGCCGGCGCCCTGGGCAACCTGACCGACCGGCTCTTCCGCCCGCCGGGCGCGCTGCAGGGCCACGTCGTCGACTTCATCTCGGCCTTCGCGCCGAACGGCAAGGGCTTCGCGATCTTCAACATCGCCGACTCGGCGATCTGCGTCGGCGGCGCCCTCATCGTGCTGCTGTCGCTGCTCGGCCGCGACTACGACGGCACGTCCACCAAGGACAAGAAGAAGGAAGGTGCCGAGTGAGCGCCCGCATGCTCCCGGTGCCCGACGGGCTCGACGGGATGCGCGTCGACGCCGGTCTCGCCAAGATGCTCGGGCTCTCGCGCACCATCGTGGCCGAGCTCGCGGAGTCGGGAGACGTCCTGCTCGACGGCCGCCCGGCCGGCAAGTCGGACCGGCTCGCCGCGGGCGGGCTGCTCGAGGTCACCCTGCCGGACCCGGCGGGCCCGATCGAGGTCATCGCCGAGCCGGTCGAGGGCATGCAGATCCTGCATGACGACGACGACATCGTGGTGATCGCCAAACCGGTCGGCGTGGCCGTGCACCCGAGCCCCGGCTGGACCGGCCCGACGGTGGTCGGCGGGCTGGCCGCGGCCGGGCTGACGATCGCGACGTCCGGGGCGGCCGAACGCCAGGGCGTCGTGCATCGGCTCGACGCGGGGACCACCGGCGTGATGGTGGTGGCCAAGAGCGAGCACGCGTACACCGTGCTGAAGCGCGCGTTCAAGGAACGCACGGTGGACAAGGGCTACCACGCGATCGTCCAGGGCCACCCGGACCCGATGCGCGGCACCATCGACGCCCCGATCGACCGTCACCCCCGCCACGACTACAAGTTCGCGGTGGTCCAGGGCGGCCGCCCGAGCGTGACGCACTACGAGGTCGTGGAGGCGTTCCGGGCCGCGTCACTGACGCACATCAAGCTGGAAACCGGGCGTACGCACCAGATTCGCGTGCACTTCTCGGCGCTGCGGCACCCGTGCGTCGGCGACCTGACCTACGGCGCGGACCCGGTGCTGGCGCGGAAGCTGGGGCTGACGCGGCAGTGGCTGCACGCGCGGACGCTCGGCTTCGCGCACCCGGCGGACGGCCGCTGGGTCGAGTTCGAGGCGGAATACCCCGAGGATCTCGCGAAAGCGCTTCGCATCCTTCGCTCCGAAAACTGAGTCCGTGAATGGCACATTGAGGGCTTTTAGGACCCTCAATGTGCCATTCACGGACTTAGTCCTCGATCGACCAGGTGAGGGTGCGCTCGTCCGGCTCCGGGCGCGGGCTCCAGCGGACCGAGACCACGCGCGTCGCGTCCGGGAGGACGTACACCGTGTGCCCGCCCAGCGTCTCGCCCGGGGCGACACCGATCTTGTGCGGCGGCCGGGAGGTCAGGGACACCGGGGCCTTGCCGATCGTCTTGCCCTCGACCGTGATCAGCTCGAGGTAGTTGTCCGGCAGGGAGACGAACGGGATCGCGCCGCGGTTGGTGATCTCCGTGTGCACCACGACCGAACGCTCGCCCTCGTCCAGCCGGTAGCCCGCCGCGCTGAACAGGTAGTCGGCCGGGTCCTGGACCTCCAGCAGTTGCACCGTGAGCTGCTCGCCCTCCAGGCCCTGGGTCTCCATGACCTCGCCGAGCTTGCCCTTCTTGCCACCCGAGACGGGCCGGGGCTGATCGTCGCCGCGCGCCCAGGACGCCGTCTGCGGCGGGCCCCAGGTGCTCAGCACCGGGTCCGGCGGCGGGGGCGCGAACTGCGGACGTTGCTGCTGCTGGAACTGCTGCGGCGGACGCGGCGGCGGCCCCGGGTACCGGCCCGAAGGCGTGCCCTGGACGTTGTACGGCCCCGAAGGCGTGCCCTGCACCGCGTACGGACCCGAGGGAGTCCCTTGGACGGCGTGCGGGCCGGACGGCGGGCCGGGCGGGGGACTCTGCTGCGGGACCGGCTGCGATGGCGGCTGGCTCGGGTACTGCGGCGCCGGGCGGTTCGCCCACGACGGTGGCGCGCCGGCGATGGCCGCGCGCAGGCCGTTCGGGTCGCTCTCCACGCCGACGAGCAGCGGCAGTCCGCTGCCGGACAGCGCGACCAGCCGGTAGGCGACCTCACGAGGATCCATGCCGACCTTCGCCGCGAGCTCGTGCACGGCCGCCTTGCCCAGGTCGGCGAGTGCGGCGAGCAGGCGGGTATCGACGGGATCGGTCACGGCCACTCCCTGAACGCTACCGCCTTGCCCTTTCGCCCGTGGAGAAGGCTGCCCGCGTGCCGCAGCCATCTCGGTTAGGGTCGGAAAAGCCTTGTCCGATGCACGCCTGGGGGTTTCGCTCATGACCGCGGTCACCGAGCTCGCCGACGCCTACGTCGAAGCGCTGTTCGCCGCCGACCCGCTGATGCCCGCCCTGCTGGGCATCCGCCCGGCCGAGCCGGGGCTGCCCGACTTCTCCGCCGAGGCCGAGCAGGCGTTGCGCGCGCAACTGTCCGCTTTTGCCGACCAGGCTCGCGAGCTGGATCCCGCCGGACTGTCGGCCGAGGACCGCGTCACCCGCGAGGTGCTGATCTCCAGTGCGGAAGGCCGGATCGCCGGGATCGATACGCGGATGTCCGAGTTCACCGTGACCGACCTGTTCGTCGCGCCCGCGTCGATGGTGCTCACCGCGCTGCCGATGGCGACCGTCGCCGACGCGCAGACCGCCGAAGCGCAGCTCGGGCGGCTCGCCGCGGTCCCGGAGTTCCTGCGGCAGGCCGCCCGGCGTCACGCCCAGGGCATCGCCGACGGGCTGCTCCCGGTGCGGCACCTGGTCGACGGCGCGATCGCGCATCTCGACCGGTACCTGGCCGAGCCGGACGCCGATCCGCTGCGCCGCCAGCCCGCGCCGGACGAGGCTTTCGCGAGCGAGCGCGAGCGGCTGATCGCCGAGGTCGTCCGCCCGGCCTTCGTCGAGTACCGCGAGTTCCTGGCCACCGACGTGGCGCCGCACGGCCGTTCCACCGAGCAGCCGGGCGTCTCCTCGCTGCCCGGTGGTGACGAGATCTACGCCAAGGTCGCCAGGGTGCACACCACCACCGACCGCACCCCGGCCGAGCTGCACCAGACCGGCCTGGACATCATCGCCGCGCTTGCCACCGAGTACCGCGAGCTGGGCGCGAAGGTGTTCGGCACGGACGACCTCCAGGAGATCTTCCGGCGGCTGCGCACCGACCCGGCGCTGCGCTGGACCAGCGGCGAGGAGCTGATGGACACCGCCCGCGCGGCCATCGAGCGGGCCGCCGCCGAGGCACCGAAGTGGTTCGGCCGGATCCCGCCGCAGCCGTGGGACGTCCAGCCGATCCCGGAGGAGGCCGCACCCGGCGCGCCCGGGGCGTACTACATACAGCCCGCCACCGACGGCTCCCGCCCCGGTATCTACTTCGCGAACACCTACCAGGCCACCGAACGGTTCCGCCATGCCGCCGAGGCGACGGCGTTCCACGAGGCCATCCCCGGCCACCACTTCCAGCTCAGCTTCGCCCTCGGCCTGACCGAACTGCCGCTGCTCCGCCGCATCGGCGACTTCACCGCGTACACCGAGGGCTGGGGGCTCTACACCGAGCGCCTCGCCGAGGAGATGGGGCTCTACTCCGACGATGTCGCCCGGCTCGGGATGCTGACGCTCGACTCGATGCGCGCCGGACGGCTGGTGGTCGACACCGGGCTGCACGTGCTCGGCTGGAGCCGCCGGCAGGCCATCGACTACCTGGTCGAGCACACGCCGATGGCGCAGGTCGAGATCGAGTCCGAGGTCGACCGGTACATCGCGTGGCCGGGGCAGGCGCTGGCGTACATGGTGGGGCGCCTGGAAATCCTGCGGATCCGCACCGCGGCGAAGCAGAAGCTCGGCTCGCGCTTCGACATCCGCGCGTTCCACGACGTCGTGCTTTCCGGTGGCGCGCTGCCGCTTTCGGTGCTGGAGCACGTGGTGAACGAATGGGTGGCCGGCTACGGGGACACCGTCAACGGCCTGGCCGACGAGGTCCTCGCCCTGCACTTCGAGCACGAACCGATCACGCCGTCTGTGCTGGGCCTGCCCGGTACGCACGACCGGCTCGGCGACCAGAGCGCGGCGGAGGTCGAACGGCTGCGCGCGGGTTACGCGGACATCGCGGCCCGCGCCAAGGCGCTCGACCCGGCGACGTTGTCCGCGACCGAGAAGGTCACCCAGGACGTGGTGATCTCGCACGCGGAGACGTCGATCGACCGGCTGGACTCGCGGCTGGCGGACTTCGCGGTCAGCAACGGCCTGCACGCGCCCGCCCTCGAGATCCTGCTCTACCTGCCGTACTACGCGCTGGACGACGAGGCCAAGGCGCGCGGTTACCTCAGCAGGCTGGCCGGGCTCGAGACCTTCCTCGACACGCTGATCGGCCGTCAGCGCGTGGCACTGGCCGACGGCCTGGTGCCGCCGGCGTACCTCGCGCAGGTCGGCGTGGAGTACATCGACCGGTATCTGGCCGCGCCGGAACTCGACCCGCTGCTCGTCACCCCGGAGGTGCCCGTCGAGGGCTTCGAGGCCGAGCGCGATCGGTTGCTGCAAGCCGTGGTCCGGCCCGCGTACGCGCGCTATCGCGACTTCCTCGCGGACGAGGTCGTGCCGGTCGGGAAGCCGGAAACCGAGCCGGGGATCGGGCATCTGCCGGGCGGGCAGGAGAAATACGCCGCGCTGATCCGGGCGTCGACGACCACCCGGCTGACCGCGCAGGAACTGCACGACACCGGCCTGGCGATCATCGAGCGGCTCGTGGCGGAGTACCGCGAGCAGGGCGCGAAGGTGTTCGGCACCGACGACCTGGCGGAGATCTTCGACCGGCTGCGGACCGACCCGGCGCTGCGCTGGCGTGACGGCGAGGAGCTGATGGAGGCCGCGCGCGACACCATCGCCCGCGCGGAAGCTGTTGCGCCCCAGTGGTTCTCGGTGGTTCCGACGGAGAAGTGCGACGTCGTGCCGGTGCCCGAGGGGGAGGCGGAGAGCGGCACCATCGCCTACTACCTCGAGCCGTCGATGGACGGCACGCGGCCGGGCAAGTACTACGCCAACACGTACGAGGCGGACCAGCGGCGGCGCTTCACCAGCGAGGCGATCGCGTTCCACGAAGCCGTGCCGGGCCATCACCTCCAGCTGAGCCTCGCGCAGGGGCTGACCGAGCTGCCGCTGCTGCGGCGGGTCGGGCAGTTCACCGCGTACGGCGAGGGCTGGGGGCTCTACGCCGAACGGCTCGCCGACGAGATGGGGCTCTACAGCGACGTCGGGCGGTTCGGGCTGCTGTCGCAGGATTCGCTGCGGGCCGGGCGGCTGGTCGTCGACACCGGCGTGCACGCGCTGGGCTGGAGCCGGCAGCAGGCGATCGACTTCCTGACCGAGAACACCCCGATGGGGGCACTGGAGATCACGAGCGAGGTCGACCGGTACATCTCGTGGCCGGGGCAGGCGCTCGGCTACATGGTCGGGCGGCTGGAGATCCAGCGGCTGCGCGCCGACGCCGAGGCGGCGCTCGGCGAGCGGTTCGACATCCGTGAGTTCCACGATGTGGTGCTGGGCAGTGGAATGCTGCCGCTCCCCGCGCTCGCAAACGTGGTTTCCGCCTGGGTGGCGAGCCGGGGCGACACCGCGGAGGGCTTGGCCGACGAGCTGGTCGCGCTGAGCTTCGAGCAGCAGCCGATGATGCCGTCGATCCACGGCCTGCCGGGCAGCCACGACCGGCTGGCCGACCCGGGCGCGGCCGAGGTGGCGCGGATCCGCGCGGCCTACGCTGAGCTCGCCGCGCGGGCCGAAGCCCTTGATGTGACCCGGCTTTCCGCCACCGACAAGGTCACCCGAAACACCGTGATCTCGCAGGCGGAGACCGCGATCGACCACATCGACTCGCGGTTCGACGACCTGTGTGTCAGCGACGGGCTGAGCGCGCCCGCGCTGCAGCTGCTGATGTTCCTGCCGCATTACGCGCTCGACGACGAAGCGAAGGCCCGCGGCTACCTCAGCCGGCTCGCCGGGATCGCGCCGTTCCTCGACGCGCTGATCGGGCGGCAGCGGGCGGCGCTGACCGAAGGCATTGTGCCACCGGCATTTCTGGCACGGATCGGCGTCGAGTACGTCGACCGGTACCTCGGCGCGCCGGAGTCCGACCCGCTGCTGGTCACCCCGACCGTGCCGGTCGAGGGCTTCGAGGCGGAGCGGGACCGGCTGCTCGCCGAGGTCGTGCGGCCCGCTTACGCGCGCTACCGCGACTACCTCGCCGACGAGGTCGCGCCGATCGGGAAGCCGGAAACCGAGCCGGGGATCGGGCATCTGCCGGGCGGGCAGGAGAAATACGCCGCGCTGATCCGGGCGGAGACGACCACCCGGCGGACCGCGCAGGAGCTGCACGACACCGGTCTCGAGGTGATGGCGCGGCTCGCGGACGAGTACCGCGAGCTCGGCGCGAAGGTGTTCGAGACGTCGGATCCGGCGGAGATCTTCGACCGGCTGCGCACCGATCCGGCCCTGCGCTGGCGTGATGGTGACGAGCTGCTCGACGCGGCGCGCGCCGCCATCACGCGCGCGGAAGCTGTTGCGCCGCAATGGTTCTCTAGCGTTCCGGAAGCGAAGTGCCAGGTCGCGCCGGTGCCCGCGTCGGACGCCGCCAGCGGCACGATCGCGTACTACCTGCAGCCGTCGATGGACGGCACCCGGCCGGGGACCTACTACGCCAACACCTACGAAGCCCACCAGCGGACGCGCTTCACCAGCGAGGCCATCGCGTTCCACGAAGCCGTGCCGGGACACCACTTCCAGCTCACCATGGTGCAGGAGCTGACCGAGTTGCCGCTGCTGCGGCGCATCGCGCACGTCAACGCCTACGTCGAGGGCTGGGGCCTCTACTCCGAGCGGCTGGCCGACGAGATGGGGCTGTACTCCGACGACGTCTCGCGGTTCGGGATGCTTTGCCAGGATTCGATGCGGGCCGGGCGCCTGGTGGTGGACACCGGGCTGCACGCGCTCGGCTGGACCCGGCAGCAGGCGATCGACTTCTTCGCCGTGAACACGCCGATGGCGCGGCTGGAGATCGAAGCGGAGGTCGACCGGTACGTCGCGAACCCGGGGCAGGCGCTGGGATACATGGTGGGGCGGCTGGAGATCCAGCGGCTCCGCGCCGATGCCGAAGCGGCGCTGGGGGATCGGTTCGACATCCGAGAGTTCCACGACGTCGTGCTCGGCAACGGCACGCTGCCGCTACCGGTGCTCGCCGACGTCGTCGCCGACTGGATCGCTTCCCGCACCGCCTGACCCCGCCCCCGCCGAGATGTAATGAACGGTCCTTTCCTTACAAAATCTGTAAGGAAAGGACCGTTCATTACATCCCCGGAGCCCAACCTGAGGAGTGAATGTGAGCTGGCTCGACCTTGCCGACGACACGCTGTTCGGCCTGGACAACCTGCCCTACGGCGTGTTCTCCCGCGGGGAGGCGGACCGGCAGGTCGGTGTCGCCGTGGGGGAGTGGGTGCTGGACGTCCACGCCGTCGCCGAGGGCACGCCGCTCGCGGCGTTGTTCGAGGGTGGCGTGCTCAACCCGCTGATGGCCGCAGGGCGGCGGACCTGGCAGGACGTCCGCGGGCTGGTCCTGGAGTGGCTCACCGAGCCGCGGTACGCGGACCTGGTGCGTCCGCACCTGGTGCCGGTCGCCGACGTGACGATGCGGCTGCCGTTCGAGGTCGCGGACTACGTCGACTTCTACTCGAGCGAGCAGCACGCGCTCAACGCGTCCCAGATCTTCCGGCCGGACGCCGCCGAGCTGCCGCCGAACTGGAAGCACCTGCCGATCGGCTATCACGGCCGCGCGGGCACGGTGGTGGTGTCCGGCTCGCCGATCGCCCGGCCGAGCGGGCAGCGCCGGCCGCGCAATGCCGACGCGCCGTCGTTCGGTCCCTCGCAGCGGCTGGACATCGAGGCAGAGGTCGGGTTCGTCGTCGGCACACCGTCCACCCGGGGCGTTGCTGTGTCCATTGAGGACTTCCGGGAGCACGTCTTCGGGGTGTGCCTGCTCAACGACTGGTCGGCGCGGGACATCCAGGCCTGGGAGTACCAGCCGCTGGGGCCGTTCCTCGGGAAGTCGTTCGCCACCTCGATCTCGCCGTGGATCGTGCCGCTCGACGCGCTGGAGGCAGCCCGCGTCCCCGGCCCGGCACAGGACCCGGAGACGTTCGAGTACCTGCGCACGGACGAGCCGTGGGGGCTGGACCTGGCGATCGAGGTCCGGCTGAACGGGCACGTCGTGTCGCGCCCGCCGTTCGCGACCCAGTACTGGACCGCGCCGCAGCAGTTGGCGCACCTGACGGTCAACGGCGCGAGCCTGCGCACCGGCGATCTCTACGCCTCCGGCACGGTGACCGGGCCGGAGAAGGACCAGCGCGGATCGCTCCTCGAGCTGTCCTGGGGAGGCCGGGAGCCGTTCGCGGTGGGAGAGGGGACCAGGACGTTCCTCGAGGACGGCGACGAGGTGGCCATCTCCGCCTCCGCACCGGGCCCGGACGGGCGGCGGATCGGCTTCGGGGAAGTGGTCGGGCGGGTGCTTCCGGGTTAGGCTAAGCGCTTGCTTAGTCGACGGAGGAGTGCGATGAGGATCGGGACCGGAATCAGCTACGCGGGTGGCTTCGCGGACAGCGTGGCGGACGTCGTCGAGCTGGAGAAGGCCGGGCTGGACATCGTGTTCGTGCCTGAGGCCTACTCCTTCGACGCGGTCAGCCAGCTCGGCTACCTCGCGGCGAAGACGTCACGGGTGGAGATCGCCTCCGGGATCTTCCAGATCTACACCCGCACCCCGACACTGACCGCGATGACCGCGGCGGGCCTCGACTTCGTCTCCGACGGGCGCTTCACGCTCGGGCTCGGCGCGTCCGGGCCGCAGGTCATCGAGGGTTTCCACGGCGTGAAGTACGACGCGCCGCTGGCGCGGACCCGCGAGATCATCGAGATCTGCCGCCAGGTGTGGCGCCGCGAGCGGGTCGTGCACGAGGGCAAGCACTACTCGATCCCACTGCCGCCGGAGCAGGGCACGGGCCTGGGGAAGCCGCTGAAGCTGATCAACACCCCGGTCCGCGAGCGGATCCCGATCCTGCTGGCCTCGCTCGGCCCGAAGAACGTCGCGCTGACCGCGGAGCTCGCCGAGGGCTGGGAACCGGTGTTCTTCCACCCGGAGAAGGCCGCTGACGTCTGGGGTGCCTCGCTGGCCGAGGGCAAAGCGAAGCGCGACCCGGCGCTGGGTGAGCTGGACACGTTCGTCGGCGTCGGGCTGGCGATCGGCGAGGACGTCGACCGCCTGCTGGACCAGGTCCGCGGCCAGCTCGCGCTTTACATCGGCGGGATGGGCGCGCGTGGCAAGAACTTCTACAACGACCTGGCCTGCCGCTACGGCTACGAGGCCGAGGCGAAGCTGATCCAGGACCTGTACCTGGACGGCAAGAGGGCCGAGGCCGCGGCCGCCGTCCCGCTCGAGCTGCTGCGCGCGATCTCGCTGGTGGGCCCGGCGGGGTATGTGAAGGAGCGGCTCGCCGCGTTCGCCGCCGCCGGGGCGACGACGCTGGTGGTCAACCCGCTGCTGCCGGGCCGGGACGCCCGGGTGGCGGCGGTGTCCCAGCTCCGTGAGCTGATCGGCTGATCCTGGCTCGCGCAGTTCATGAAGGGACCCTTCATGACATCCAGAGGGTGCGCCGCAGGACCTCAGGGAGCTGGGGCCGCGTACACGGCCACGCGGTAGCCGGAGATGTCCGCCGAGTCGTACGGGCCCGCGCACGTGATCAGCCGGAGCTCGGCCCCGGTACCCTCCGGCGCGATCAGCGCACTGTCCGGCGTACTCGCCGCAAAACGGGCCGTTTTGCGGACCACGAAACGGGTTTCGCGGCCGTCGACGCCGCGGATGACGATCTCGGCGCCCGGGTTCAGCTCGCCGAGGCGGGCGAACGCGCCACCGGAGTAACCGTAGGTCGCGTGCCCGGCCAAGACCGCGACACCGGGTTCGCCGGGCGCCGGGCCGTCGGCGAACCAGCCGACGCCCTGGGCCGTGCCCGGCTGCTCACGGCGGCCTTCGGAGGTGTGGGCGAGGTCGACGAGCGGCTTGCCGGTCAGGGCCAAGGCAGGGATCGAGAACGACGCGGGGGGAGCCACCGGCTGGCCCTGCGCGCTCGCTGTCACGCCCATGGGGACGGAACTCGGGGTCAGCACCACGGTGACGCCGAGGAGAACGCCGCCAAGGCCGACCATGACCGCGAGCACGGCACCGGCCGGCCGGACGAGCGCGGACCGCCGCTCGGGTCGTTCGATCACCGTCACCTGCTCCATACCTTTGCCGATGCCCTAAGGATCGCTTCTGGTAGGCGAGTGTTACCGAATTGTGTCCCACGCCTCGGAGGTTCACTCGTTCGGGTTATGCGGCTGTGACCTGATCGTCAGAAATCCCCGGCCGGACGGCGGAAAACCTGTCAAACCTCTGTTCGCGCACGTGACTTGCGACATTATCGGTGGTTTACGAGTCACGACCTGGGGATATTCACGTGACGAAGGTGAGGTGCGGGCGAACTGTGGGGAAAATCGGAGACACCGCGGCCGCGGTGCTGGACGTCGGATCGTTCAGCGCCCGGCTGGTCGTGCTGGGCCCCGGCGGGTCCCCGCTCGAACCCACGCTCACCCATCAGACCCGCCTGCGGCTCGACCGCGAGCTCGACGGCGAAGGCAAGCTGACCCAGCGGGGTATCGCGGCGATCGTCGCCGCGGTGGACGCGGCCATGACCATGGCGGACAAGCACGGCGTCACCGGCGTCTACCCGCTCGGGACGTCCTCGATCCGTGACGCGCGCAACGCGCCCGAAGTGGTCCGCCGGATCGCCAAGGAGACGGGCGTCGAGCTGAAGTTCCTGTCCGGGCGCCGAGAGGCGGAGCTGGCCTACCTGGCCGCGCGAAGGTGGTACGGCGCCGCGGCGGGCCCGTTGCTGGTGCTCGACATCGGCGGCGGCACGGTGGAACTGTCCGCCGGCGCCGGTGAATACGCCGGGCTCGCGCGGTCGCTGCGGCTGGGCGCGCGCTCGATGACCCGGGAATGGCTGCCCGCGGATTCGGCGTCGGGCAAGCAGATGAAGGCGCTGCGGGCGCACGTGCTTGAGGAGGTCACCGACGCCCTCGGCGACGTCCTGCCGGAGATCGCCGAGCACCGGGTCGTCGGCTGCTCGAAGGTGCTGCAGCAGCTAGCGCGGCTGGCCGGCGACCGTCCCGGCCGGGCCCGTGAGCTGCATCTGGACGACCTGCGCGCGTGGATCCCGCGCCTGGCGGCGCTTCCGTCGTCGCGGCGGGCGGAGCTGCCGGGCATCTCCCAGCCGCGGTCGTGGCAGGCGCTCGCGGGCGCGATCGTCGCCGAGGCGCTGCTGACGGTTTCGGGCGGCCGGGTCGCGATCTGCCCCTGGTCCACCCGTGACGGCCTGCTGCTGACCATGCTCGACCGCTCGGTCAAAGGTGCGCGCGGAACCACGCGCGCGGCCTGATCCCACTGGTGCCCCAGGCGGAAACCGGGTATCGGTGGGAGTATGAGCGAACAGGCGCGGATCCACGGTCATGGCACCGACGAAGACGACGAAGAGCCCTTGAAGCTGCCGAACCACCGGGACCTGACCGGTGACGTGCCGACGGCGCCCGACCCGGACCTCGCGCCCGGCGGGACGAAGGACGTCCAGGACCCGCCGGGGCACGAGGAGATCAGCGACCTTCCGCGCTGAGCGGGTTCGCCGGGTTCACGAACTGACGGACCTTCGAGGCGTCCCGGCGCATCGGCCGCCGCCCCTGCGGCTGGACCGGCGGCTCGCCGGGGTCGATCTTCGGGATCGCGAGCCGTTGCGGCTCGGTGGTGACGGTGATGCGCTCGCCGTGGTGCGACACCTCGAGCGGCTCACCGTCCAGCACGTGGTAGGTCGCCTGGTCACGGTCGATCTCGACCTGGAACCGGGTGCCGCGGAACATCAGCCGGAAGGTGAGCCGGTCGAGCTGCGGAGGCAGCCGCGGCGTGAACGCCAGCTGCCCGCTGTGGTCGCGCAGGCCGCCGAACCCGGCGACGGCGCCTTGCCACGCCCCGGCCAGCGAAGCCATGTGCAGGCCGTTGCGGACGTTGTTGTGGACGTCGTGCAGGTCGGTCAGCGCGGCCTCGGCGAGGTAGTCGTAGGCCAGTTCGAGGTGCCCGACCTCGGCCGCGACCACCGCCTGGGTGCCCGCCGACAGCGAGGAGTCCCGCACCGTCCTCGCTTCGTAGTAGGCGAAGTCCCTTGCCTTCTCCTCGGCGCTGAACGCGTCGCCGCACAGGTGCAGCGCCAGCACCAGGTCCGCCTGCTTGACGACCTGCTTGCGGTACAGGTCGAAGTACGGGTAGTTCAGCAGCAGGGGATAGTGCTCCAGCTTGGTGTTCTCGTAGTCCCACTCGTCGTGGTCGAGGAAGCCCTCGGACTGCGGGTGCACGCCGAGTTCCTCGTCGTAGGGCACGACCATCGCGTCCGCGGCGGCGCGCCACGAGTCGATTTCCACCGTGTCGACGCCCATCCGCGCGGCCACGTCGGGATGGCGTTCGCAGGACTGCGCCGCGGCCAGGAGGTTCCGCCGGGCCATCAGGTTGGTGTAGACGTTGTTGTCCGCCACCGCCGAGTACTCGTCGGGGCCGGTGACGCCGTCGATGCGAAACGCGCCGTGCCGGTCGTGGTGGCCCAGTGACGCCCACAGCCGCGCCGTTTCCAGCAGCAGCTCGGCGCCGTAGTCGCGCTCGAACTCCTCGTCGCCGGTGGCGTTGAGGTAGCGCAGCACGGCGTCGGCGATGTCCGCGCTGACGTGGAACGCCGCCGTGCCCGCGGGCCAGTACGCCGAGCATTCGGCGCCGTTGATCGAGCGCCAGGGGAACGCCGCGCCGCGCAATCCCAGGTCACGGGCGCGATCCCGGGCTTTGTCCATTGTGGAGTGACGCCAGCGCAGCGCGTCGCGGACGGCGTCCGGCATGCTGTAGGTGAGCACCGGCAGGACGAAGGTTTCGGTGTCCCAGAAGGCATGCCCGTCGTAACCCGGACCGGTCAGGCCCTTGCCCGGGATGGCGCGGCTCTCGCCGCGGGCCCCGGCCTGGAGCAGGTGGAACAGCGCGAAGCGGACCGCCTGCTGCAGCTCGGGATCGCCCTCGATCTCGATGTCGGAGGTCGCCCAGAAGTCGTCGAGGAACTGCCGCTGCTCGGTGATCAGGCCCTTCCAGGCGGTCTGGCGCGCGCCCGCGAGCGCGGCCTCGACCTGCGAGCGCAGCGCGGGCACCGAGCGCTGCGCGGACCAGCCGTAGGCGAAGTACTTGGTGATCCGCAGCCGGCCGCCCTGGGGGATGTCGGCCGCCACCGAAAGCCGGACAAGGTCGTCCTCGGACCGGACCGTGGTGCGGAACCCGTTGCTGCTCTCGATCTTGTGGTCCATCGCCGCGGCGACCCGGAGCCCGGAGCGGCGGGTCTGGTGCACGAGCACCCCGTGGTAGTCGCCGGCCAGGTGGAACTGGCTGACGAGCGGGGCCTCAAGCGCGGCGGCCACCCGCGGGTCCTTGGTGTCGGACTCGATCGGCTCGTTGGCCAGCAGGTCGGACTGGACGACCAGCTGCAGGTCCTCGTCGAGGGGCTCGACCTCGTACCGGATCGCCGCGATCGCGCGCTGGGTGAAGGAAACCAGCCGCTCGGTGCGCACGCGCACGCGGCGTCCGGTCGGCGAGGACCATTCCGTGGTGCGGGTCAGCGTGCCCTTGCGGAAGTCGAGCACGCGGTCGTGCGCGGTCGCCTGGCCGTAGCGCATGTCGAAGGGCTCGTCCTCGACGAGCAGCCGGATGATCTTGCCGTCGGTGACGTTCACGACGGTCTGACCCTCTTCGGGATAGCCGTAACCCCCTTCGGCGTAAGGGAGTTCGTGCTGTTCGTAGAAGCCGTTGAGGTACGTGCCGGGCAGGCCGCGCGGCTCGGCCTCCTCCAGCGTGCCGCGCAGGCCGATGTGGCCGTTGGACACCGCGAACGCCGATTCGGTGCGCTGCAGGGCCTCGACGTCCATGCCGCGCCACCGCAGCTCCCACGGCGCGCATTCGTATCCGCGGGGCTCGGTCATCGGTCCTCCAGCAGTTCGGCGAGGTCGTTCACCGCGATGTCGGCGCCGTGCGCCAGCAGTTCGTCGGCCTGGTCTTCGCGGTTCACGCCCACCACGTAACCGAATCCGCCTGCCCGGCCGGCCTGTACGCCGGACAGCGCGTCTTCGAACACCGCGGCCTGCGACGGTTCGACGCCGAGCGCTTCGGCGCCGGCGAGGAAGGAATCGGGCGCGGGCTTGCCCTTCAGGTGCCGCTCGCGGAGCACATTGCCGTCGATGCGGGCCTCGACGAACCGCATGAGGCCGGCCGCGGCGAGCACTTTCGCGCCGTTGGCCGAGGACGTCACGACAGCGATGCGGAGCCCCGCGGCCTTGACGGCTTCGAGGTAGCGCACCGACCCGGGGTACGGGTTGACGCCGCGCTCGTCGATGATCCGCAGCACGAGTTCGTTCTTGCGATTTCCTACGCCGTTGACGGTTGGCGCATCGACGGGGTCGTCGGGCGAGCCTTCCGGCAGTTCGATCGCGCGTGAGCGGAGGAATTCGCGGACGCCGTCGGCGCGCGGGCGGCCGTCCACATAGGTCGCGTAGTCCTGGTCGGTGAACTCCCGGAACCCGGCGCCGTCACGATTGCGGAGGAATTCGTCGAATGTCCGTTTCCACGCTTCGCGATGGAGAATCGCCGTCCCGGTCAGCACTCCGTCGAGGTCGAACAGGCAGGCGGTGATGGTTTCCGGCAATCCCGTCATGCCCGCACGTTACCGGTCCCCGGTGTCGTTCGCGCTTCCTTCCGGATGCGGCCGGACGTGGTGGATCAGCTCGTGCACGGTGGCGTCGGCGAGGCGGTAGCGCACGATCCGGCCGCTGCGCTGGGTGGTGACCAGCCCGTGCGCGCGCAGCAGCCGCAGCGCCTGGGAAACCGCGGTGTCGGTCATCCCGGTGACCGCGGCGAGGTCGGTGACGCTGATTTCGCGCGCGTAGTGGATCGACACCAGCAGCGCCAGCCGCGACGGGTCGGCGACGACGGAGAACCGCTGCGCCCACTCGTCGATGACCGCGCGGTCGCCGAGGCCGTCGCGCGCGGCGGCGACCCGGTCGGGGTCGATCAGCTTGGGCTCGGTGCTCACAGCGGGAAATGATTCCACCCGCCGCGGTACCCGACCACCGGTGGCCTGGGTCACGCGCGCTTGACTATGACAGCTGTCTTGACGAGGCTCTCGGTATAACGCTTGTCATAGCCGCGAGGAGCCGACGATGACCGACGTGGTGACCCCGGGCCAGACCCGGGAGAAGACGATCACCTGGCAGGACCCGCTGCCCACGGCCCGGCTGGGCGCCGCGATGTCCGGCCTCGAGTACATGAGTGCCATCGCCGAGGGCCGGGTTCCCGGGCCGCCGATCGCCGCGCACTTCGGCCTGCGCTGGGAAAGCATCGCGCACGGTGAGGTGGTGGCGGTGTCCGAGCCGGACGAGTCGCTGTACAACCCGATCGGGATGGTCCACGGCGGGGTCGCGGCGACGATGCTGGACTCCGTGATCGGCTGCGCGGTGCACACGACGTTGCCCGCAGGGGTGGGGTACAGCTCGGTGGAACTGAAGGTGAGCTTCCTGCGCGCGATCCGCGGCGACACCGGGCCGATCCGCGCGACGGGCCGGGTCGTCAAGGAGGGTTCGCGGATCGCCTTCGCGGAAGGAGAGATCCGGGACGCCTCGGGAAAGCTCCTCGCCACCGGCTCCGGCACCTGCGTGATCACCCGCTCCTGACCCGGTGCTTAAGTCCGTGAATGGCACATTGAGGGTCTTAAAGACCCTCAATGTGCCATTCACGGACATCAGCGCGGAGGGCGGACCCGACGGTTGCGGACCGCGTCCCCGGCGCCGTAGCGGGCGATGACGCCGGCGAGCAGTGTGCGGGAGCCATTGATCCAGGCGGCGCCGAATTCGCTGACCAGCTCGTCATGAAGGGCGGCGCGCAGTGCGCGGGTCGCTTCGACCGCGGCGAGGGCGTGCTCGGTCAGGTGGAGCAGCTTGGTCCGGGCGTCCCCGGGGTCGGGGGCGCGGCGCAGCAACCCCCGCCGTTCCAGGTCGGCGACAGCCTTGGACGCCGCCTGCTGCGTCACGCCCATGCGTTCGGCCAGCGCGGAGATCGACAGCGGCGCGGCGAGAACGTGCTGGATCACGACGCCGTCGTTGAACCGCAGCTCGCCGAAGCCCTGCGCGGCCAGCCTGCGCTGGATCTCGTCGGTCATCGCCCAGCCCGCGAAGAGGGCCATGAGTGACAGGTCGAGAGTGTCCGGACTAGAATGCACAACCATGGTTGTGGAATCTAGCATGGCGCCTGCGGACCTGATGGACGCTTTCGTCCGCGTCGCTCATCGGATCGTGTGGTGCACCCTGGTGACGGTCGACCGCCGCGGCCGCCCGCGCTCCCGTGTCGTCCACCCGATCTGGGAACGGACCCCCGACGGCCTCACCGGGCTGCTCTTCACCCGCCCGACGCCGCTCAAGCAGGCCCACCTGGCCGCGACGCCGTTCGTCTCGTGCTCCTACTGGGATCCCCAGCACGAGGTCGCCGTGGCCGAATGCATGGCGGAGTTCGTGGACGACCCGGAGACCCGCAAGTACCTCTGGGAACTGTTCGCGACGACCCCGGAACCGCTGGGCTACGACCCGAAGATGCTCGGTGGCGAAGACCACCTCGACCCGAAGATCACCGTCCTGCGCCTGACCCCATGGCGCCTGTCCACCGGCGGCAACGCGTGGCGGGGTCGTGAGTGAATAACAGTGTTCTAACACTGTTATTCACTCACGACCGCTAAGCCGCGCCGACCCGACGTTCGAAGACCAGGCCCTCGGCAGTTCGCAGGCCCACGCTGATCGCGCCGGTCAGCACCGCGTCCTCGCCCAGCTCGCCCTGGACCACCTTCGGCACCAGCGGCGTGAACGCGTGCAGCGCCCGGTCGATCGGCTCCAGCAGCAGGTCCGCCGCCGTGCCCATGCCGCCGCCGAGGACGATCAGCTCCGGATCGATCACCGCCGCCACCGAGGCCACGGTGTAGGCCAGCCTGTCCGCCTCGGCTTCGACCGCGCGCTGGGCCAGCTCGTCACCCTCGCGGGCCAGCCGGAAGACCTCGCGGGCCGACTTCGCCGTGCCCAGGCCGAGTTCGCGGGCGCCGCGGACCACGGACTGGGCCGCCGTCGCCTCTTCGAGGTGACCGCGGGCGGGCGGGGCGCCCGGTTCGTCGGCCGAGCGGAGCCGGCCGAAAGGCAGGTAGCCGATCTCGCCCGCCGCGCCGGTCGCGCCGCGGAACACCTGGCCGTCGACCATCATCCCCATGCCGACGCCGGTGCCGATCGTGATGCAGCCGAACACCGACGCGCCCCGCGCGGCGCCGCTTTCCC
>Ga0307507_10006422_pt1 | contig 18063 bp, 29 predicted proteins | sample 7_EM_MG_FD_207223 | JGI IMG/M metagenome (GOLD analysis project Ga0307507, IMG submission 207223) | Populus trichocarpa ectomycorrhiza microbial communities from riparian zone in the Pacific Northwest, United States - 7_EM | ecosystem: Host-associated > Plants > Roots > Unclassified | place... | reverse complement strand
GGTGGGGCCCGACGTCCTCCACTCAGAATCGTCGGGCATTTTGGCTGGCGGACGGGACGGGACGGCCAAAAGTCGTCCGTCCTCGTCCCACCTCAAGACGGACGGACTGGCCCGTTGGGAACACTGTCTCTAGGTATCTTCTAATATCCCCCTTTACCGGTTTGAAGTGTATCACCTGTAGAGCTCTGCCATGGTGTTCCTCGAGCTCAGCTTGAATATGTGGCCTCCCTGTCACAAATAGTCGAGCATTTGGGGAATCCCTGACTATGGAGCGTAGTGAGCGAAGGAATTCCGGTCGATGCTCTGCCACATATTCGTCTAAGGCATCGATGCATATAAAGGCACGCTTATGGGACCTGAGCGCTGCCGATAGTAGTTTGAGGGTTTCTGAAACCGAAAGACCTCGACCGTCGGAACCTTGTTTTGCATTTTGGAAGGCATGATCAATCTCCGCTGGAATAACGTCCAACCCGCACACTACTTGTTTGAGGAGACTAGCGAGGATACGTGCTGTGACTTGCGATTTTTGGGTCTGGAAATCGCAATAAAGGTACACGACAGATATACAACCTCCACTAGTCGCATCAAATAATCTATCAATCACTAGGGAGCTGATATTCTTGTTAGTGATTCACATCCCTTCCGAGGATTTGTTTACCCCAACCTTAGATAGGTCTTTCCTACACCCGGGCCCCACAACAAAACAGAGTAGGATTCACAGATCCATCCTCGCAATCCTGCCATACTGAAAATTCGTCGGTTTCGAGAAGCCACTCTCCAATCCCGTCCATTCTCCTGTGGCGGACGTCCTGGTGCCTTTGGCCTTGTTGGCTTCCCTGCAACTCTAGGGAAGATAGCCATTCTAGAATCTCACGTTTCCTATCTGATGGTGCTGTGGTGTAGTTATTCCAAGTGTTATAACTATTCTCAGCGTTTCCACAGTTAATGTTTCCGATCCCGCTCAAATTTCCGCTCCTGGAATCGCACATGATGCTTGAAGTTGTTTGCGTAGCGTAAAGTCAATATTAGGCGTGATGAGGATGGTAGGGGATTTTTGGACGCTGGTATGTTGTATAGCCTGGTCAAGGAATGGCGGGGTTGTCGTACGGTACTGTGCTCTAGCGCTACTCGTAGTGTTCGGCGTGATGTTTTCGCACAGACTGGGATTATTTTGTCGGTTAGCCTCAGCCAACCCCACGAAAACTCCATCCCTGACACTTGGACAGAGTGAAAACTTGGATACTGGTAATTGGATCATGCGCTCTGCAGTCGAAAATTCGCTCCTCTAGGAAGGGCGAAAAAGCACAGGAAAAAGCCGAGCCGCTCAGCTTCGCCCAAAGACATAAAAACAAAAAGCACCAATCCTTACCAGAGGAGCCGGTTCCAATGGCAGAGCACGTGCTCCAATTATTGGAATTTCTAAGGTTCACCAAAATTTTCTTATCAGACTCACGTGACGGATATATCTATCGGCCGCGCTTGTACCGTACTCGTACAGTCTCTCATGGGGTCGTGACGAATATCAGGAGGTGACGAACAGGGATTAGGAGCAGGTATTTTTTTGTTACCCTACTTTGACGAATTTGATTTTTGTTGCTAAATACCCCTGTTTGTCACCTCCTGATATTCGTCAAGACCCCATGAGAGACTGTAGGCCCAGAAGAGTGGATATAAAAAGGCCTCAGACTGCCCGGAGTACCGCTGGTTAAACATACTCAAGGTACAAATGGGCATTGCAGGCGCAATGAACTCAGGCTGGGCAAAAGCCAGGTCTGTGCAAATGGGTGGGGTACTCGATAAGCGAGAAAGGCAACGGCGGAGTGAAGATGAGGAGAAAATAGGCATAATTCATGAGACCAGAAAAGGTAGTCACGGTATGAAAATAATAAATACTGGAATAGAAAGCCCTAATGCTAGGGATTAAGACTATCTAAGTGGCTAAGAAAGCGAAACTCCTGTAAAAGAATTATAGTAGAATTTGTTCCTTTGGCTTAGGTTTTAGAGGGTAATATAGGATGGGTACTCAATAAGTGAGGTATCATAATGATAGGGTGAAAATGAGGAGCAAAGGAGCACAATTCATAAGACCAGAAAAGGTAGTATGAAAATAATAAATACAGGAGTAGAAAGCCCTCATGCTAGAAATTAAGGTTATCTAAATGGCTAAGAAAGTGAAATTCTTGTGAAAGAATTATGGTAGAATTTGTTCCTTTGGCTTAGCTTTTTGGAGGGTAATTTGAGTGGGGTAAATAAAATCCGCATGGCCACTACCATTCTCATCAACTACTGCCCGTTCATATCAACCACCTCAACCACCGTTCACCTCACCTGTCACTTTGTTCCCTAATCTGCTCCACTAAGCCTAGAATCTCTTGCATAAGATCCTTATACTTTAGATCTCACTTTCTTTCAATTTCTTTCAATTCTTCCTTATCACTTTTTATTCCTTCAGCAAACTCAAGTAGAATATTATCAATATTCTTTGCTCTCTGGTTTTTTACTTTTTTTTTTACCTACCCAATACCTCTGTAGTTAAGCTATCACCTCTACTACCCTTATTCACCACCTCCTTCCTTCTTCTAACCAGCCCTCACATGAAATCCTCTCTCACCTTTTTTCTATCTAGCTCAAGTTGTAAGGCCTTGGCTTGAGAGAACTTCCAGATTCCTGGATCATTGCTACCCTGGTTCCATCTCATGGGTAAGGCAATCAGGTTGAGCTCAAACACAGTAAACTCTTCATTAGTTCCACTTTTGCATACAAAAGCAAGTTTAGCTTTCTGTATATGTATTCTTAGATATTAGCTAAATTGTGGTTTAGATATTTCAGACTTCGAAAAATATACTTTAAGTTCCCATTGTAATTACTTCAACTCACCTTGTAGATTTCACCTAGTCTTTTAACCCTTTGTTCGTAGGATTTAACAGTAAGAGAAACGGGCTAGAGCTAAAGGTCTTTAAAAGGAAGAGAAAACTCAGCCCATTTGCTTACTGTGCTTCCCCTAATATAGTTGAGGGGAGCAGTGGTCTACACTGGCCAGACAAGGGCTTGATCCATTTAGTTCAACTACTTTAGTACTTGACTCTTGCCCATATCCCTAGTATGGTGCTTATCATCAGTCATCGCTATCATTTGTAAGCTTTGGTTTGTGAGAGTCTGCAGCTGGCTCTCCTCTCAATTGAGATCAATTCCTGTAAATCCAGCTAGTATATCAGCTGTCATTTTTCTCTCTTGAAATAAGATTTGGTAATATGGAACAATACTAGTACTTGGTTATATGTTACAATCCTCTCTTCTCCGGGTGATACTTGCAGCAAGTAACCGATAGTTCGCTAACGATCACTTCTCTCTGCCTGATAGCTGTTGCGATTGCTGAGTCTTTTAACTCCTATGTAGCAATGTTGATCGCTAGGCTCATATAAGACAGTCGTGTCTTGTTTTCCCGAAAGCGTGATAAGTAAAAGATATTCGTATTGAATAGTATAGTGTATGAAAGAACTTAGATGGTTGCGTGAAGAACCCAACTCCTATGCCTTTTTTTTATATTTTATTTTTTATCATGCATTCATTGTTTTTAGTTACAAGAAGCTTTGTGCAGCACTTGCTATGGAAAGAACAAAACCTATAAATCAAACAAAACACAAAAGAAACCTTAATCCCGAGTCCATCACGAATCTGGAAAACTTGGCCTAAAACCGTTTGGCAACGCTCTCATACGAGAATAACTTTTTTGAAAGGAAATTACTAGAACGAAACCAAACCTCTGCGCTTATTGCAAGGATAAACAAGTGAAGGATATTTCAAAGAAAACAAATTATCCTACGCGGAAAGTCCTGTCTCTTCAGAAGGGGGGGGGGGTTGTGGGCGGGGAGGAGGGGAAGGGAAAGTCAAGGGTGATTTCCGAGGGGAAGCTGGTCCTGGTGCTAGTGATGGACTGGCCGAGGGCCTGTATGTAGAGGGGGTCATTCCAGATGGGGCTATCCGCATCGACGCTGGTGACCTCCTTCAGTAGGAGGTCCCGGGCTTGGGAGCGAGAAGGGCAGTGGAGGATGGCATGCTGAAAGGACGCTGGTTCGATCCTGCTTCCGGGGCAGGTGAGGACTGGTTCTTCGTTGAACCAGGAGGGGTGAGCCGCGAGATAACCTTTGGCAGAGCGCATTTGATGTATCCTCCCAGCCACAAATTTCCCCAGGGCCATAAAGGGCTGAGGTGTCAGGTGAGGGGGGTGGTTGTCATAGGAGGTGGGGGGTCCGTCGGTGTCCCAGGCTGTGAGCATCATGTCTCTGGCTCTAACACGTAGGGCATGGTATGTGCGTGCCATGGGCTGGGGAGGGGGCATGTCGCTGCCGGCTGGGAGGGGTGCGTGGAGGCCGAGGGGGAATTGAGTGAGGTCTGCCTGGAGGGGGTGGGTGAGGTGGGCCAAGGCGTCGACTGGCAAGTGTTTTCTGATCGGAGGGGATGGGACGGGAGTTCACCAGTGGAGGGGGAGGTAGACCTAGAAGAGGCCGCGTGTGGGGTGCCGGCAAGGGCCCTGGGCCCTAAAGGCTAAAAGGGATGGGAAGGAGGCCAGGAGCGTGGCGGTGGCCGGGTTGCCGGTTGAGGGAGCGCAGGCGAGCTGGAGGATGGCCAGGCGTCTCCTGTACCGGCAGTGAGAGCTGATGGGGAGGAGGCAGGCCTCCCGGAATAGGATGGAGGTCGGGGTGGAGAAGAAGACATTAGTAGTCCATCTTAGGACTCTGTGCCAGAAGCTGTTCATACCCTTGAGGGCACTGGAGTTGGGGGTGAAAAGGTCGGCCCCATAGGTGAGTATGGGGAGGAGAAGGCCTTGGGCGATGCGGTGGCACAGAAATGGCCTGATGCCAGCACCGGGAGAGGCTGGTCGTTTGACGAAGGAGAAGGCGGCCTGGGCTAGCGATAGCTTATGCCTGAAGTGGTGGGTGGAGGTAAGGGCAGGGGACAGCCAGTAGCCGAGCCATCTCACGACTCGTGAGGAGTGGAACAAGTGGCCGTCCAACGCTATGGGGGCAATGGCATGAGGGGTTCTTTGGCAGGGGGTTCGCCAGTGTATTAGTTCAGTTTTGGGGACGGAGAAGGAAACACCTAGGTCTTTTTCTTTCTTTGATATATGATTAAAAATCCCTTGCATGCGGCAGATGTTACCTCGGTGGGATTCCGAGTTGATAGTGATGGAGAAGTCGTAGACGTAGGAGAGCATTATGCCCCAACATATCGTAGAGTGTAGGGGGGCGACGTATATAAGAAAGAGGAGGGGGGAGATTGGGGACCCCTGTGGGGTGCCTACCAGGACCAGGGCCAGGAGGTTGAGGGAGCCTTGGAAGAGCAGGGTACAGGACCCAACTCCCATGCCTTTTGGTTGTTTTTTTTTTCAAGTACTTTGTATTATCAACTACGGGGAACAAAGACCACATGGAGCGCTAGCTATGGCAAAGAAAAAACCCCATCCCTTATCTTTTATCCACCCCGGCACCAGGGAAAAAGCCACCAACCCAAGTCCCTCTGGTATGAGACCAACCGCACACCAGCCACGCAAAATAAGAAATCCCCCTCCGACTAAGCGGTCGAAAAGAAAAATACAAATAAATACATGGGGAGGAATCAACAGGAAAACCGTTGACATCCGCCACCGAGGCACTGTAATACAAGGACTGAGCGTAACTGAGGAGTGCGGCCGTGGAGAAATTGCCAGGGCAGCGTAAGGTCAAGGGGCAGTAGGGTGCCAGCTGAGTGAGTAGATTGTAGCTGTGACCGAGCAACGGGACGAGACCTTGAGGGAGGTGAGGAGGGGTAGACGCAATAACTGTGGAAACTATCGGTAACCCTGTGCGTGTCTGACTAGGAAGCCTGTAAAGGAAGTGAAGAGAACGGAGAAATCGACCATAGCCTGTTGAAAAGTTTTCTCCTAGTGCGAACTGTAGTCCCAGCCATCTGTAACATGGGTGAGAGGGTGTTGCGGACCGTGCGAGCATTAAGCGAGGCAGCGAAACGCGAGTGGCAAGAGGGGAGAGTAGAGCCAAACGACCCGTAGAAACAAGGACACCAGGGCCCAATGACATGATGAAGGAAGTCAGGCGGTAGGCAGGGGTTCAGCTCTCGGAGAGTGTGGGTGCAGCTCACTGAGAGTGCGGGTGCAGCTCAGTGAGAGTGCGGGTGCAGCTCACTGAGAGTGCGGGTGCAGCTCACTGAGAGTGCGGGTGCAGCTCCCTGAGAGTGCGGGTGCAGCTCACTGAGAGTGCGGGGGTGGATATTGACAATGAATTCTCATGGTGTTGAGATTTCTATCGCTGGGTGTGTAGAGGAAATGGTTGGTGACCCAAGTCCCATGCCCCAAGGGTGCCTTTATATAGGGGTTCTGCCCTCAACCGTAGCCCTGCATGACGCCTACCCTGGCGCTATGCGACTTATGACTCATAGTGAGTCATAGTATGAAATCCATCAGCCGACTCGTACTAGTCATTAAACAACTAATAACAATCCACCAATGACACGCTATTGTGTCGTCATGTGAAAACCTATCAGTCAACTGATCTTATAGTGTGAAAGATAACAACTAATCACTAATAACTATTAGTCATGAGGAAATCTGCCTTGCTTAGTCACCATTTGTGACATTAGCTCCCTTCCCCCTCTTGCATCGGCCCCAGAATGCTAAACCCCTTCTCTCCAGAGTGTGGCTCCGATTTGGCGTATCCTCTGTTTGGCTCCATTGTAGGTCTGTTGTAGTTTTTCCTTTTCCTTGTCGAGTTTTCCGAGGATGTTGTCTTTTGCTACAATGATTTGGGCGGCACAATCGAGTTGGCTTCAGAGATCTGAGACTTTTTTTCTCCAAGGCCTCCACGTCCCAAATGGTTTTTCGCTCTCCTCCCTCCTCAGCTCTGTTCTCAAAACTTTCCTCTTCTTTTGCTCTCTTTTGTCGTTCTTCGACAATGTCTCTTTTCTCCCACTTATCCGGGATAGTAGCCGGCGTCCACCTTTTCCCATCGGTGGTCGCTACACGTGTCGTTAAAACAGTCCTCCCAGCTCATGATGTCCTTATGGGCCCTTCTGGCCCTGCACTATTGCGGTTGTTGGTGGGCCCAGTCTTCACCTGGGTTCGCTTCCATTTCTTGTTGCCAGTCGTGGTCGTGGGTGACGCTTGGTTGTCTCGATCTCCTGGTGAATTGTGGGTACCAGCCTGACACTTGTTTCTCCCTCAGATGGATTGGGCATCCATCTTTGAAGCATTTCGTCCAGCTCATGGAGGCATGTGCCACCTCCTGTCTTGGTGAACCCAAGTAGTCTGGGCTAGTAGGGCTAGCGTTGGGAGCGACGCGCTGGGTGGCGTCTTCCGGAGTCTATCAGCGTCGTTCTTGTTTGAAGACGGGGGGAGGTGTGGAGGACAATCTATTAATCACTATTTGGATGCACTCTAGGCTTTCCTGGGTAACACCGGTGGAATCGCTGCACTGTGTATTTTGCATGATTGAAGTCTTCTGCTGGGTACCAGACTTTGTCGTGTTCTGGTGAATAGCCTTTCCACTTAGCTCAGGATTGGAGCTTGTTGTAGTAGAGTCGAGAGTCGATGATTTTGTCGAGTTCGTATTCATCTTCTCCTTCTATCTGAATTGGAGGAGAGGGTTCTTTGATCTGAGAGGGAAAGCAGTTGCCTTGGTAAGATTCAAGGAGGGAGAATCTGGAATGTGTTGTGTATGGTCATTGAGGGTGGTAAGGCCCGCTCATATGCGCTTGACCCGATTTTTGCCAAGATTTTGAATTGTCTAATTTTCTTCTAGTCCAATTTCTTCGATACTCTTGTCGTCTTGATCTTGTGTGATAACAACCACACCATAGCTCCTGATTCTAGGTTCGGATCGGCTTTTCTGTGTAGACCGTAGTATTCTTTTTGTGGTAATTCCGCGGCCACCATCTCATTCCTTAATGACTCATGTAATTGAGTCCTTTCTTCTGGTTCCACCTGTCTTCTTTGGATCAGAAGACTGATCATCTCGTATTCGGGATTGATGCCATAGTTTGCAAAGAATTGTGTGTTCTTGATGTTTTCCTGATATCCGTTGTTATATGCAAATTCCACAAGTGGTAGGTAACCACACCAATCGTCTTGTTGATAGTTGATATATGCTCTTAGGTATTGTTCCAATATGGCATTGCTCTATTCGGTCTGTCAGTCTGTCTGTGGGTGGAAAGCCGTGCTGAGACTTCGTTCGACTCCTAGTTTCTTTGTGGTTTCTTTCCATAGGTTTGAGGTGAATAGTGTCCCCCTGTCAGTGATGATATCCTGTGGTAGTCTGTGTAGCCTGACTATCTCCTTCATGAAGAGATTGGCCAACTGCCATGTATCTAGGTCCTCTGATCATGAAATGAAATGGCTCATTTTGGTCAGCCGATCGATGACGACCAGTATGGTATAATATCCGTCCGATTTTGGCAGGTCCGTAATGAAATCCATAGCTATTGATTTCCATGGTCGATTGAGGGCATCGTTTGACTGTAGTAATCCGTAAGATGCATGTCAGACCACTTTGGTCCTCTGTGATATGTCACGATTTTTTATGAATTGTTTGATGTCTTCCCTTATGTTTGGCCAATATTATCGTCGGCTGATGAGTTCGGTACTTTTTGCCGTTCCGCCATGCTCTGCTCGTGGGGGAGCGTGGAGTTTGGCGATAAGAGTCGTTCATATCCCTTCATCGTTTGATACCCAAATCTTTCCTTGGTACCATAAGAGGTCTTCCTTCCATTGACATAGCCCCAGCGCGATTCCTTTCATTTCTTTCTTTCATTAATCCAGGTTTCTTTTGATATCTTAGACTTCGTTGTTGCCCTGGCTGGCTTTCTGTATTTCTCCTTCGTCCGTGTCTCGAAACATGATTTTGTCCAATAGGTCGACCTTCATTTCTTCAGTGTCTAGGATATCCCAGTATCGTTCTTTTGGCAGTAGGATTCTCACATTTCGTGTGAGTCTCTTGTCGCCTGCCGTGAGTAGGTCTTCCGCTCTTCTCATGAGAGCGTCTCGTTTTCCCCCCTTCTTTCCTGGTCGATACTCCATTTTGAAGTTGTATTGACTTAATTCTTGCAGCCATCGTGCTTGCCGTTCAGTTAGCTCCTTTGTTGTCATCCAGGTTAATAAGCTTTTGTGGTCGGTGAGGACTCATATCGGCTTTGGGCTACCCGTTGTGTATCGTTTTCATTCATGGAATACTTGAACTACCCCCAGTAGTTCCTTGTCGTGTATGTCGTAATTGCATTCAGCATCAGACATTGTCTTGGATCGGTACGCCACTGGTCTCCATTTGCCATCCTGGCATTGTTGCAATAGTATTCGGGAACAGATGTACTTTGAAGCGTCTGTTTCGATCTTGGTTGGTGCGTGGGGCTCGAAGGAGACCAGTACTGGTGCCGTTGTGAGTTTTGTCCCTAGCTCGTCGAAAGCTTCTTGTTCTTCGTCTCCCCATTCCCATTTGCTGACACCTGCCATTTTTGTTCTTGCATAAAGTGGTCTTGCTATTCTACTAAAGCCTTCTATAAATCGTGGGTAGAAGTTGCAGAATCTCAGGAAACATTGAATTTCCTTGATCGTTTTGGGGTTCGTCCATTCCCAGATGGCTTGTGTCTTGACTGGGTCAGTCAAGACCCCTTCTTGTCCAATGATGAATCCTAGATATTCTGTTTCGCTCTGGTGGAATTCTCATTTAGATGGTTTGACCTTCATCCCCAAGTCTCGTATTGCTTCGAGGATGTTGCTGATATCCTTTCGGTATTGTTGTAGGGTATCCAAGTATATGAGTACGTCGTCTAGATAGACAATGCAATACCAATCAATATGTTCCATAAGCATCTCATTGATCCATCGTTGGGACGCTACTGGTGCATTGCATAAACCAAATGGCATGACTAGGTACTCGTCTCTCCCAATTTTGTTGAAAAGGTTGTCTTCCACTTGTCTCCTTCCCTGATCCGAATGTTGTGGTAGGCGTCCTTGATGTCCAGCTTGGTGAAGTACTTGGCTCCTCCTAGTCTATCCAAGGCTTCGCTAATGAGTGGTAGTGGATGTCGTGCTTTTTTGGTGACTTCGTTAAGTGCTTAGTAATCGGTGCAGAGCCTGAGTTTGCCCTTTTTTTTCTTGACAAACATGATTGGTGAAGCCCTGCCTGACTGCACCCTTCGAATCCATCCTCGGTTCTCGTTGTGTTTGATGTATCGATGGAGTTCCTCCAATTGGTCATAACTGAGGGCGTATATTTTCTTAATTGATTCTCTTTTTCCTTCCTCCAGGTCGATTCCCAAGTCGATACCTGGTCGGTGGGACGGTATTGTCATTCTTTTTTCTCCTTTTTCAAATACATCCAACAGGTGGTGGTATTCTCGAGGGACCATGTCTCTAACGTTTTAGTCTTCGTTGTTTTTTTTGTTTTTTATCGCTAACTCTTGCTAATGTTGATAGCTTCTAGTCGAATTTCATGGTCGACCTAATTCCATCTTAGGATGCCGGTCCCTTCCCCTCTTTGGTAGAACTGTCCGAAAGCTCTTGCCGATATTTCGTTGATTTCCATTTGTGGTTTGGCGCTTTGGCCCTTGCCCTTCTGGTCCATAGTGTCCTTACAGCTTCTGAATCCCTGATATCCTCTCTCAGTATCTTCCAACTGGGCTACTTCTTGTAGTTCCCTGTTGTCGATCTTCTTGATGATCAGTTGGGCGATCCGGTCTCCCTTTTCCACTCGGTATGGTTGGTCTCCTAGATTGGTCAGGACCACCTTCACTTCACCTCTGTAATCGGTGTCGATCACCTGTGCGGTTGTCGTGAGTCGGTGTTTGACTGCTAGACTGCTTCGTGATGCGATTCGTCCATAGGTGTTGTAAGGTAATCCAACGGCTATCCCAGTTCCAACAATGGCTTGTCCTCTGGCAGGAATGTTGGTTCCCTCCTTTGTGTACAGGTCGTGCCCTGCCGTCTTGGCTAATCCTTTCGTGGGCACTCTGGCCCCCCTTTGATAGCTTCTTAACTCTAACACTCTGGTTATTAGCGCTCTGGCCTTCCTTGGCTTGGACCTTGGAGAACCTTGTGATGAGGTTCTCTTCTAGGGCTTCTTCTTCTGGGATCGCATCTGCAATGTCTCAACTGTTGAGACACCAAGTTGTACATCCTTCGCTGTTGAATGTGATCCTCTTCTCGTTCCAATCGATTGTTGGGTGGTGCTCTCTTGACCATGGCATCCCAAGGATGACCTCATGGTTTTGGAGGTTTGCCACTTGGAAGGTGGCCTATTCCTTATGGCTACTAATGTCCATAGGTACTTTTGTCATATGGGTAACAGGGCCCATAGCGCTTGGTTTTCCGTCCGTGAGGTAAATCTCCAGTGGGTTTTTTGCTTTGATCATCTTGATCCCGTGTTTATTGCAGACTTCCTTGTCAATGAAGTCTTCCATTGCTCCTAAGTCAATTATGGCATTGATTGTGACTGACTCTGTTGAGCCGTGTAGTTGTATCTTGACCATGATGTGGTCATTGTCGTTTTCGAGGGTTTCTGTGTAGTTGAGTGCCTCATAGTAGTTTTCCATGATGATGGGTTTCCGTTCGGGTCTGTCCCTCAGACCATCTCTTACTGGGGACATTCGTCGTTTCCCGACTTTTCAGGTTCCTGCTCAACCTCAATTTCCCTGATCTTGGGTCTAGTCCGCTAAGGGGGGGGCTTCTTTGTTGGTTGCCAGTTTCTGGCTTGCGCGTTGAATGGTTTGGGTCCATCCTTCCTTGGGCAGTTTCTGGCTAAGTGTCCTGGTTGTGCGCATTTGAGACATAGTTGCTCTCGAATTCTCCTTTGGAATTCTTCTCTCGAGATGTTAAATCTTGGTCGTTTCCTGGTAGCATCCAATTCGATGAGTTCGCTGTAGTTTTGATTAGCATTATTTGTAGGTCAATATGTCCCCTCTGGGTTTCGTGGCGTGATGGTTTCCCGTTGGATATTCTTTGATGGTGGTGACCCGTGCCTTGTCTGACTGTTGCCAGCTTGGTTTCCTTCCGGATTGCCCATTGGGCTAGGACTTCGATGTTCTCATATTCTTCGCTGCTGGCTCCCCCGGCGTTTTGGAGTTCTGTGTTCATCCCTCCTAGGAGTAGTTCTCCTCCTGTCGAGTTGTCCAATTCAGCTTCGCTAGCCACAAGGCGGAAGTCGTTCCAGTATTCCGTGACTGATCGTTTGCCTTATTTCATCTTTTTTAGTTTGATCCTTGCTTCTCTTTTGGCATCGATTATGGCAAATTGTCTTTGTAGTTCTGCATGGAATCCTGTTCAGTTGTCCCAGATTGGGATGATTCATTCTTCTGCATATGGTGTGATCCCGGTTTCTGTGTCGTCTTTTAGGAGGCTTGTTGTACATAGGAGTTTTTTCTCATCATGGCCATCCTAGCATCCAACTATTCTGTGGTATACTATGAGCTAGGCTAGCCAGCCCCTGAGTTTGTGTCGCTCTCCTCAGTAAACCTTGGGTTTCTTTACTTTGGGCTTTCTGGTTCCTCCACTTATAGCTGCGAAGATTTGTCTCATCTGTTCCGGATTTACTTCCGGTGTCGTATGCGAGGAGGTCACTCCTTTTTGTTCTGTTGCAGCCGCCATTGTGTTTCGCCGTATCTTTCCTTGTTCCTCTGTTTCTTGTGGTCCACTTGGTGTTAGTGGCTCTGGTGTTGTAGGGTTTGGTGCCCTCTGTTCTGTCAAGACCCTTTCCAATCCGTCTTCTAGTGATGAAAGATGAAGATTTTCCGCTAGTGGGTCAATGTCGTTTTCGTTGTTGGTCTTCATTTTGTCTGTTTGTTAGTGTTAAGAGGGTCGTAATATTCTAAGGACAAGCGAATATACTAAGCCCGTTCGTTGGTACTTTGGAGAATATGTCTAGGGAGACGAAGGTTAAGGTAGAATTTTAAAGTTGGTGAAACGATAAATATTGGTTAACGTGTATATATTGTGAAGGTCTCTTCCCCGTTGCTTGATCATCAATAGCAGCTACAAAGACACCGCGATATTTATATTCGGCGTCTGGGTGTTCGCGGGCTACATAATCTCTTCCTATAACTAAATATCTTTCTTTCACCTAGCTCGACTTCTTTCAAGTGGGAGCCCGACTTGACCCTGAACATCCGTTATCTTTCTACTCTCGTTTGCGCACCTTATTGCCACGTATGCCTCTCACATGGGGAGACTGTAGCGCCCGTCCCCCTAGATGGCTATACGAACATGTATCCGTTGCTAAATAGATTTACGAATAATCTCCATGTGTTCGCATGTCAGACAATTATTCCCTGGGATAGAAGATGGCCAGTCTTCATGTTGTTGGCTCCGTCTTGACATGGTCTGCAGGAGACATTCCCCTGTCTTTAACCGGCATTACACGACTCTTTCCTATCGATTGACCCAATGGTTACGACTATAGTTATCGGTCTCTTACCAACAATCCCTTTGGGGGTTCCCCGACTCCCTTTCCGAGCATAGTCCATTTCTACTGGTTACTGGGCGTCTTTCCAGACCGAGAAAGTCTAACTAAGGTTGATATGTCCCGTGAGTTTGTATCCACCTTTCGATACCCAATCTTGTATTGGTCGTAACTCCGTGCAATGTTGTTCGATCGAGATGCTTTCACCTGCATGAAGTGCTCTGAGGTCACCTCTCATATATCCTGCGAACAGGAACCGGTCGGCCGGCCGGCCACGACGTATACGGTGTTGTAAGTAGGGTCTTCCTTGCTCATGTCTTTGGGGAGGGGACGCAACTTCCCAGATGACCTATGGTGACCTATTGTCCCCACGTCGGGGCTGGAGGAGGGTGTTGCTAAGTCTTTTTTTAGAGGTTCGTGCGTGGAGGTAGAGTAACTTGACCCCCTTATCCTTCTGGAAGGTCTGTACCTAACAGTTAGGTGCTGCTGGGTGGACGGAACCAAAAGTTACAATCCTCTCTTCTCCGGGTGATACTTGCAGCAAGTAACCAATAGTTCGCTAACGATCACTTCTCTCTGCCTGATAGCTGTTGCGATTGCTGAGTCTTTTAACTCCTATGTAGCAATGTTGATCGCTAGGCTCATATAAGACAGTCGTGTCTTGTTTTCCTGAAAGTGTGATAAGTAAAAGATATTCGTATTGAATAGTATAGTGTATGAAAGAACTTAGATGGTTGCGTGAAGAACCCAACTCCCATGCCTTTTTTTTTTCACCTTTTTTTCATTTTTTTCATGTGCTTTGTTTTATTCGTCGACTAGGTACAAAGACGACGTCCAGCTCTAGCTATGGTAAAGAAAAACCTCAGTGACGAACCAACCAGTGCCAGGGAAAAAGCCATCAACCCAAGTCCCTCTGGTATGAGACCAACCGCACAGCAGCCACGTAAAATAAGGAATCAAACTCCGACTGAAGGGGCGGAACAAGAAACATCAAATCAATACATGGGGAGGAATCAACAGGAAAACCCTTGCCGTAGACACCAACAAAATAAATAATTGTTATAACCACTAATGAAACCCTAAGTAACAAACAATGAGAGAAGAACAAAGAAGGCGTGGGAGCTAAAACATCGTGGCGTTGCTAGCATTACTCAAGAACCCAACGTATTGACATCGGCCACTGAGACAGTGTGATACAACGACTGAGTGTAACCGAGGGGTGCGACCGTGGAGAAATCGCCAGGGCGGCGTAAGGTGAAAGGGCAGCAGGGTGCCAGCCAAGTGAGTAGATTGTAGCTGTAACCGAGCCACGGGACGAGACCTTGAGGGAGGAGATGAGGGGTAGACGCAATGACCGTGGAAACTATTGGTAACCCTGTGCGTGTCTGACTAGGCAGCCTCCAAAGGGAGTGAAGAGAACGGAGAAATCGACTATAGCTTGTTGAAAGGTTTTCTCCTACTGCGAACTGTATTCCCAGCCGTCTGTAACATGGGCGAGAGGGTGTTCCCGACTGTGCAAGCGCTAAGCAAGGTAGCGAAACGCGAGCGAGATGTGTGGGTGATAGAGCAACACGACTCCTGGAAACAAGGACGCCAGGGCCCAAGAACATGATAAGGAAAGTAAGGCGAGACGGGGTGGGTGCAACTCACAGGCAGTGCGGGTGCAGCTTAATGAGAGTGCGGGGGTGGATGTTGACGATAAATTCTCATGGTGTTGAGATTTCAATCGCCGGGTGTGTAGAAGAGATGGTTCGTGACCCAACTCCCACACCTTTTTTTTTCTTTCTTTTTTTATCATGCGTTCGTTGTTTTTAGGTACAAGAAGCTTCGTGCAGCGCTAGCTATGGAAAGAACACAACCTATAAGTCAAAAACAAACAACAAAAGAAACCATATCCCTGATCTACCACGGCGACTGAAAAAAAGTACTTAGGCCGAAAACCTCTTGCCTCTCGTTCCCATCGGAAACAAAATATAGGAAAAGTACAAAGCTAAAAACTACTTCTCATTTATGCGTTTTTTCTAAGGAAAATTAAACATAAAGGATGCAGAAACAACCAAACCATCAAGCCTGAAAAAAAAACACCTTTCACAGGAGAAAGCCTGGTCTTAGTCTCGGGTAGGGGGGGTGGAGGGGGGGGGGCGGTGGTCGGGGAGCATGTCTGGAGGGAAGCTGGTCTTCTTGTCCATGATGTACTCGCCCAAGGCTCGTACGAGGTGGGGTTCGGCCCATATGGCCGCGTCATGTCCGAGGGAGGAGACCTCTTTCAGTAGGAGGTCTCGGACTCGTGTGCGGGCATGACAGGTGAGGATGACGTACTAGAAGGACTCTGGTTCGGTCCCGCATCGCGGGCTGGTAAGTACCGGGTCTTCGTTCGACCATGCGGGATGGGCGGCTAGATAACTCTTCCCCGAGCACATTTGATGGATTCTTCCTGCCACGAACTTCCCTAGTCCCATGACGAGGTGAGGGGAGAAGGAGGGGGGGTACTCGTAGTAAGGGGGAGTGGGGTCATCGGTGACCCAGTCTTGGAGGAGCATGTTCTTAGCGCGGGCCCGAAGGGCTTGGTAGGTTCTCTTCATGAGTCCTGGAGGGGGAATGTTCATCCCGGGTGGGGGGGGGCGGCGTGTAGGACAAGAGGGAGGTAGGAGAGGCCCCCTTGAAGGGGCAGGATGAGGTGCGCCAAGGCGTCAATGGGGAGGTGTTTCCTTATTGGCAGAGAGGGGACTTCCGTGCGCCAATTAAGGGGGAGGTAGACGGAGGAGACGCCTATCGTGAGATGCCTGGACGAGTCCTGGGCTCTGAAGGAGAAGAGGGAGGGGAAAGATAGTGGGAGTCTGGCGGAGGCCGGGTTGGCGTTCGGGGGGGCGCAGGCGACTCTGAGGGCGGCGAGGCGCCTTCTGTATCTGCGGTATGAAGTGATGGGGGGGAGGCAGGCCTCCCGGGACAGGATGGAGGTAGGGGTGGAGTAAAAATTATTTGTCGTCCATCTCTGGACTCTGTGCCAGAAGCTGTTCATCCCTCTGAGCGCAGTGTAGTTTGGGGTGAGGAGGTCGGCCCCATATGTGAGTATAGGGAGGAGGAGGCCACTGGCAATGCGATGGCAGAGGAAGGGTCTGACGCCAGCCCTCGGGGAGGAGAGGCGTTTGACAAAGAAGAAGATGGCTTGGGCCAGCGAAAGCCTGTGTCTGTAGTGGTGGGTAGAGTTGAAGGCGGGGGTGAACCAGTATCCTAGCCATCTGACCACGTCGGAGGGCTGAAAGAGGTGGCCTTCTAGTTCGATAGGGGTAGTTGAGGGAGGAGTCCTCTGGCTCGGGGTCCGCCAGTGGACGAGTTCGGTTTTGGGGACCAAGAAGGACACGCCTATGTCTCGGCCCCTCGCGGCTATGTTGGTGAAGAGCCTTTGCAGGCGGCGTATGTTGCCCCTATAGGAGGGGGAGGCCACCGTGATGGAGAAGTCGTCAACGTAACAGACCATGAGGCCCTTGGGTATCAACATGTGTAGGGGGGCGACGTATAGTAGGAAAAGCAGGGGCGAGATGGGTGACCCTTGGGGGGTCCCCACAGAAACCGGGGAGGAGATGTTGGGGGAGCCTTGGAAAACTAGGGTGCAAGTTCTTTCCGAGAGAAAGGAGGATACCCAGTCGACCATATAAGAGGGGACGCGGGAGGCCAACAATTTGGCCCTGAGAGTGGATGCAGTGACGTTGTCGAAGCCGGCCTTGATATCCAGAAACAAGGTGGAGACTTCCAGTCTGGGTCTTTGGAGAGTTTTTACTTCGTGCATGAGGGTGAGGCAGGCGTCAGAGGAGCTGAGTCCTGGTAGGGAGCCGCATTGATTTGGGTGGAGGAGGCCCTCGGATCTAGCGATGGCGGACAGTCTTACCATCATCACTCGTTCAAGGATCTTTGAAATGGTTTTGAGGAGGACGATGATTCGGAAAGAGGCAGGGGAATCGTAGGAGGCCTTGCCGGATTTATCTAGGACCACCCCGTAGGTGGTCTTGAGGGAGGGAGGGTGGTAACCGAAGGCTACCAGAGGGGAGAGGAGTTCGAGTATGATAGCGGGGTTGATGAGGTTGACCCTCTTCCACACGGCGTAGGGGACCCCGTCGGGCCAGGTGCCGTGGAGGGGGAGGACTTGGAGAGGGCGAGTTTGATTTCTTCCTCAGTGAGGGGGGTGGTGGAGGGGTTTCTTTTTAGGCGACCTCTGCTGGGTAGGGGGTCCTTAGGAGGGAAGAAGTGATCCAGAAGCGCGTTGTTTACCACGACTGGGTTCGCGGCGTCGGGGAGGGAGGGGAACCTGGGGGTCTTTCTTGGGGCAACCAGCTGTTTGGCCGTCCAGATGTTGTTTGGGGAGGTCTTTGCGATGAAGTCAGCCCAGTAGGTGGCTTTAGCTCTTTGGATGGCCTTAAAATAGCCGAGCTTGGACTGCCTTACAATGCCGTAGGAGTCGGGGGTCCAGAGCTTTTTGGCTCTGCGAGAGGCCTTCGTGAATCCCTTTCGGAGAGTGGTCAGGAGCGGGGTCCACCAGGCTTTAGATCTTGGGGACGGGCGTGAGCGGGGCGTGGTGGCTTCGATTGCCGTTGTGAGCGTGGAGAGGGCCGAGAAGAACCATTGGTCGAGT
>Ga0307507_10006421_pt1 | contig 18063 bp, 21 predicted proteins | sample 7_EM_MG_FD_207223 | JGI IMG/M metagenome (GOLD analysis project Ga0307507, IMG submission 207223) | Populus trichocarpa ectomycorrhiza microbial communities from riparian zone in the Pacific Northwest, United States - 7_EM | ecosystem: Host-associated > Plants > Roots > Unclassified | place... | reverse complement strand
GCGATCGACGTTGCTAGATAGGAGTCAACGGACTTAGCTATCGCAACAGCTATTGGGCCAAGAGAAGTGATCGTTAGAAGACTATCGGTTACCTGCTGCAAGTATCACCCGGAGAGGAGAAGATTGTAACACAGGGTTTGAGATGTCTCACAACTGATCACATTTCATCTGTTGCCCATTGATTATCTTCCTATTCCCTGTCTTCATCCCATGACAACCAAAAACAAGCCTTAATAAAACCAGATTCCGAATACGCGATGAAATTACTAGTACTTATACTGAATGGTCAGTTGAACGGTCTGCCTAACCGAACAGCTTTCTTTCAAAATGGCCAAATCTCAAGCAACCGTTCACGGCTGTGAACGGTCCTGTCTGGAACGGCAGGTGAACGGTCCATAGTTAACCGAACGAAGCCTAAAGCAGTCTCATGAGGATGGGGCTTGGGCGGTTAGGTAACCAAAAGCCTATTATACCGGCTCGGACAAGCTGAGCCGAGTATCCCCTAGGCAATGCTAACAAAGTTGGTTTATTGTGTAAGAGTGGATGACAGGCCAATCTAGATTTTACATAACTATGGGCTGATTTGGGGGATACAACCATTTGACAAGACCCTTTGTGAAAGGAAATTTCTCTTTCCTTGTGGAATGGCCCCCTTGCTCCACACGGACTCCAATTGTGCAGTGCGCCCCTTAAGCCTTCACAATCTCCGGCAAAGAAGAACTCTGTAACTCTGTTTCAAGAATATTTGAACCGAGTGATTGTCCCTGATTTCGAGGCTCACTTAAGAAAAGGTCTCTTGTCCAAAACATCACCCTCCGAAAGGTATAATTCATATTCTTCAAGTGGAGTCTAACGGTGTCCTCACAGCCGGGAGAGCGGAGGTTCAGTGCATCATCGGGGCATCGCGGGGGCTTCCGGTAACCCCTCGACGCAAAGTCAGACCAAAAGCTCTAATTCAGCTGTGTTTCCAACTCGCAAATATCAAAGCTCCAACTAGACTTCACTGCCACTGGCCATGTCTATACACAAGGACGGGGAAGAACGAGCAATTGGGGGCGATATCTTCGGGGCGGATTTGGCGCAAAGGCTTAATATTGAGGTTGGCGAAAAGTTCATGTTTGTAGGGACCCAGAGGCTGAGTAGTGTTTGCACGGGCTGATGTGAGAGTAGCGGTTTTTAGCTTTGTGAGAAATTTTCGAGCTTGGGAAACTAGCCTGGCCACCAAGTCTACCATATTTTGGTTGGCGATTAGTAAATGAAGGCAAAGACATAAGAATGGTAAGAATGATAAGATGTAGGATAGAGTTGCTCTGGCGGTGTTTGAGCTACCATCAGGGAAATCACAGCAAGGGTGTCAGAGGTATGATACCTCAGCGGAACTACAAACCAGGGGATATCCTCTGGGATATGTGACAATCTCCTTATAAAGTATTGAGCGACAGGAAACACACTACCACAGGAGCCAGCAGGCATCTGGTGGAAAGTTAGGTCTAGTATTATTACCTCTCAAACTTGGCCATGATAAAGCCATACTTTACGACACCAGGCCCGACAGCACCCGGAACTAGCATACACTCACCACTCCTACAAAAGCATAGTTACAGAAAAGAAAATGCGGAAGCAAAATAAGACTAGTTCAACCAGCGGAATTCGAATATCAATTTTGGTACTGTGTACTATACCAGTGGATATCAATTAGGGTCCGCAATGTTATCTAAACCCAAAACCCTATCACCACCACCCCCAGCCTTCCAACTAAATCCTTGGCACTGGATCCCCCTCTATAAATACCACCCCAATCCTCCCATCTCTCTCCCTTCCCTCCCCATCCTTGTGCACGGGCAAGATCGGTAGCAGTGAAGACTAGTCTGAGCTCTGATTTTTGCTAGTTGAAAACTACAACTAGATTGACGCTCCGGACCTGCCTTTGTGGGTTCGGGAATTTTTGGAAATTATTGCGATATCTTTAATGATGCGCTGGAGCCTTCTTCTTTCCCTATTTTCTAGTATGATGATATGTAGTGGTAGTCGTACATACTACCTACAGAACCTTTTTAGAAAATAAGAATGTAACTTGTGTGCGGAAGGAAGGAAGGAGGTAGGAAAGCGGTTTCGCTCAAGGAGGCCTTTAGGCAGGTTTGAAAAATGGATGGAGTTAAACCTGTATAGATAAGTTGAGGTAACTCGAGGCGGATTTGATATTATGGGGATAAGGAAATGCACAATAAAAGAAGCAAGATTCGTCGAATCGTGTGTAGGTTAGTGCTTAGACTTCACCTTACGAGAGCAGCTTTCAGAAGATATCCGTACATACCATCAAGGCTTTGCATTCAATGCGCTTGCTCTCCTATGGGTCCCGGAAACACATGAGCCCTCTCCAAACAGGAAAATAGTTAGCACCTTAATGTTCTTAAATGTCCCACCTCATAAATGTGAATCAAATGAAATGGACCGACAGAAAGGAGGGGGTGAAGATCCCACTACCCCCTTCAACCTAAACATGACGAGAAAAGAGAAGCAAATATATCAAATCATAGGAAATCCGGAGCCTATATATCAACTCCGCAGTGAGTTCCTTCGCTTTTCCCCCACTTCCATCACAAAACAAAGGGAATTGGGTATAGAAAATATTCTCCGGAGTCCCCCACAACATAAGAAACCTAGAGCTGGCACTTCCATTCCCCAGAACTCTCCATCCATAATACCACTACTCCCGAGCGTCTAATGCCGCTACATTTATAGGAGTCTTCTAGCATTGGTAACCACAAAGAAGCGTAATATCGGCACATTTGTGCTTCTCGTTCACACCAATCTGCTCCAGGTAACATCGGATCAGTCGCCCAGTCCCCCAGTCCCCCAGCCGTGCTGAAAGGAGAACCTCAAATCCGGCTTCCCCCGACGTAGAAAGCCTCCCCATAGCTCGACAAAATGCCTCCGATTACCCAAAAGGTCGGCTCACAATAACGCATCTACCTCTCGTAGTCTCAGCGGGAGCAAAAGAAACAGAACAAAAAAGATATCAGAAGTTCAGCACCTAGGATTCTCACATGGTCACCCACTGTAATACTAACTAGGCGATGCAATGCTTGTTTACCGCAGAGCGGACGGGATGCGAAACTTTCATTGCTCTATGGCCGAACATATAAATTATCAGCAAAAATCCCCCCATGAAGTGACCTCAATTACATGCCCTCACTCGGCACAGAATGGTGGGGGTTCGAGGTCTAACGAGTGGATTTTCTCGCAGTCCCTTGATGTTATTTGACAGGTGGAAATACCATAACTAAGCTTGAGAGGACTATATGCCTCGGGTTTTTAAGGGTAGAATGTGACTATAAGCCGGCCCCGTCTAGTCTATCTAGTTAATAACCACTCTCAGTATATCCTCTACTCTTCAAACATCCTTCCTCTTTCCTTAATCCCCTTTCACAGTCCCCCCCATCCTTCACATCCCCAATAAATTCCACCCTCACATTCCTCCCCTCGCCCTCTCTTCTTCCACCTCCTCCCTCCACTTTCCTAAAACCCATCCCCCCTCCCTTCTTTGGCTCCCATCCCCATTCCTAACTCCCTCTATAATACCCTCCACTAACGTCTTCTTTTTCTGCCTCTCTAACACCCCTCTCTCTCCCCCATGCCTCACAAAACTCAATTCTAAAACCACCCCATCAACAATCATATCCCCGCCTTCACTCCAAAAAAGAATATAATCATCCACTTCCTCCGCGATCTCGTCGATATCCCTCGCCACGCTAGAGATTATCCCTTCAGCGTTGGGGAGCGGGAGTCTGCCTGCGCGGACCTCAGCGTAGGCCCTGTTCATGCGGGCAATAGAGCAGGACAGGCGGGTTTGGAAGGGGGGGAGTTGTGGGATCTGGGAGGCCAGGAGTGTGATAGCCCGGATTGTCTGGTAGAGCTTTGAAGTTGCGGCTAAAATAGGATGATGTAGCGAGGTGTGGGAGTTTTGGGGCATTTTCCGAACTGGGCCCTTCAGGTTTTGTTGAGCTCTGGTGGTTAAGTCGGGGAGTAACAATATCTGTGGTTTTAGTTTTGTGTGGATGTGACGAGACCGAAAATCAGTTATATTTCTTATCTTATATATTCACGGATAGTCTATTTTTTTCAAGCAGTCTTTGAGCGACATTCATCCTTCAATAGTTTTTCTTCTGATGGAACATGTAAGAAGCCTCCCACACAGCTTATGAAGCAGACAATATCAAGCTTCCAACACCCTTTTGAATCAGAAACTGCCCCCCGGGATTTCAAAGTAACCGCCCAAACCTCGGCTAATGCAGTCTTGCATATTTATGATAGCTCCGTTGGATACTATATTCTTCTGGTGGGGCGAAATTACTGGGACACCGGGGGTACATCATTAGATATCACTCGGAATCTCCTACCTCTTTAGAATACTCTTCATTTTCCGACGTCATTTACACTCGCAAACTTACGGTTTCAATTGGCTAAGATATTCAGTGGAGAGCGATCAAAATTATATCCCAAAAGAACCCCAAATACCTCCGCTTAAACATCTTAAAAAATTTCCAATAGCGAAGAGCGGGAGCACTGGCAGTCTCCCGGACTCCAAAATATTCTCCACAATACAGGACACCACCCGGCTGAGCACACACTAAAACTTCCCCCAGCTCAGCCCTCTGTCTTTGCTTCCTCCCCGAAAACAATCCCCCATGTGCCGTTCTCCCACCCTGCCTCGAGTTGCCAGAATTCTCGTACAGGGATAGGGGGTGTAAGCCTAACGTAGTAGTGCAGAGGCTGGTGTTAAGGACATATTCCCTGAAACGCCGAGTGGTGGATACCACGGGGAAGGCTGCCTTTCAAGTGTATCGTAATGATGGAGGTGAAGCTTTGGTAATGCGGGGGGTCTAGGTCACGGTCAGCCAATGGGGGTTCTCGTGTATGATCAGAGGAGGGCACAGGAATCTTTGTATCCGATGACGGCTATTTTTCAAGTTTGCAAAAATTGTGTTGGGGATAATGCCGGATGTGGGAATAGGAGGGAGGGAGAAGTAAGGAAGGAAGGACCAGATTGAGCCTTTTCATGAGAGCAGCACTTGAATATTGAGTCCAGCGTTTTGATTTCATCGGTGATTGATAGATCAATCGATGGGATGGTTATTTTTTGTATGTATGGTGAGTGATTGCATCACATAAGCTATCCACAGCCGTATCACAAATAAATACTAAACTACACTCCTCCTTTCTTCTACTTATCCTAGCAAAACTACCCACATAAAAGGAACTCTCCGCAAAATCCCTCCCCCCACTCCTCACACTCATCCTCCTCCCCTCTTACTACCACCGATTTCCAAAAACCCCTCCATAACCCCCCTCAACAATGCCAGTGCCTCCTCATCCCACTTCATCACTCCTCCATCCTCTTCCCCTTCTCCCTCCCCTTCACCCCTCAAGTCTGCAAGTACCCCCCTCGTAACTTCCTCCACATGCTGCTTGAACAATCCTTTAGGAACCTTGACTTTGGATTTATGTGCTAGTTTTTTTTTAACGGCGGCGGTGGTCGGGTTTCTAGTGGTGGTAGCGGTGGAGGTGGTGCGGTTCCGGGGCACTAGGGGGTAGTTTGGCGGCGGGTTCGGGCGGGATTGGGTTTTTACTGTAGGGGGTTAGGTTGGTAGGATGCGGTGGGGAAGGACGTGAGGAAGGGGAATACCTCTCGCCATTGCTTCCCCGTATGAAAGTGGGCGATTCTATCCTATTTCGTTTAAAAGGCCTGGGATGTGCAAAAAAAAGTACTGTATGTAGAAAGAGAGGGGGAGATAATAGAGGAAGTAGGGAGGGGAGGGTGTTTTATCATCTGGCTGAATAACCCATGAATCAAGACAATAATTTCAGAGCCGACTTTTGGAAGCTTGGATAATAGTGCATTGTACCCAAACTGAGAAAGATACAGGTATTTGTATTGTACAATGTGGTAACGCAGCGCAACAATCTGGAATCTAGCACACGCTCCGCATTGACCGACTTACCCTGGAGTGGGAGTAAACCTGAGGCCATCATCACACGCATGGTATAATATCGTCATTAGAAAAAGACCTGTTAGTCGGGTTCAACTTAGACTGAGCAAAGAGAGCGCATGAGGGCTAGTTTCAAGCCTCCTGCTAAACCAAAATTTAATAGAGCACATTTTACCTCATTGGGGCTTCCAAAAGCAAAGAAAATGACGACTGTGGAGCTCCGAGACCTCCGAAATTCCTCTTCTGGCCTTGAAACTATTATAGCTCCCACGATCTCTTTCTACTCACTCTAAGTTAAACCAGACTTCCAAGACTTCTTTTTAATAATAATAATACTACCCTTGCCAACCCCTCTCCCTCCCGATTCTAAGCCCCCACGGAGACAGGAAAGTACACCCAAGATATACCCCGTAAATTCTCACCTATATAGCAACTCCCTCAAAGGCTCCAAAATTGTGCCATAAATGGGCTCTGTACAAGTACAAATAAGGTTCTGCTGGCGCCGTGTCTCAGAGCTCACGAGTAAGTTCAGTTCTGCACAAGTGCTGCGATAAACCTAGGGAACTTTTCGGATTCTAGTACAAGCATTGTACGACACAAGACGCCGCTCGTGTGCGGTACCTACTGCACGGTACTAGTACACGGCGCTCAAGTGAGAAACCAGACTCTTCCACAGGTACGCACTGTACTGGTAAACTAATAGTAAGTTATGCCACAGTGCGGCACCCGCTAACACCATCCCTCCTCTACTAGCCGCCCAGGACTACCTGATACGCCCGAAAAAAGTACAAACACAACCACCCACAGCAAAACTCCAACCCCACTCCTCCTCCTCCTCTACAACTTATCATATATCATAATACCCCGCCACCAGCCCCCAGCATACTCTCCTTCTCAACTACCATTCCATCTCATACAAACCGTACGTACAGTACTGTACAATCCCCTCACCTCACCTCCCATCCCATCCCATCCACACAGTCTAGACAACTCCTCACAAAAAGAACCCATAAAAAGATCTATTCAAGACAACTTTATAGTATCGTACTCCGGGCTCCCGTAGCTACTCTGCCCAAGGCGGCGTCAAGACGGATTGTAGGGAGAGTACCGTTTACGATTATCTGGAATATTACATGGAATGAACTGGGAGTATCGAATTGTAATTGGCTCGAATTTGTACCGTACTGTACTGTACGCACTGTACTAGTACGTCCCCGTACAGACAGTCCAGGCAAGAGAGGCTATTTCCTATGCGCCGAGGGTAGTACTATCCACTACAGTGCGTAGTATTGTAACACATCATAATATACAATACCATATTGTACCTGCCTTTCTCTAAGCGTTTGTACAGTGTCGTGCGATACGATAAGCATGCTTAAGCTTTACTAGGGGTATTATACTATAGTATACCTATCACCCACAAGGACTCCTACAGCACAACCCGGCAGGAAATCATTTCCATGACGTCACTTCTCCATTCACCGCCTATCATAAGGTAACTCCCACTGTGGGAACCGAGCACCCATTCAAAGTTCAATTTTATATTCCCACGACCACCGCCCACAAACCTCATGCTATCGTAATGCTACAATTAAACTAGCTAAGTGACTAAGTAGACAAGAAATAAATAAAAAGTGGAGGAATAAATAAAAAGGTCATTAATATAACTCGCGTCTTTCAAAAGAGAAAGAAAAAAAAGTCGTTACCGATAAGTGCCATAAATAATCGATAAGGGAAAGGGAATGAAAGGAAAATAAAGGAACTCCAGAGGGTATTTTTCCTAACAATGATAAAAAGACATGTCCCTAGCTTAGCTTAGCATATATATCTGTTCATCGGTCATCAATCACATCGTTCGTCTGTCCGTCCGTCCGTCCGTCCGCTCATGGAAAGAAAAGAAGAAAAAAAAATGCAAAAATTTAGAAAATGGTATACAACAGGTCACCCACTTTACCCGAACTAGCCTCGAAGAAATAAAAATCGAAAATTGAAAAATGTCGAAACAAAAAAAAAAGGAAATCAAGTTTTAAACCAATCAAGTCCATTCAACATCTTCTTCATACCTGGCTCCCAGACTACTCAGTGGGTTCCCAACACTACTTGTTCCCTCACGTATCTTCTTCTTGCGATACGTCTTCGCTGCTTCCTGCTCCAGCTCGCTGTTCTCTGCTGTGCCCGAAGCGCTGACTACGCTCCCACGTGCGCTCGGAGAGACGCCGCCGCCGAGGCCGTATGGGAGTGGAGGGGGGCTGGTCGGGTGGAGGGGGGTCGAGGTTTGTGGCGGCTCCGGGATTCGTGGTGCCTCCGGCATGCGGACTCTGCCTTGTGGCGGTGGAGCACCGCCTCCTAGAAGGCCGCCGCTAGCACCCGCGATGGTGGATGATTGGCCACCTATTGAGGGGGCGTACCCGCCTACCGATGACTCGGGGCCGTATCCGCCTACTGAAGATGCAGGGGCGGGTATATGTGCTCCGGAGCCAGACGTTGTGGGTCGTTCATGTCGTTCATGTCGTTCGGATGATCTACGACCAGAGTGGCTCCGGCGATGCTGACGTTCACGATCGAGACTCATCTCTCGTTGGGTTGCCCGTTCAGCGCGTAGGCGTGCACGCTCACGACGATCTCGCTCGCCCTCTTCCGCAGGTACCCGGCGGACAGTGACAGACTTGCCATCTGGGTTTACACGGACCTGAACGCTGACGTGAGGATCCTTCTTACGTGAGTTTCGGCGGGCGACGGATGGTTCTCCTGCGCGCTCCTCTGTAGGCAGATACTCGGTCGAATGGGACATGGGAAGACGTGGAACACTATCAGCAGATCTATCACGGCGATGTTGCTGTTGCTGTCCACGACGTGGGTCCGGTGGTAGCGGCAGCGGAGCCATTGGTGGTTCTCCATGACGCGTAGGGCCGGGTACGAATCCGTTATCCGCTTCCATGTACCCACCACCGGCGATGGGAGAAGGTGGCATTTCCTCATGCTGTCGATAAGGCGGCATTGGGTAAGATCTTAGGTGACCAGAAGAATTTCCGCTGATATCTGATGTATGAGGACTGCTCATGTTTGCAGGACCAGAAGTGACTGGGGTAACCGTATATGGTGGAGAAACGGGCGACTCCTCCGGCATCTGAAGGTGCGAAGGTCCACCATGAACTCCTGTCCCCAACGTAGTGCTATCTCGTAGCACAGTATCCCTTACCGAGCCAGGCCCCTGTGGGTACCTATCTCCATTATCCCTATGAATATCGCCGGAACCCACTGGCGATGCAATTTGATTGTCTTGATCCCCTCCATAGTTAGTTGGCAAGCTTGGGACCGGGGGAACCGGGGGAACTTGGTTGTGTCGTCCAGGCGGAGCATGAAGACCGCCGATGGCAGGACTATGGGCACTAGGAGCTCTGCTGGTATCGAAACTTGTCGCTCTGGTTACATCCGTAGCATACCCCCCACCCCCGCCTACACCAAGAGTAGCATCTTTACCGCTCGACTGTCGCCTAAATAAACTCGACCACACACCGGGCCTTCCACGCCCGGACCTACGTTGAGGCACCTCGGTCGAATAATGGCCAGCTTGAAAAGAAGTGTCTTCAACCGTTGTAGGAATCTCGGCCATATCCGGCGTCTCTCGAGTCGGATGGATTGTGCCGAGAGAAAAGTACCCGCGAGTCCTCATATATTCGCAAACAAACCAGGAAAGGAAAAAGATAAAGACGCAGATGGCATAGAGGATGAACAAGATAAGTGGTGATCCATAAAGATAGAGTCCCAGAGGAATCTGCGCAAGCCCCAACAACCAAATACCGCGGCCAAGCCAATGGTGCAGCTATTTTAAAGTCAGTTCCGAGTCGGATGGGTAAGATAGACAAACAGAAGATGACAACATACCATGGTGTGTAATGCAATCTTCTTCCGGATGACTTTCTTCTGATTCCGAGCCCGAATAAACAACCCAAACAATGCCTGAAAAATCACAGCCCCGTAGAGAGAAACACCAATCAAATGATGAGGATTCGACCCCCAGGCTTCCTGGCCCACCGCGGCATAACCGGAAACAAAGGTGATGGTCAAGCTCAACAAGGCAGCTGTATTCAAACCGATATGACCCCACATCGCTACTCGCGGATTCCGTCCGTGATAGAGAAATCTTGCACAAATGATTGCTGCGGGTATCATGATGAGGATTGCTAACGCGGCGAAGATGCCATGAACCACGATAAGTCGGTAGTACCTTGTGTCCCCGGCGTGTCGTGCTCCCATTCCTAAGGCAAGGAGGGTTAGATGGATAAAAACAACAAATACGCAAAGGGGGGCAAGCAAATTACCATTCTTTCTCATCTCCGAGAACGGCAAACCGACGAGTGGTGGAAGGACATATTTCTGGGTGTTCGAATCCCAAGTACCATCGTAAGCCGATTGGGGCGCTGGCGCCATTGCGATTGGAGGATTGGCGTGTTTAGTGTTGTGTTCGGAGGAAAGAGGTTTGGCAGGTAAAGAAGATGGGGGATTGTCTTCTTTCCTCCTTCACTCTTCGCTTCTCATACAGTATGCACTCTCCCTTCTATTGTGATGTTTTTTCTGCTTCCTTTGGTGATAGATTGGTATTCCTAATGGGATGGCCTGGGGTGGTGGTGGTGGTGGTGGTGATGGTGGGTAGGTAGGGTGGGGTAGTGTAAGAGAAAGCGATGAGTTAGTAAAGAATGGAATGTTTTTCACCACCAAGAGAAGAGGGAGAAAACGGGAGCGAAAGGAGAACGCGAGATGGAATGGTGGGTTGGTTCGGGCGCGGGTAGGGAAAGGGAAGGCGTGTGGAAGGAACGGTCCCGGCTTCCACACCAGCCAGCCAGACCAGCCCAACCACCCCAGAATCGAGCTATGAAACACGGCCAACAAGTCGGCCAGATGAAGTGTCAGGCATCACCACCTCTCATTGAGTGCCCACAATGGCATAGTTCGTCCGCTTCCCGAGTCCCCCACAAGAGAACTCACAACACAACACAACAACGACCGACTTCGCCTCGTCTCTCTTTGCCTCGCCAACGAATGCAGAGAAAAAACGACAGACCACTGGACCACTGGCTGACGACGACTCGCCTAAAACACTTCTCCCATTTAGGAATAGCGGAGTATTTCGGCCGTTGCCAGGTCATCTTCGCTTCTGTTGCCGCCAAGATGTCTGCTCTTTTTCCAGCCACACGTGTTTGAAAAAATTCAATGACTTTTTAGCCGCGCGCTGCCCCCCCCCAGCCACCGGTCATTTTCTATAGCAGCCCTTTCCTTGGCCCGTGCCATCTCCCGGGTGATGATCGAGCACACGGGATTGTGCCGCCCTTCTGCCCTTCCGTCTGCGAGTCGAGCGCCACAAATCACTGTGCTGGCAAGAAAGTTCAAAGCCTCACTTCAGGCATTCCATCGGGCCATCCTGGTTGATTCGATCCACAAAGATATTGTTTGTTTGAAAACAGAATGCCTTTTAATCCAACCACGTAGCCCGTGAAGTGGGGTAGGTAAGAGACCCATGAGGGGCAGTGAGGCGAGCAAGAGGGGAAGATGAGAGCAATGTAGAAAGGGGTAAGCAAACCCCGGAGAAAACAGATACGGTCGGTAGATGAACGGTATCCATTCCCGGTACTTTACAATTACAACCAGAGAACTATGCTGTGTCACATTGTCACGCTATCTCCTCCTGTGGTGGTGTTAAACCAATACAAGAAGAGAGGGCATCGTATCGTCATATTTTACAAATGGGTTAAAAAAAAGAAGAAGAGTTCCTATAGCTCAGCTAACGTTCTACTATATTAGATATGGCAGCGGGTTACATCCTCTTCGGGGTTCTCTTCAAGAGTAATACTACTGGCAGATATTTAGCGAACTGTAGGGAAATTCGGAGCTATCGCCGCCGCGGGACAAGGCACGCCTTTTACTTAATGGCTCTGAGCCCGAGATGCTATGATGTGGCAAAGAGCAAGGGCGCAAGGGGACTAGCTATTGAAAAGAAAAAATAATAAAAAATAGAAAAATGTAAAATGAGTTTATTCTCGAAAGTAGCACACTACTCTCCCCTCCCAATCCTCCTCTCAACCTCCTCAAAAGCACCCAACACATCCCCATACTCCTCCCAAACCCCCTCTTCATACCCCTCCCCAACCTTGACAATTCGTCCCCCTTCCTCCCACCTCTCTGCCACAAAGTCCTCAAACCCCTCCTCCTCCCCATCCTGTTTCCTCCGCTCGACAGCCCACGCTGCGTAATACGCCGCGCCCAAAGCGCACGCATTCCCACCCACGTCGAGCCTATACACGCCCTCCCTACCGCCAAGCACCTGCCCAAGGACCTCGGCAATGGCAGGGTTCTTGCTGGCGCCACCGACCAGGTAGACCCTTCGTGGCTGGGCTGGGTTTGAAGTCGACAAGAGGGGGTTTGCACGGAGGCGCATTGAGAGCGCTTGGCTTTCCAGGATCGCACGGGCGTCAGCGCCCGAGTCAAAGCTTTCAACTTTCTTGAGGTCGCCTGCCGGGGAGATGCGGTAGCGCCAGGTTCCAGCCCGAGCGTTGGGGACAATTTCAGGAATAGGGAAATAGATTCCAAGTTTTGCGTCGTCGCTTTTGGAGGATTTGCCTAGCGGTTGGGTTGAGAGGGTTTTTTCATTGAATTCTTTCCATGGGTCGTCGGAGGAAGAGGAGAGGGAGGCGGAAGTAGAAGTGATTTCGTCTCGAGTCTTCTCCCGCGCGAGGGCACCGTTGCAGTAGCAGAGCATGAACATGTACAAACCTTTGTCCGTCGGGTGGTTGAAGAGATGGTAGCTTGGACTTGGGAAATAGGTCGGTGTCGCCATGAGTAGCGTAGTGGAGGTTCCCAAGGAGACAATTGCATCTAATGGGCGCAGCGGCAGCGCAAGGATCGTAGATGGGTTGTCACCAGTAAATGGTGTTATTACGCATTCTGCCATTCCCTCATTACCAAAACGTCATCATAAAATATCACTCGTGAAAAAAAGCTCACCTTTACTAAGCCCATACCGCTCAACAAAGTATGGCGAAACCGGACCCAAATGTTTCCCCGGTTGCGTCTCCACCACCCCAAGCCTCGATCTCAAATCCGGCGCAGAGAGATCAAGCAGCTCCTGAGACCACGAGTTACTCCTCATATCCCAGAGGTTCATACCGCACACATCACTGATATCTATCGGCGCGATCCTACCAAGGAATAGGCTGCAAAGCAAACTCGAAACGAGCGATATCCTGCTCGTCTTTTCATACAGACCCGGAAACCGCTGGTAAAAGCGCAAGATTTGTGGACCCGTGAATCGCTGCATCAAACACTTAATCAGTCGACCTCCCAAAATACTAGAAGGGGGGAGAAGAGGAAAGGAAAGGAATAAATACATGATGAGCCTTTGACCCCGTAATCGCCGCCAACATCTCCTCACCCCCCACACACCGCTCAAATGCATCGCACTGAGCCTGCGTACTATGATCTTGCCAATTTGGCGACCTCTCCCAAGTAAAGACTCCTCCCAATTGCTCTACAAGCCTCCTCCCAGAGTCCAACCCACCCAACACTTCTTCCGCCCCTTTACTCCAAAAAACACTCCCGTGCTGCTGTCCAGCACCGCTCACCCCTCTTACCCTCCCAAATTCGAACCCGGCCTTCTTCATCCTGCTAAGCACCAAATCCAGTGCCTCAATCCACATCGCCACGGGAGCGGTAACCTCATCCAGCACGGAATCGGTGTGCACGCCCTTCTTTGTGCCATAGTGCGGGAGGTCGTTGTCGAAGGTTACTATCTCCTCGTGCATCACCGACAACGAACTAGTGGTTGCTAGGCATTTTAGCTGCTGGGTGGAGAGGTCTAGGCCTAGGTATAGCGGCTCCGGTGATGACATTTCGCGTGCATCGGAGGGGGGAGAAACGTCTTTTTTTTTCTCCTCCTCCAGGTATCGTATTGCATTTTGCCACGCTTGAACTGGTACTGGGTCGAATGATATGTTGTTAGGCGAATGGTCACCATAACGAAAGTGGGGCAAGGGTTGTGGAATCCCTAGAATTTAGCCGAGAGCTTACCCGGGAGCACAAGTCGGTACTAGGGGCAGGCATATCCCTTGAACCGCTGAGGCTTTCCAGTCAAGATTAAAATCTAGAAACCAAGCCATTACTAGTACAGTAACGGTGACCATATCTACTGAAGCCGCCCTACATTAACTAATTTCAATCATAGCCATGATGGGCAGTATGCATTTTGCAGTGTTCTGGGGACTGCTACAATCCCAAGCAGTAGAGTTTGCCTTATCAGGATTACTGTAATAGGCTTGGTTACCAGATTGTAATATGGACTGCAAAGTCTCAGCCGTTCAAGGGATACTTGCATATTCCAGTAGCTGAACAAACCCTAATATGGATAATATCCATCCCTAGACCCCGGAATAATCAGAAGTTGAAAATACATTGGATATTTGGTAAACTCAGATAATAACCCTGAAGCCTCAATTCCTGATCGATCCTAGTCTCAGAGTACTCTTTCTCGCTTTAAGTAACAATGTCAGCTGCGGTATAATCAATACCAAGCCGACGTATGTCTAGCGGCCCCATGTCAAGAACTAAATGACCACTATTACAAACCGCGCTATCCCGCGAGGACAGCAGTAAACGGCCAAGAGCTAGTTGCGCACTCACACCCGTAGAGGAAACGTCACTTGGCCAAACGAAAGCCCATTCACAGATTACCGGAGCACATAATCATTAAGCCAATGGAAATTTAATTACACCTTGCCGCAACAGTTGGAACCACCAATGCAGATCCACAAGCACCAGAAATACCACCTAAGCTATTATTGCAGTGCGTATCACTCTCATTAATCGCGACTATTGCAGTTGGGCAATTTATTCCACGTGCGAAATTTTCATCCTTTGGCATTCAGGACGCGGAGACTAAGTATCAAGAATCAGTGCCCACCTCAAAAAAAGTCAAACCTGCTTTGGCTCCTTCCCCCTTTCCCGAATATTGCTTTGAGGATAGAATAGGAAAAGAGGGGGTTGCGGAGGAGCTAAAAGCAGAACATAACAAGAAGGCACACATACGTGTTGGTGTTACCCAATCCGCCCCTCCATCCTTGGACAGCAATGATAGTATCCCCAGCCTTAACAAGCCCAAGTTTGACGGCCTCACTGACGCCCCATCTCAGACGCTCATCAACATCCTCTTGCCATATAACCTCGTTGAAATCAGGCTTAGGCTTAGGGTACACGAAAGGATAAACACCGCGATATAGGTGAGAATATCTGGCAGCGTTGGCATTTCGGGTGACCTATTTCTCGAGCGTCAGAGCTGTCAACTTTCAGGGCGGTAGGAATTACTCACCATGAGAACTGGACAACTTGGCCTATATTTCGAGACCAAACGTGCAGTGGATCCGCTGTAATAAAAGGATCAGCGGATCCGCGTGAGCCTTAAATGATGGTGTGAACATACCTAGTGCTCAGAACAATGATTGCGCTAGCCTCCTGCTCAACGCTGGCGCTGACGGCTGCGATAGCGCAGGTCTCACTCGTCTCGGTTGGTCTCTTGGTCAACCCACGAAGTTCGTTAAACAAGGGAACATAACTGATGGCAGTCTCTGCAAGCAAGCAGGTCTCGTGCATCATTGTAACAGACTCGGCTGGGTAGTTTCCCTTAGCAGTCTCGCCGGACAACATGACACAGTCAGCGCCGTCAAGCACTGCGTTACCAACGTCCGAAACTTCAGCACGAGTGGGACGGGGGTTGTATGTCATGGACTCTAGCATCTGGGTTGCACAAATGATGGGCTTTCCAGCCAGATTGCACTTGGCAATCATCATCTTCTGAGCAATGAACACCTGGGCAGGTGGGATCTCAATACCGAGATCACCGCGAGCAACCATGACACCATCGGTTTCCCTGAGAATCTCATCAAAGTTGTTTACGCCCTGTTGATTCTCAATCTTGGCGATGATTTGGATCTCCTTCCCATCTTCCCCCAGAACTTCACGAATGGCGGTAATGTCAGAGCCACGACGAATAAATGATGCGAAGACCATGTGAACACCGTTCTTGACGCCGAATCGAAGATCTGCCTTGTCTTTTTCGGACAGTGGGGGAAGGTCAACATCCGTCTTGGGGAGATTGACACCCTTCTTGGATGAGATCTTGCCGTTGTTGAGGCAGCGAGCTTTGATATTATTCTCGTCGGTAATCTCCAATACTTCAAACGAAAGAACACCATCGTCAACGTAGATAATGCGACCGGGCTCAATCACTTTGGTGATGTTCTTGTAGTCAACGTACCTAAAATTAGACCATGTTAGCAAGAATGTTTAGTTGCGCAAAATAAAGCCTAAGCATACATAATCTTCTCCGTGCAGGAGGTAGCATATTGGTCGTCGGTGGTGATGATAATTTCTGAACCAGCGGAGATAGGAAGGTCGGCATCTCCCTTGGTGTTACCGGTGCGGATCTCGGGCCCTTTCTGCAGGACAACTTAGTAAACCCCCCACATACTCAATTCCATGAATTTTCTCTAAGGCTACATGCGTCCAAGAAATATACAAGAATGAAATTTCGTTTGGGTAAGAACGTACGGTATCAAGGGCGATGGCCAATGGGCGGCCTGGGTACTGTTTTTCAGCCTCCCTCGAGTGGTCAATGACGCTTTGGTGGTACTGCAGGTCCGCTTATCAGCACCGATAACAAAACATAAGCGCTAACGCCAACACCCCAAGAATCCCATCATAACGACGGCCGCGACTAGGAACACAAGAGTGCGGGGGTTGAGCTAAAACCAAGGCTGGTGGGGGGATTACCTCATATGAGCCGTGAGAAAAGTTCATGCGAACAATATTCAACCCGGCTATGAATATCTGTCAGCAAGCTTTGAACAAGCGGGGGCGGGGTAATTGCCAAATCTAGTACCTTTGCGAAGCTTGTTGATAGACTCCACCGAGTTTGTTTTGGGACCTATCGACGAAAAAAAACAAAAAAACAAAGGTTTATTAGCGAGTCCACTGGCAAGAGAACGTGGATCGAGGCTCATACCAATTGTACAGATAATAGAGGTTCTTCTGAAGTTCCTCTCAGCAGGAACGTGGTCAACGTTGAGCTGGCTAAGCCATTGGTATCGGGTCTCGATGCCGTCGGTCATCTCTGCTATTCCTCTTGGTATCTCGGGTAAAGTAAGGAGCAGACGAGATGATAGATGGAAAAAAGGTAGAGAAAATGAGTGGAGCTGGATGGAGAGGGGAAGTGGAAAAAGATAGGCGGCGAGGGGGACGACGTCGACATTTGTACTAGCTCGGGGAGTAAAACCAACGGCAGGCCCCGTGTAAGAGGCGACCCATTTTTGGCCAGTAGGTGGGGGAGAGGGCAGGGGCCAAGGAGGGGTTTGTTGAGTGGTCTACCGGGGCATACCGTAAAAACTCTTGCGATTCGCTAGCGCCAAATACCTCTGCAAATCGCGGCACCAGCCCAAAGTAGGTTTAGCTAGGCAAGCTGACACAATTTGCACCAGCAAGTTTATGAGATTCAACACAATATTTGACTCGGACTATACTATGCTAGGAAAGCACTAATCCTTCTTAAGGGCTTTTGTCTCTGAATCCAGAGATGAGTGAGGTAACGGAGGTAACGGAGATAGCGAATCGCAAGAGGTTTTACGATACTCGAATACACTTTGCAATTTATTATAATAATATTATTATTTGAGTATTTTCTTTTATCGTAGTTCCACTTCTTTTCCCCTCTCTTGCCCGCTGCCGGTAGTGTATAGTTCTTGGACAAAAGTCATCGTTGGTGGCCCCAAGTACCGCTGAAAACACACCAAAACAAGCGAAATCCTTGGACTTTGAAATCCTGATTTCCACCCCACCTCTTAATCAATTAACATGGGGGAAATATGGAGAGATAGCTAAAGATCTAGTGAATCCAGAATTCCAACTTATAGCAAATTCTTTTGTTCCATGTGCAGCACTCATCAATTGGTGGGCCCCATCCTCAAACTAGAGGTAAAGCGCCAAGAATTTGTATGTGCTCCCATAGAAAAAGATACATGTTTTGAAAATCGCC
>Ga0307507_10006420_pt1 | contig 18066 bp, 25 predicted proteins | sample 7_EM_MG_FD_207223 | JGI IMG/M metagenome (GOLD analysis project Ga0307507, IMG submission 207223) | Populus trichocarpa ectomycorrhiza microbial communities from riparian zone in the Pacific Northwest, United States - 7_EM | ecosystem: Host-associated > Plants > Roots > Unclassified | place... | reverse complement strand
GTAGCAGTCTGGATTCCTGCAAAGTCTGCAGGTGGAAATTCCTCAAACTTAGCTCTGCATTTGTCGCAGGCAGTACCCTGAATATTTTCCAGCATCTCATACAACGAAGCAACTACAAAAAGCTCAGTACCTGTAGATAGAAAAGAATGATGCTTACTCAATATTTCATATTCCTCGAGCTTCTGTTGTGCACTGGCGAGTTCTTGATGTAGCCTCTTGACCTGGAGTTGTGAAACAATACCCAGATTTCCCTTGCGAGGGATCATGTCAGTGATAGTCGAATGCCAACAGCCGCGGGCCGAGTGGTGACTACAAAAATTAGAGGTTATTCCAATGGTAAAATATTGGTCCATGTAATGTACGGTGTTCCGGCCATTCGCACTCAGCTTTCTATCACCACAAGTGTAATAGGCACCTCTCCTACTGCATATCCAAGGGCGCTATCATAGTTGGCTGGTGCGGTCCGTGCGGTCCGGATAGAACATCTTGTCTTGAATCCATGGCGCTAGTAGAAAACGGTCGTTTCTCAACAAAGCCTTTCGCAAGGGTCTCACCCCTAGGTGATCTGCCAGGCATTGTTCCTTCACAGGATTCAGTATCAGATGTTCCATCGAACGACGAAGGCCTAGCAAGCCTTGACTTGTCTGAAGGGTGTATGGTAACCAAATCTATCAAGTACACACACACTACCATCCATTGGATTGATGTCCCTCCCAACGTCGATCCGACTGATGTCGTAAGTAGAGTGCGCCAGAGGGCCGGCACAGATAGCTGATTTTTTTCTTCAAGGATACTCTCCTCCAGGACTTGAAAATCTGCCCCTACCCTGACGTCACAGTCGACGATCCTTGCAATCTCGCTCTTCGTGAGTCTTAGAAATGCTTTGAAATCTTGGAACCCTATCTGACTTTGCGAATAGTCGAACCATTTATCCAGACTTCGCTTGATGTTTATGCTTTCGTTGCTGTAACCCCGTCCATGTCAACACTCCAGCAACTCATTACAATGGTTCAAATGGACAACCAACGCCGACAGGAAAGATTAGACACTGCTGGGGTGAATCACAAAAGGTCACTCGACGTGTGTTCTGTCTCGCAATTGACCGCTAGTACGGTTACTGACTCCCCGTAAAACAGTTCTCCATCAGCGGTTTTACGAATCCAGAATACGAGCTTGTGGCTTTACACCCTGAACACTTCCTTCCAGCTGGCAGTATGCTGACTGTTTATGATCCCGAGGCTCGAATTCACAAGAACTATGTTCCTGCGCGAGACCGATGCCTCCGGGAAACCTCTGAACCAAGTAGCCCTCGGTTGCCGGCTTTTCACCACAAACTTGATCGCCAATGTGTATCTGATCGTCTGAACGTTTTCCTCGTCGCCATTAATGCTGAAATTAAATTCCGGCGCTACTTGCAGAAAAAACTTGACCCTCCGGAGAAGACACTTCCCAAGGACGTCCTGGACCTTATGCATCGTACCCAGGAGCTGATTGAACTCATCTACTGGGAAGGAAAACCAACAAAGGGATCAGCAGGTGAGGTTATTAGCGCTGAATTACAGGCTCTGCGGGGTCCTCGAGGGAAGTCAACAAAAGGAAGGCGGGAGCTGCCGTGGCCTAAAGACGCCGATTTGCAGACAAGGATGGCATATGGAAGGGCACTAATGGATAGCTACGGTTCGTGGCCTACAATTTTGTTTCCTGTATTCATTCTGTTTTTGTCTAGATCCAGGAAATCTTCCAGACACCACATTCCCGCTTCGTGATTGTGTGTGATTCTCCGCTTCTGTTTAGTAAATGGCTCACGGATATCTATAATGTAGCGCTTCTGTACTCTGACGAGACCTCCTCCGAAGGGACCGCTGAAGAGACGCCGACTGCCACCTCGACCCTCGAAACTCTGGCCAACACGATCAAAGATATGGGTGAGAGAATTGTGGACACACAGCGGGCTATCCTCTTCCAATCCCATGAGTTATCCCTGAATCGCACCATGACGGACTTAAAGTCGGACACTCTGTCACTCAAGGTCAAACTGTTACTGGAAAATGATGAGGGAAAGAAGCGAGACATCAACACATTACTTGGGTCAATGGAGGAGGAAGAAAATAGGCTGAAGATGGAAATTTCGAAGACGAACCATGACTTTCTTGGTATGATGCAAGGCGCCTCGGTGTCGGTGGACCGTCCCGATGACATCAGCTCATAACCTGGTTTCCACACAACCGAAGCCCACTGACCCGCCTGATTTTTGTCAGTCTGAAAACAATCTTGATCACGAGCTCCTAGCAAATCCCAAAAAGCGAAGATTGAACGCGAAAACCGATATCGGTTGACAATTAAACTCATGCCCAACAGCAAACAACTGATATTAATAATATGGTACTACGTATGAATCGACTGATCGCGGTACACCAGACCTCCTCAATGAAATGTTCTCGAATTTCACTGGCACCTTTCTTTTGCGGCATCCCAATAGTTCTAGGTTTCAGTTTGTATGTCGATCATAAACATCGCTCATATCAGCAATTTACAGGGTCTGTATGTAATGGACATAAAATGACATACCTCGTCCTCAACCAGACAAATCGGATACTCAGAGGTTATGTAAAATAAGTAGGCAAATAGGTTGAAATTACTTCCTTGCAACAGCCGCGGGCCGAGTGACGACTACAAAAATTACCGCAGCGCACTCTTCAATAAATAAGGATATCCCAATGGTAAAATATTGGTCCATGTAATGTACGGTGTTCCAGCCAGTCTCTGCAACAATTAGAATTAGTCTAATGTAATTAAATGGTAGTGAACAATGTCCAAACTCCTTTTGCATACGACACGATCTCATTCGCACCCAGCTTGCTATCACCATATATCCGGTCCACAAATGTAATAGGCACTTCTCCTACTGCATATCCAAGGGCACGCGCACGCACTATCATCTCCATCTGGAATACGTAGCCTTTCGACACCGTCTCGGATATGAGGTGGCGGAGCACAGGCAGCCGATAGAGTCTTGCATACATATGAGCTTCAAAAAGTGTTAATAAAAGGGAATGTACCGGAAACTACCAGTCAGGTCGCTGACTCCTGGATTCAGAGCGGTGTCGGCAAGGAAATTTGCGCCTTTAGATACAAGTTTTCGCTTAAAGTCCCAACCATGAACGCCGCCAGGTTTGGCATCTGAAGCATACGGTGTTGCTGTAGAACGGTACCGCGTACCTGTTACGATGTCCAGGTTGTGTGCCTTCTGAAGTCTGGACGGCAACGGTGAGTGGGAAACCAGACACACTAGGAAAGCCTCACCGGATGAATTGAGGGATAAACTTTGGCTACAGCGGATATAAAGTAAGCTCTGCGGCAAAGAGGATGAAGAGACATACGTGATGTGAAAAGTCTGCATCCATAATAATGACAAAGTCGCCAGTGACAAAGTTTAGGCCATGAATATACGCCGTCCTGAATAATCCTGTGAGTTTGATCACATGGAGATACAGACTAAATACATGCCCAAGACCAAGCTTGCCAGCTCGGGGTTTCAAGATCTGTTAAGGGTCCAGTAAGAGCGTTTTCCAGTGGATAGTGGTGGGATAGATACAATCTTGTCCATTCCATACACATTCGCTAGTTGTTTCGCAATTTCCAGGGTTCCATCTGGACTGTTGTCATCAACAACGATGATTTCCCATAAAAGGTCACTATCCTGGTTTTTGAATACTTATTCACAGTCAAGAACTCAAAAGTTGGACTTACTTTTCCGTGAAAGTCTTTGCTAGCAACCACACAATGACTGGAAGATTCTTCCGTTCATTGTACGTTGGAAGTATAACACTGTATTTGTGAGAGTCGGAAGAATTAAAGGAACCCTGCATCTTATGGGATATATGGCTTTCGAATGGGTTCATGCAAGAAATGATTGTAACAATGTAACGTGTTCGCGACCGTGACGTATTTGAATGTCACGCGCTGTCCTATGGCTTCAACGGCGAACATCGAAGAGCTCAGCTCCGAAAAAAAGGCCCGTGAGCAAATAAAAGGCCTTCTAAACAAAGTCCTTCGTATAACAACCAACGACGGCCGTGTTTTCATCGGAACGTTTGCGGGGACTGATAAACCGCTGAATCTCATCCTGCTCAATACTGAGGAATTCCGCATCTCTGGACCCGAATCCAAGGCAGATGGACGATTTGTTGGACAAGTCATCTTTCCTTGGAAAGTTATCGTCAAGGTTGAGGCACAGATGGAACAAGATACAGGGAATCGAGGAGCGAACAATGGGTGGTATTTCTGGTAAATACCTCTTGTGATTCCCTAGATGGATGGAACTCTGATACAAGATCATCAAGAGAACTAAATCTCAAATACTGTGTCACCTCCAATGCAGACAAAACTTGTACATTGATGCTAGAATTTGTGTTGAGCGTGACAAAGCGTTGATGGGATCGCGTGACATGAGGTGACACCTCTTCACATCGACCTCGATGACAACAAGACAAATCGTATCCTACGATGACATTACATTACCTTACGATTCATCTGCGGACCGTCACGCGTTAGGTAGACCGTCCCCTTCAAAGAAAAGAAAGAAAAATAACCAGAAGGCCAAACATGATGACTCTCCTCGACTGCCAGTTGATGTTTCAAGAAATCGAGAAAATACCGCTGTAGACGTTGATACGGCTGAATATGATGAAGAAGAAAGTCGCGAACTAAATCACGAAGAAATCTGGGATGATTCTGCATTGGTGGATGCTTGGGAGGCTGCCCAGCAGGAGTACGAAATGTATCATGGAAAAGCTAAGAACTGGAAGAACGAACCCGTGAAGAAGTCTCCTTTGTGAGTCATGGATCGTAAATTGTCTGCTACATAGAGCTGATATTTTAGATGGTATAACGTTCCTTTTGATCAAACTGCTAAAAAGACGGACGGGTTGCCGACTGCCCAATCATCCACTGCAGTGGCCCAGTCAGACAATTCAGAGCCACCAGAACCGGATTCTCAGCCATTGAATTTCGATACTTTTGTTCCCACACACGACCCATCGCTCCACCTTCCTACTGTCAACCTGCCCAGCTTCGCTCCTGATACGGTCAGCCAAGATGAAGCCTTCTCTCGTGCTCTGACTGCCATGTACTGGGGGGGATACTGGACAGCTATGTATCACGTATGTTTTTCATCAGAGGCTTGTTCCGGACTTTACTCATGAACTTTGTTAGAGTCAACGACACCTTTCAAACCCGAAGCCACACGATACTGGAGAAAACGGAGTCGACGAAGCCGAGGCACAGGACGAAACAGAAGGAGAAACCTAACGTCTTTTCAGACCGTGATACTAATTGAAGTGCCTCTCGCTTGCACCGTATCTTTTGGACTATTCGACAAACAAGACCAGGTCAGAAGCCAGATCCAGACAGTCTTAATTTTTTCTAGTATATGATTATGTGTACGTATTTCCCAACATTAAACAGAAGCCAATGTTACTCATGCAAATCATACCCTGGTCTGATAGTTCTGCACGCATGAAGGTCGAAAATGCATTCAACAATTGGACTAAGTTAGGATGGCTCAAATTACATACTGCGAAGACAGCTGCAAAATTTATGCCCATTGGTTGCGACCTCGCAACTTGGTCTTTCGGAACAACACTTTCCACTTCGTCACTCGAAACCTGATTCCCACTTCGGTGGCGTGTCATTCTTCATGGTTTCGTTTTTGTCCCTAAAAGTCTTGTTCCCAACTGCTTCCCATCGTTACGCCAGGGTTGCTCACTACGCCAGGAAGGCGACTATCTTCCCGTCACTGATGACACTTCTTTCCAGCGATATTTTCGACTTATCCAACACCGTCGGGTACCAGCATGAATGTATAGAAACAACAGGTTTATTCTGTTGTAAAATGAGTCCCCTTGAGATTTCCAAAGTCCCTCAACAGACTCATGCCTTCCTGATGCACCCCCACGTTCTCGTCCACCAATCTTACGACTGCTTTTTACTAGCGAGCCCCAAATAGTCATCAAGGACTGTAAGCGGCCAGCCGTCGTAGTGACGAGATGGCAGAGCATCTAAAAAATTGATGGTCTCAATGCAAACCTGTACATACGGCTACACATTCACTGTCCAACGACCACGACCAAATAATTCAGAGAAACAAGACAGCCCACTACTAAAGACAAGACCTTGTTAACCGCAAACTCAAGTTGTCAGGATGCACTTGCCTGTCGATGTAAAACTATGGGTAAAGATTCTATTCGGCTATAATGGATTATCGAGTCTACACACCCAATCCGAGTTTAGCATTATCATTGTTATACCGTTAGAACAGCATACAGATGGTTTAGAGACACATTTACGGAAAAGAGCAAAGTGCCAAATTTATAAATTTTGAATATAACAGGACCTTCCATTGTAATGGTATAGCACTAAGGTTGTTCTGGTAACTGCCCATCTGCAGATTTACTCATGGACAGGATCAAACCTACAATTATAGCGTTGTCTGGATGGTAATATTGATATCTGCACTTCACGAGTTATCAGCCTTGGCAGACCAGGCTAAGTAATATCTGCTTTAGTTCGTTTGTGCGAGGGGCAATGTTCTGACGAGAAGTACTATGTCAATTGAAATCGTCCTCACAGCGCAATTTCCACATCCAGTCTCGCCAAGTACGAATAAACATCAGGCGACATGCGATACTTCAAGATACCTGCAAAAACCATCAATGATCTGCTCTTTCTTCGTATTTCTGCCAATGTCTGCAATATATGGATATCAACATGGGGGAGTGGAAGGAGGGGATTAGAACAAACCATCTGTTTAGTGGCATCGGCAACTGTAGAACCCTTCATGCGCTGATGAACACCTGCAAGAGTGTCCATAGTCAAGGTGAGATACGTCTGCAAGTTCTTCTGCAGTGACTCGTGCAAGTCTCTGAATTCCTCAGCACGCCTGGTGATCTTGGCAATGTCTCCCGTCAACGGAATGAGGTCGGTCGATTCCATAATCTAATAAAGGATGGTGAGCAAATCATCAAAACGTGCGCAATAAGAGACACACATCAAGCGCAATTTCAGGTCTTCCCCGGCTTTTCGCTTCAACAGCCTCCCTGATCCTCAAAAGTCTAACAACCGCTTCCCTTTCCCTACCCACGGCCCGATTCGCTCTCTCATAATGTCTCAAAATCTCGGCCGCAGTCTTCTCGATGTTCCTCGCCTTCTCATCTGGGCTTGCAAGTCCAACAGTATTGCCCAGCGCCTGAGCCAGGCATGAAACAACTGTAGAATAGTCCTCTGCAAGGTTGTATAATTTGATTGCCTCGTTGATTCTGTCGTTCTCTTCGGCATTACGAGCGGCGCGGATGAGGATTTGATTACGGAACTCTTGCGAGTCGGACAGGTGTAGAAGGGAAGCACCTTGTTCGATGATTCCGGGCTGAAGATAAGAAAACCATCACCACCAATTTTCTGAATGCGTCGAATTAACTTACGAATCTCCCACCCTCAGCACGAATACCCCCAACAAGTTCCTCCCAAGATGGACCTCCGTTAGCCAAAACAATAATCCTCCTTGTAAGGTCCCAAGCAATCTCGACTTGCTCTTTGCCCACTCCGTTACCCTGATCAGCAGACAAAGTCGCGCAATATACATATTGCAGGGCTTCTTTCGCATCCATCTTTACGAATTGGCGGACATATCGCCAAATGACAGTTGACAAAGACAGGGCGGGAGGGGACGCTGGAGAAAGAGACACTACAAAGAGGTGAGCACTGTTAAAAATTCAGCTTTCAATGTTGATCGTACAAGGGCTCATATCAGAAGTCTCGGCTCTGGAAGGGATTCTCAACAACCCATGATAAGCAAGGGCAATGGCAAGGTGAACAGCCTCAACCTCGGTCTCTGGATGCTCCCATAGGGCTGCAACGGCCTGAAAATACCATCAGAATGATCAGTGAGAGACAGAACATTTCTTACCCTTTCGAATTGTCCACACATGAGCATTACACCAGCCCACATACCTCTTCTTGAACCAGGTTGGTTAGGAGGGCCATCGAAATGACGCTCACCATAGCCTAGAAGAACATCCGCAAGGGCACGGAGCCCTCCATCTTCGTCTTCATCCACCTAAATGATAAATAATGAGACGACAAGTGATGGGGCTGGAAATGACGTTCACCATCGCCAGCTGAAACCAAAGCCAGTCCTCAGCAGTTGTCGTCACCTGAGGTACACTTCTCCTCGTTGGCTCGAGTTTCCCCATAAGCTTATACAGCGCTAGTTTAAACGGGTCTGCTGTACTCGAATGCAGCATATGCGCATTATAGACAGCCTGGAGGTGATCGCGATGTGTTTTAGGTAATCTACAAGAAAAGAAAATTGCCAGGTCAATGTCCTGATTGCCGCAAGAATGTAACCCACTCACTTTCGGTCAGGAGACTCAATCCATGTCCTAAAGTGATTCACAAAACTTGTTTCCCGACTCTCAATGGCTTGCTGGAAATGAAGCGCCTCGGAAAGAGCGTCCATTGGGTGGCCAGTCCGAACGAGATAGAAAAGTCTTGCCCAAAGCGGTTGACCAGCCACAAGCTCAATCCTTTCTTCCCACTCCCCATTTCTGTAGTACCTCACAAGCAAGAATGCTCGGACCCGATTCGCAATACTTGGATCTCCACCCAATCTGGCTTCCATAGGTTTGGCTTGGACCGTCCTTTCCAGAATGTCAAAGTATTGCTCTTCGAGAGCCTCCCTGGCTCCCTTTGCTATTTGTCTTCGTAGAGCCGCTGCATCGCGTGACTCTGGGTCGCCGAGATAAGCTCTAGCATATTTCCGTTCGAACAGCGGGGCATTGAGGATATGTGCCCCGGCATGCTCAATGGGTGGAAGTGCGGGGGGTTCGGCAGTCACTTTTGAAAGGACGTGAAAATTTTGAGTAATTTGCGTGAATTGTGGCTGGAGAATAATTGACGTGATTTAAAGTCACAAACCGGGAAAAACTGGCAAGACGTACATCGGGTGAAATTGAGAGAGAGGCATTAATGAGTGCGTGTACGACAGAGAAAGAGGTCCCCTTTAGACGAGCATTGTTCAGATCAGTGACTACCCGATCGTAAGCCATCATCTTCCCTTGCATTTGAAGGGATATGCTGGGAGTAGGTGAAGACTAGACGGATGATAAGTGTCAAGGGTTCCGTCAGAATCAAGAAAAGGACTCACAACAAAACTTCCTTTCGAATGACTTGCCCTCAATTCTGGAATTGTCCTATCGCCGACTGGACCACCTATTCTAGTACCAAGCTCCTCAAATACACGCTTCTTCTTTGCTTCCCAATCTTTTTGACTTCTGTCCTCAAGGACAGCATAAAATTCCTCCTGGGTTTGTCTCCTAGCTTCTTCAATCGTCGATATCAGAGTCTGTTCATGGGCTATGCGGAGGTAACCTCCCACATCTGTGTCCTGTAGAGGTTGCAAAGGAGAGAAAGTAGAGGAAGTATTAAGGTGAGCGATGGAGTTTGAAAGAGCTGGGGCGTCAACATGAGCTTGAGCCAGCAAATAATTTCTATGAAGAGTCAATACACCTTTCCAAGAGAGCGGCCGATAAACTAATGACACTTACGCGCGGTCTTTGTCTGTCGAAGTGCCAGGTTGACGCGCCACCAATCTCCTCGACAGTGCCTCAACCTGGTCGAGCGAGAGTTTGACTGGTGGTAAATCAGGTCTTGACAAATGAGAAGTCAAGTTCTTCGACGAGGTCAACAAAGACGATAGGTCAGCAGCCATGTTGACAGTGACACAGATAACTTTGCCGTTACTTAAGAGCGTCGAGGGCACGCGCCTTTATTATTTGGCATCGTTCACAGAACCAAATGTTAACGGTCCGAAATGCAAAAACAACGTAAACTAATAAGCTTATAAAACATGATGAAGTACCGCAGGTTAGACCTTTGTACACTGTTCCTGCAACATAGTTACCGCTCGTTTCCTACTATCTTCCAAACTTTCCCTCAAAATTGGCTCCCACATCTTCCCAATTGCCCCCAAACTGACCTTTATCTGATTTGCTGTTACGCTAGTATCTCCTTCGACAACACTTTCGAATCCGGGTCCACAGAGATGGTAGTGTACTCCAGCAATTCGAGATATTTCTGCGACTGAGTTGGCTGGACCACATCGCACGGCGTCGTATACCTCTGCGACTTTCTGAATTGATGCTTTTGAATTCAGGCTTGACAACAAACTAGCGAGAATGTAGGAATCCTGTACGTAAATACGTTTTGTAAACTCCTCTTTGTGATGATTGTCAGCAAGACACTTACTTCTACCGCTGCACCACCACCGGAACTCTGGTATGGTGTCATAGCGTGAGCCTATAATAAATTTGTCCATGAGACCACGCCATGAACTCGAAGGATCTGAAACAGACAGAATCGCCAACAAGAGCAACACGACCCTTCGCGTAGGAACTTAAGGGGGGTAATGTATGCATTGCCCACTTGACAGGCTGATGAAGACACTGCGTAGAGTCAGTATTCGTTGTTTCTGCGATTCGTAATACCAAAGAATGTACCTTCAGCAAGGCCAGAGCCTCTGGATCCCATCCCTGAAAGACCGACAAAACCTCGTCCTGGCTACATGGAACGGCGATTGGGCCATCGAAGATCGAAGATCCTTTCGAAGGATCGCTTGTGATGGCTGCGATGTTTACTGGTCCAGCGCGTGAAACGCGATATCCGGTTAAGTTCTAATCGCGGGCAGATCTCATTAGTCGAATCCGTAGATTAGAGTAATCATGATGATTTTTACTTTATATTTTCCAACATACTGCACAGGCGCTTTGAGAACGCGATGTCCTGGGAATTCAGCTTGCAGGCGATCGACTGGAATGAGACCTCTGTATATATACGATCCTGTCCAAACAGGATCCATCGAAGGGGATTGAGACAGACCCTGCCTGTCCAGAAAACATTTTCGAACAGCAGACCTGAAACCGTCAGCACCGACTAGGAAATCGCAGGATGCGGTAAGGCCATCTCCAAAGTTGAGCACTATTCCATCATCATGCTCCTCATAGAAGAGCAGCTGATGGCCCAAATTCAACTCATTTGTTAGATTACACCTCAACACATCCAGAAGTTCACTTCTAAGAAAGGGACCTCTGCCCCCTGCAAAGTGGTAAGCGCATCTCTCTCAAGGCCAATCTAGTTAGCTGTACACACCTCTTATTTTGTTTTCAATGACATGAAAACCTTCAAGCTGATCGCCCTTCCGAGTCACGAAGTGGGTATCTAACAGTGTTCCCAAATAAAAGTTGACGGAGATCGTACTGGCCCTTACCCACAACATTTTCGGGAAGGATCGTCATAATTTTATCTCCCAAGCCTATTTCCTTCAGAATTTGCATGGAGCGGGATGAGAAAACGATACCAGCACCGATATCTGAGAGGACTTTGGACGATTCATATATTTTGATATCCAACTTGTTCTCCTTGTCCATGAACTTCAGTGCTTGGAATAATGACAACCCAGCAATTCCTGCACCACTGATGGCAGCATCAATTCAATTTTACTATTCGTGCAAGACAAACGGGACGATACATTATGGCAATCCGTAGTTTCACTTCTGTCGACATTTAGTTGGAACTGAGAGGAGAAACCTGATAGGCCGTGACTGCGCTATCACGGAGGTAGAGCTCAAGGTAATTTCTCTTGGGTCATAATCGGACCGGTTAGCCGACTTCGCTTATTGAACACCACATTCATTTCAGCCACAGGCGGATATACATACACTTCAATTGTATGTGGAGTAAAATTCGGGGTAAGGTTTTGACTGGGATTGAAGCCCAGTGAACTCTCAATTATTTTGCTAATAGTCGCCTCTGGGCAGATCAGTTACTTATGGCAATGTTAACTCCCCAGTAATCATCCCGACCCATATTGTCAGGGCCCGCCCTGTCCGAGTCCAACACTTCTGTAAATCACTTATCTGATTGGAACTTGGAGAATGGAAAACACCAGAGTCGGCCCTACATTGTCTAGTGTCTACTTCCTTTGATGTCGGTTCCCCCTTACTCTTAGGGATCTGTCGTCGATGTCGCTCTCTCACATGATGGTCAATGGATCGCCTCCTGTTTTCTCGATTCTGCGACAATAGAAAACTTGGGATTTGATAGACATGGGGACTCGGAGAAGTTTCGCAAGTTGAAAGTAATGGTATATCGCATAGAATCCTTTACATAAAAAATAGTTACTTTACAAAAATATATACTGGAAGAACGGTGGGCATGATACAGCACAAGTCAAGGTCCCAATAATAAAGATGAAGACCGATCATTCCTACGAAAATCGACTCTTCCGGAATGCTGTCGCATCGCCGGCAAACCATACTTCAAGGGAAGAAAATGTTGATCGATGAACAGAAGAGATTGCAGTTTTGATGGCGGTCCGCCACACCTGAGACGCCAACGTGTGTTCCGAAATTATCGACATGAACGATGGCGTCGACATACAACCAACCAGATGATTCTGCCCCATTAAATATACATTTCCTGCCAACAACATATCTACCCACTCTACCACCCCAGGCAGAGCCATATGACCTTCACCGGAACGCTCATACCCCAATTATCATCGACAATGGTTCGACTACCCTCCGCTGGGGATTCGGGACATCCTCTAATCCAGCTGAGGACCCCAGACCGTCTACCGGTCCAAACGCAGTTGCCAAGTACAAAGACAGAAAGACGAACAAGCCCCTACTCCTTTTTGGCGAAGCGATTGACTCTGAGAGTGGTGCAAGGGGTCAGGCAAGGACGCCTTGGGAAGGCGATGTATTGTTGAACTTCGATGCTTTGGTGAGTTTCTGGAACTCGTATTCAGGTCGAGATGTGCACTGACGTTGGTCTCTCTCGAGGCATAGGAAAATGCGCTTGATCATACTTTTCTGCAACTAGGAATTGACACACCAAGTGTTGATCACCCAATTCTCATGACAGAACGCCTGTGCAGCCCATTGCACTCCAGAGCTTGTCAGTTTCACCAGACTGGTCTTCGTAAATATTAATGTCTTCATGCACAGTGACATCGGAGCTGATGTTCGAGCTTTATTCTGTACCTTCACTCACATATTGCGTCGATGGACTCATGTCCTTTTATCAAAACAGTCGACCCTCATCACACCAACAATCCGCGGCTAATGGTCTCGTTGTCTCGTTTAACACTTCATCGACGAGTGTCATTCCCGTTCTTCGAGGAAAAGGTATTCTGAGTCTTGCGAAAAGGTATGGATTCCTGCCTTGTTTAACGATCTCCTAATATACATATCCAACATTATTAGAATACCATGGGGGGGTTCTCAGTCCTCTGAGTATCTTCTAAAATTATTGCAACTGAAATATCCCACCTTTCCTACACGGATAAGCACGATGCAAACGAACGTAAGTTGTTAGTTCTCTGCATTCGAATCACTTATGCGACGTGTGCCCAGTGGATGCTCCATAATTTTTGTGAAGTCTCTGCCGACTTTCCTGGACTCTTGCGTCGTCTGCGTGACCCTTTGCAACTCCGAGCATCCGAAGTGGTGGTTCAGTTTCCTTTCGTGATGCCTGTGACGGAGGAAAAAACCGAAGAAGAACTGGCGAGAATAGCGGAGAGGAGGAAAGAACAAGGGAAGAAATTGCAGGAGATCGCTGCGAACAAGAGAATGGAGAAGGTCGGTTCCGAATTCGTTTATGGGCTACAAAATTATACCTAACGACATTCTTGCCTCAGCTCCTGCGAAAGGAGAATGACCTCCAGTATTTAACCGACCTCAAAGCTGCAAAGGGTACAGAAAGTAAGAAGGAATGGGTGGTAAGCTATGCATTTCCAAGTTTGAAATTTATTTTGAAATACCTCCTGTAGAGCAAACTCCAAGCTGAAGGCCTCGATTCTGAAGCAGCGCTTGATGAAGTAATTAAAAAACTTGAGAGTGACCTTAAGAGAGCTAGAAAGAAAGAAGCGGGAGAGTTGGACGATGGGCCACAAGAAGAGCCTTCGTTTCCTCTACTGGATGTTCCTGATGCTGATGTGCGCAACTTTCCCATGCTGACTCGACTGAAGCATTAATCCCTTCTGACAATTAATTCAGCTTGACGATGAGTCGTTGAAAGAAAAGAAAAGGCAGAAGATGCTCAAGGCCGGCTGGGATGCTCGTGCCCGGGCAAGGAGGGAAAAAGAAAGAGGGCGAGAGGAGCGAGAGAAGGAAGAAAGGAAAGAGGAAGAAGAGCGAGATCAAGATTTGGGCGCTTGGTCGAGGAAAATGAGGCAAGAGCAGGAAGTAAGGTGTTCTATATTATTTTCTGTATCTCGCTGACTGCTAATTTGTAGGCGTTAATGGCAAAAATAAAGGATAGAACGAGGCGAAGAGCAGCGTTGACTGATAGGAAGAGTGCTGCGGCACAAGCAAGGATGAAGAATATAGCATCTTTAGCGGCTGACGATCGCGTCCCTAAAGCAAAGAAGAGAAAGGGTGGCGGAGGTCTGTGGTCTCTGTTTGATCTTAACCAAAACGATTCTTAACTCACTTTCCAGAGGATCTGTTTGGCGCTGACGATGCTGATTGGAACATTTACCTCAAAATTAATACTGCTGCTCCCTCTTCTGACGAAGAAGAAGACATGACCCAATTGCAGGGCATTGAACAAAAACTATTAGCACACGATCCCACCTTTACTGTTCGACAGACTCATGCGTCAATCGCTACCCAACAGTCAGCTTTGATGAGTGCCTTCAGGCCTATCTACGATGACGGTGACGTGGAAGGTTATTTGTTTTTGATCGAATTATGAGACTTAATGTCTAACAAACGGTGCTTTGAATAGGCCGCGCTCGAATTCATCTCAACACAGAACGCTGGAGGGTTTGCGAGGCATACTTCTCACCAGCCATGGCAGGTGTCGATTCCGCAGGTCTTGGAGAGGTTATTCAGAGCCTTATTCCTTCCTTCATCGAGTCAAGGTCGCGGCAAGATACATTGGACTTTGTGGATGACAGGAGGGAAGTTATCCAGGTTCGTCTCATGGCTTAATTTGGAGATTCAACGTAATGTTGCAATCTATTCCAGAATGTATTCCTTACAGGACAACCTTCTGTTATTCCTGGCCTATCTGAACGTCTACACTCCATCCTACAGTCCCTCCTTCCCCCTGGATCCAAAATAAGCGTCCAGCGTGCCGCCGAACCAGCACTGGACGCTTGGAACGGTATGGCTGCATACAGTAGGACAGATGAATTCATGAGTGGGCAATCTACAGTGACCAGAGCGGATTACGATGAATTTGGAGGGGAGAGGGTAAAAAGATGGTGGGGTGGCAATTGGAACGGAGACTTTGGTGGTGCGACGAGAGACATGAATGTAGATGCCTGAATTTTTACCCCCCATACAAAATTTGGAACATTGATGCCCTCTCTAATCCTCAAACTAATTAGGTACATTCGAAGAAAGATGTTATGATACTGTAGTTCAGGAGTTGGGAAGTCAATGAGTGTACAGAGTGGTGACTACATACATCTTGGGTGTACACGAGGAAAACGAGTGCAAAGTTTGGAGACGACACGATGTGCGTGAAAATAAGAGCAGCCATCATGTCTGGAAACTCTCCACGGAGCGTTAAAGCGTTTACGAGCAACATTGACTGGGCTGCGTGACTTGCTGGTTGACTGCTACTGAGTTATTGGCGTCTCCATGTGGAACGCTGTCGGCTTGAGAATCGATAAGACGGGTTTTAATGGCCCTATAATCCAAGAAAATTAGAATCCAAGTGAAAAACGAGAATGCAGTGACATACCTTGCCAACTCAAAGAACGCCTCCTCAACCCCCTCGTTGACCTTTGCTGAAGTCTCGATGAGCTGGATCCCAAGCTCAGCGGCGAGTTCTCTTCCTTGCTGCTCTGCGATCACCCTTTTATCCGTCCAGTCAGATTTATTGCCAATGAGAATCTTGTTCACCCCTTCTGACGCATGCTGCTCGATATTTGAATGCCATGTTCGGATATCTGTTCTCAGGTGATTTAGCGATGAGTCTGCGATTAAACGTCAGCTACCTACTGTCGAACGACCTCTGGTCGGTAACGTCGTACACGAGTAAGATCCCCATGGCTCCACGATAGTATGCGGTTGTAATGGTTCTAAACCGCTCCTGACCAGCTGTATCCCACTGACGTAAAGTACATTAACCCCAAAACATTCACATTGAAGTTTATGCAAACTTACTATCTGTAACTTTATACGCTTTCCATCTATCTCAATAGTACGGATCTTAAAGTCAATCCCAATCGTAGTGATGAAGGAAGGTGTCCAAGCGTCATCACAGAAACGCAGCAAGAGACAGGACTTGCCGACACCTTTGCAGACGTACTTAATGGTCAGATTATCAGCTGGCGTGAAGAAACGAACCAGAGTCCCCGATGAGCAAGAGCTATATGGTTATGAATTAGCAACATTGTTGACCATGAGAATAAGTAGTCATGATCAAGAAATTTATTTACTTACCTTGATCAGAAAATCATAATGCGGAGGTGGCATAATAGAAAGAAGAAAGAAAATGACGGCCGTAGGCAATAACTGGTGAAAGGTAAAGAACAAGAACGGTGTTAGTTACACACTGCTCTGCCAGCTTCAGCACGTGGTCAGGTGGTCTGTTCTAGGCTTGGTTTCCCCTTCAAGTTGCAGCTTGGAAGTTTGGCGACTGCGCCGGCTGTATCCTGGTTCTGAGACTGCTCCGATAACTCTATCTAGGTTGTGGGTAATGCTACCATTGCATTATGGCTCTTCTGCGCGGCTGGCCTTACAAATAAACTCATGTACCTGCGATCTCCGTCTAACCTTGACATGCACTGGATCATCTTTTTAAGGCAGCTGTGTGGTCAACCCAAGACCGCGAAGAACTATGTGGTAAGTTTCAGAATATAGTATATCTGATACAGATGCTGACGAACATTCAAGACCTTGAAAGATGATAGGATAAAAAATTTAACCCAAAGAGTTTCCAAACAGACCTGACTCTCCTTGAATGCCGCTATTCTATGAAAGAAGGTTTCGGAACACGAGGTAGAACCAATAATACCTTTTAAAGTTAAATAAGCGCCCAAGGGAGCAGCTGACCGTCTCATTGTTCCCGCAGCTTATCCTACAGTCAAAGTCTATAAGTACCTACATACAATGGAGTTTGGTTAACCCTATCATCCATGGATCGCCCGCGTAAAATCAACTACCGTACTGGATTATTCGACCCCTCAAACCTTGCAAGTTCAAGTGAGATTGATTTAGCTCTGCTTGAGTTCGGTGCTGTTATCAACCGAACAAACTATGCCGAGGTCTTCAGGGACCTTTTTGAGAAGAGAAATATTGTGGTCCTTGTCCTCTCAGGCAAGTTATTTAATTTACACTCCAGTCTTTTCCTTCTGAGTTCGAATCATCAGGGATACACAAGGATATACCACTCAAAGAGTGGATCCTCGACGACTTTCCGTCTCATCCAAAAGATTTTGAGACCTCTTTTGCCTATGAACTCCTGCGGGAATTGTGTTCCTTCTTCCTGTTCTACTGTTCCTCGGCAGACGCAGAAACATCATTTCTTCTCCGTCATTATAACCAATACCTTCACCAAGGATCGGAGGTCCTAAGGATTCTGCAAAATAATTCCTTTGTGGAAGGATTGAATAATGAAATTTCACCCCCACCGTCTCCGACGAAGAAAAGAGCAAAAGGAAGTCAGCGAGAACAAAAACAGGCGAGAAAGCTGGCTCGGGAATCTTTATCTGTAGACCACAAGTCATTCATCGCCCTGCAATTCACCGTTCCAACAAAACGCGATGAGGTTGATAGTCTGTCCAAGGCAGTATGGATGAAATTTGGAGCCATCCTCGATGTACGTAGATCCTGTTAACATCTCTCAAAGTTTCTGTTGAGTTCGGATTCCTACAGGTCCTATTGAGTGGGATAAGGCGTCCTGAAGTCATCGATGTTATCCGCATCTTGTTTATTCCCCAAGAAATACCAGAAAACCTGGCTGTTGCTGCAAAATCCGATACTACTATGGTCG
>Ga0307507_10006419_pt1 | contig 18068 bp, 18 predicted proteins | sample 7_EM_MG_FD_207223 | JGI IMG/M metagenome (GOLD analysis project Ga0307507, IMG submission 207223) | Populus trichocarpa ectomycorrhiza microbial communities from riparian zone in the Pacific Northwest, United States - 7_EM | ecosystem: Host-associated > Plants > Roots > Unclassified | place... | reverse complement strand
CTGTAGTCCCAGCCGTCTGTAACATGGGCGAGAGGGTGTTGCCGACCGTGCAAGCGCTAAGCGAGGCAGCGAAACGCCAGCGGAGAGAGGGTGGAGTAGTGCCGAACGACCCCTAGAAACAAGGACGCCAGGGCCCAAGAACATGATGAGGGAAGTAAGGCGGGAGGGGGGGGGTGCAGCTCACGGAGAGTGCTTGGTGCAGCTCGCTGAGAGTGCGAGGGTGGTGGATGTTGACGATAAATTCTCATGGTGTTGAGATTTCAATCGCCGGGAGATGGTTCGTGAAACCCAAATATCCTGCCCGAGGGTGCCCTTATATAGGGGTTCTTCCCTCAACCCTAACCCTGCGTGACTCATACCCTCGCGTCACGCGACTCATGACTCATAGTGAGTCACAGTGTGAAATCCATCAGCTGACTCGTCCGAGTCAGCTGCGCCCTATCTCGCAACCAATCAAAACTCATAAAACAAGTCATGTGCCCTAACGGGGTCACATGCGTGAAACCCATGACTCATAACTCTGAGTCATGTGCAAAATACATAAACCACATGACCACAATCGTGCGGCATGTCAAAACCACATGACCACAATCGTGCGTCATGTTAAATATCAACCAACAACAATAAACCAATGACATACTATTGCGTCGTCATGTGAAAACCTATGAGTCAACTGATCTCATATTGTGAACAATAACAAAACGATGACTAATAACTTTAGTCATGTGAGTGTCTGCCTTGCTTAGTCATCGTTTGTGACAGGTTCGGACACCGCTACACCCACACTAGATTGAAGATGAGCAGCAAACAACTGGTTATCGAATGCCAATTCTGCAATCTACGACCGAACAACATCAATGCGAATCCTGTTTAAAGGGGAAGATGACACAACTACCATTTCGAGATGCAGAACACAATACGACTGCACCACTGGAGATTGTTCCTTCTGATTTGTCTGGACCAATGAAGCATAAATCGATCGGCCGCAGCTCCTACTTCATGATCTTAATTGACGACTATACAAAGTTTACGGCAGTCTACTTTCTGAAGAAGAAGAGCGAGGCACCGGAGTGTTTTAAAAATTATAAAGCATATGTGGATAAGGTGCACTCGCAGAAAGGGAGTAATTATGTGATTAAAGCGGTACGAACTAACGGTAGAGGAGAGTTTACCGGCGCCGCATTCTTGAGAGAACTTGAGAAAACTGGAATTGAGGCACATAGCACCGTACTGTATACAACACAGGAGGATGAGATTTCAGAGAATGGAAATCGGGTCCTTGTTGGGAGAGGAAACTCACTACTCAAACAAGCTGTCACACCAAGCTCATTCTAGGCGGAGGCAATTCAAACGGCTGTTTACTTAAAAAAGATCTCGATCACGGAGGGAACTCATGGACTGGAGGTTACACCGTTCGAAAGATGGTTTGGAAAGAAGCCGAAGGTGGAACACCTACGTGTCTGGGGTCGTTCAGCGTACACCTATATTCACCCAGCGAATCGATGAGACAAGCAATGGAGCACAAGAGCGGAGAAGATGATGTTTGTTGGATATACAATGACAACGAAGCAATATCGTCTATACAATCCAAGGACACGCGCATCGGTCAAGTCACGCGATGTCCTTTTCTACGAAGACACATCTTTCTTCCAACAAACTGCCGAATCAGTCTTCACGCCATTGACTAAGGAGGAAGAGAGAGTACATCCTGTTGTAATCAAAGCGCAGCCTACCGGCCCTGTCAGAAGGAGCAGAGCAAGAATTGAAAGTGAAGGAGGAGGAGAAGCTGAAAGCGGAAGTGGAAGCTGGAGTAGCAGTGGAACTCAGAGACGTCAGAGAACTCATCAGCAAAATGTAAAAACCAGTCCTGGTCCACCAAGGGGGGTTATGGTCCCCCTTGTCCTCCTGGTCCACCCTGATCCACCCTGGTCCACATCTTCGGTAAGATTTCAAAAAGTGTGGATCAGAATGGATCGCAGTGGACCAGGTGCACCAAGGGGACCACAACCCCCCTTGGTGGACCAGGAGCGGTCAGGACCACCGTTGAGCACACTCCAACATTTTCCTGATGCTGTGAGATTCATTAGTGCTGGAGAAGCGGCAAAACAAGCCCTTGTTCAGAAAGGGGTAACAGCAACTGGAAGTCCCTATGTGGAAAGAGATCTCACTGTTAAGGATGATATAGATTCAAGTGAGACGCTCGCGCACCTACTTCAAACGAGACTGAAAGTCAGCGCGCTAGAATCCAAAATTGGTGAGTTCCGTCTAAATCAGAGTAGAGGAGGACCATCAGTAGAGAGACAGCTAAGATCCGGACTCGAAAACTAGTCTTATTATACCACCACAAGAGCCGACACAATGACTGAAAGAAGACAGGAAGAGTAGGATGATGCAAATATCTTTTTTGAACCTGATCTTGCTTTCATGGTTAACGATAGTCCAAGTAGTATTGAAGAAGCGTTGAGGAGCGCAGATAGGAAACAATGGATCGATGCAATTAATAATGAACTCGAATGACTGGAAAGCTACGAAACGTGGGGCGTAATCAAGCCTGGAAGCCTACCGACCGAAGCAAGATGGATCAGTTAGTGGATGGTACTCCAAGAGAAGGTTGGAGGAGACGGTCAAATTGCACGCTACAAAGCCAGATTGGTAGCACATAGATTCCGGCAGAAACCAGTGATCGATTTCACCGACACATACTCCCTGACCATATCATATCCGGCAATACGTATTGTCCGATCCAAGGCGGCACCGGAGGGTAGGGAAATTACTCAACTAGACATTGTGACTGCATTTCTGGAGAGTTGGATTGATGAGGAACTGTACCTAAAGCTACCAAAGCATTTTGTCATATCAGGAGTTGGGACAGTTGAACTGGAGATTCACGATCCAGGCGGAAGAGCGAAGATACCCGATACCCCAGTATTTGTGAAATTGAAGAGAAGCTTGTATTGACTAAAGCAAGCTGGACGCAACTGGTATCACACTCTCGAATCGCATTTCATTGAACAAATGGAGATGAAACCATCACTCTATAAAGCAGGTATCTACATCTCCCAATCTGGGGCTACGATTATCACATGGGTAGACAATATGCTGCTGATTAGCACAAAGGGAGAAGTAGCGGAGATGAAGAAGTGCATTCGTGAGCCTTTTCAGATAAAAGACCTGGAGAACATCAAATTTTTCCTCCACATGCTTGTCGAATGTGATAGAGAGAAGAGAACGTTGTATCTCAGTCAACAAACATACCTGACACAAATCCTGCGTAGATTCTCGATGGAGAATTGCAAAGGATGTCCCACCTCACTTGACCCCAAGACCAAATTGCACCTAAAAGCTCAAGCGGAGGAGAGTACCGACCTACACACCCATGGAGAAGCCGTCGGAAGTTTAGCCTAGGTAGCTATTATGACACGACCGGACATTGCGTATGCAGCCAGTCTTGTCGGACCTTTCACTGCAAACCCATCAACTTTACACTGGAAAGCAGTACACAGAAAACTGAGGTACATTCGAGCGACAACCGAACACTGTCTACTGTTGGGTGGTGGAACAGGCAAGCAAGCAAGCAAGCAAGCAAATAGTCTAGTGCTTACAGTCTACGCCGATGCCGACTTTGCGGGGGAGATAGATGGAATGCAATCTACGAGTAGTTTCACGATCATTGACCCGTACGGCGCAACTGTCAATTGGAGATCCCTGAAACAGAGCACTGTGGCAAAGTCTACGGCGGACACAGAGTTCAATGCGATAGCTGTCTCAGCCAAGGAGGGGATTTGGCTACAGAAACTCCAAAGGGAGCTTTATCCATCAGTCTTCAGCAAGCACAAGGAAAAGAAGTCATATATCCAGCTGTTCAACGACAATCAAGCCTATATCGCCAGCCTTATGAATGGGAAGTTCTGTGCATCTACTAGACACGTCGGTGTGCGGTATTTTTGGTTGAAGGAAATCATTGAAACGGGGGAGGCAGAGATAGAGTATATGAGAACAGATGAGATGGTAGCCGACGGATTGACGAAGGCACTGGAGAAGACGAAGCATGAGCTATTCATCGCTATGCTGGGCATGTACTAGATAGGGTCACTAGAGCAATATTTCTTTTTCTTTTATTACAAGGTTTTTTGTTTTTTAAGCACTACATAGGATTAGGGGGAATGATGGTATAATAATCCTAGTAGTAGTAGCAGAGCGTTATACCAGAGGAGGCATTAGGGCATGTATGGAGGTATAGGGTATGAGCGGAGATAGGGCTCAACTGCGAGCAGAGTTTTCCCTGCTAGAGTGAACTATTAGATAGCAACCTCCATAGCGAATACAACCAAAACCAACTCTCCTCCCGTCAACACCTACATACAATCGTACATATCCTGCATCAGAAAATTAATGGCGGACCAGATTGTTGAAATGCCTGTTGTATTTCTTCCCTTTTTCATCTCTACCATTGGGCAACTGCCACTGCTACTTATAGAAACAAATGCACTGTTGACATGACTTCTCATATACGTACTCTATTACATGACCGCCCATTACTATGATTCTCCTCTGACCACATGACTTGCCCAAAACAGAAAGTATATCCAAATGAGGTTTAGAAGGAAGGGTTAGTAGGTTGAACAACATCGAACATACGGGGACACAATTCCAACACTCCCACTTCCCCGTACTAGACAATGAAAGAAGAGATAGAAAGAAACCATTGAGAGCTAGTTAGCCGCAACCTCATTAAAAACCTGTGGAGCCAAAAACCCGGTGGGAAAAAAAGGCTAGACAGGGAAAAAGTGTGTTGGGTTCACAAGTAAAATGAGAAGAAAAATGAGAATACCGGTTTATATCTGCCTATCGGACACTAAGGTGATCATTCCCATTCCATTCATGTGTTTCATATGCTTGTCTCTCACAAGGGCTTTGGTGAGTATATCGGCAGTCATATCTGCAGTCAGAATGTAAATTACTGATAGTTTATTGTGTTCCCGTGCCGTGCGTATATAGTGGTAACGGATATCAATGTGCTTCGTTCTAGCAGGACACTGGGGATTTTCTGAAAGCTTAATTGCTCCTTGATTGTTGGGATGGATTATTTGAGGTGCAATAGAGGTAGTCCAAGTCTGGGCTAAATGAGAGTCATTGGTGGATTTCGCTTTACTATTCAGTGACTGCCACTGCTCATTAAGCTGATAGAAGTGATCATTGGTGATATTTGGTGCTGTAAGAGTAATTACCCGTGATTCCAATTCAATTAGCAAGCGTCGCAGCCATACCGATTCCTTAGCCGCTTCGGTGAGTGCCACATATTCTGCTTCAGTGCTCGATGTGGCCACCACATCCTGTTTACGGGATTTCCATGAGATCGCCGCACCCCCAAGGAGGAACACATAGCCACTGGTAGACTTTCGATCATCCTTATCTCCAGCCCAGTCGGAGTCTGTATACCCAGTGATATTTGGAGGGTTTCCAGCTTCACCACTGACTCGTTCATACCTTATCCTAGTATCTTGCGTCTCTTGTAGATAGCGGAATACAGACTTTAGAGCAATGTGGTGTAAGCATGTGGGCCGGTCATTATATTTACTTAGGGTGGATATAGTATAGGCCAGATCCGGCCTGGTCCCAAGCATAGCATACATGATACTACCAATCTTCGATTGATACTCAGACCGATTGCTGATTTCTGTATCATTGGTGCAAAGAAGTAAATATATATTAGGTTCCATGGGGGTGGTTATTCCTTTGCAATCGGACATCTGAAAGCGGGTAAGAATAGGTCGGATATAGGGTGACTGATGAAGGTCGATTCCGTGTAATCGACGATCCCTAACAATTTGCAGACCAAGGAATTGTCTGATTGGACCAAGGTCAGTCATATGGTAAGTGGTAGAGAGCCTCTTTTTTATCCCTTCAATGCTCCGCAAATCCTTTGCACATAGTAGTAAGTGATCAACATATAAGAGGATTAGAAGATCGTTTGAGAGATATAGGCTATGATCTTCGCTTGACCGTGTCATTCCCACACTCAGGAAGAATCTGTTAACATCTTTGTACCAGGGTCGTGGAGCCTGTTTCAAGCCGTACAGAGCTTGTAATAAACGTAGCACACCAAATTTGCTCGTAGGACAGGCCATATTGGAATACTCAGAGTATCCTTCCAGAATCGCCATGAATACCTCCTCCTTGAGTACTGGGTGAAGAAAAGCAGCATCAGGAAAATGTCGTAGGGTGGTCCACGGTGGTCCTGAACGCTCCTGGTCCACCAAGGGGGGTCGTGGTCCCCGTGGTCCACCTGGTCCACACCGATCCGCTCGGATCCACCCTTTTTGAAAATTTACCGAAAATGTGGACCATGGTGGATCAGGGTGGACCAGGAGGACCAGGGGGACCATGCCCCCCCTTGGTGGACCAGGAGTGGTTTTTACATTTTCCTGATGCAGTCTTGACATCCATTTGTTCAACCTCCCAATCATGGTGCGCAGCTAGAGCTAGTAGTGCCCGAACAGTAACGAACTTGGCAACAGGTGCAAAGGTTTCACAGAAGTCAATTCCAGAGACCTGCTCAAACCCACGAATAACCAGGCGAGCCTTATATCGCGTAGATCCATCTGCGTTTGTTTCTAGCCTAAACACCCACTTGCAGGTAATCTCATTTTTTCCTGGAGGTAGCTCAGCAAGCTCCCATGTACAGTTATCAACATGAGAATTAAACTCTTCTCTAATAGCCTGCTCCCACTTGCAGGAATCCTGCCGCTCTAAGGCTTGAGTATAACTCTGGGGTTCATCGTACTGACTTGCCCACACAGCAAAAGTGACACTATCCCTTAACCAGAAGGAAGGTTTCCGTGCGCTCTGGAACTTGCGTAGAGCCCGTGATTGATGCCCATCTGGAGCCGTACTGTGAGACGTTACGGACTCCCCTTCCTCTAGTGCCCTACCATTTAAGGTAATAGACCTTACTGTGCTCTCTACCCTGGGCATAGGGGAGTCATCAGTGTAAGTACCAGGAATTGTCTCATCGGCAGCACCGACCCTATCCTTTATAGCATCTGTAAACTGCCCACCAGCTGTATCATCAACCTCAGGGAGACTCTGGTTGTTCGTAACTGAGTAGTCAATCTTATCACTCAAAAGTGTACTCAGGGGAGCTATACAGGGTGTACGGGTTCGCCCACCAAAACTTCCCTCCTCAAATACAACATCCACAACATGAATTGCTCTGCTACCTGCAGGGTCCCATACATGCCAGAGCTGGGTAGTATTGTTAACATACCCGAGGTGTATGCAGAGACGGGACTTGGGATCCAACTTCTTTCTCCGCTCAAAAGGAACCTACGCATGCGCGTCACAACCAAACCGTCTTAAGTGTTGGAGCTGAGGTATGGTGCCATGCAAGGCCTCATAAGGTGTTGCACCATGAAGAGCTCGGGTTGGACTGCGATTATGGAGGTATACAGAGATGTTTACAGCCTCAGCCCAGAAGCGATCTTGGAGCTTTGATTCGAGAAGAATAGTACGGGCGCGCTCCATAACTGTTCGAATCATGCGTTCACTAAGGCCATTTTGGTGCTGAGTGTATGGGGTTGATAGTTCATAGGTTATTCCCTCAGAGGTAAGGTACCCTTGAAACAACTGATTATCATATTCACCACGACCATTATGAGACCGAAAGCGAAGGATTAACTCTCCCGAATGCTTCTCCACCAACACTTTGAATTCTGTAAATATCTCCAATACCTCTGGGGCTGATTTTTGCTTTAAGAAGTAGCACCAAGCCATTCGAGTATGATCATCAATGTAAAGAATAAAGTATCTAGCTCCCGCGATTGAGGATACAGGAAACGGGCCACAAGAGTCGGAGTGAACTAGTCCGAGTTTCTTCCTAGTCAGTGACAAGGTATTCTTTCGATTGAAGGAACGCTGCTGTTTTCCTTGCAGACACGCAGGGCAAGGTGATAATGGCAATGAGGTTTGATTGATCCTTAGTCCAGTGGCTAACTCAGCTAGCCGTCGCACATTTGAGATATTTAGATGGCCTAAACGTTGGTGCCAAAGTTGTAAATCATGTCCTTGCTGCTTCGTAGAAGATTTTGCTGGAACCATATTATCAGTTTTGCTCTTCTTCTTTCTTGAAGATTCATCAGATCCTTTGGGAGTTGTGCCAGTAAGTGCTACCTGGCTAATCTTCGCATAATGTAGATTAATACTAAAGAGGTTTCCTTGCGGGGAAGCAGAGAGTACATTGATATTATCTTTCCAGATTTTGCAGCCGGAGTGATCAAAGATTACCTGGTACCCAAGAGGAGTAACTGCACTAACAGAAAGCAGTCTGGTACCTAAGTCAGGAACATATAGGACACCTATCAGCTGAATCTTGGGGTTTAGGTAAATCGAGCCTATCCCATAGGCATACACTGCTGTATTATCACCAAGAACAACTCGAACTGTTGGATCTAATCTTTTTAGAAAGAAGAAGTCCCCTTGTTCATTACTCATATAATCTGTAGCACCAGAGTCGATGAACCAGTCACCGGGACCATATCCATTTGACTCTCTTTTTGTCATAAAGGCATGAGAATCAGCCAGGGAGACACTAGTGCTGTGCTCTTGAGATTCTGGTCCCTTAGGTCCTTGTCGTTTTATTCTCTCCCGTCTTCCTTCGTCTGCTTTTCTTTTCAAAAAACAGTTATTTTGTAAATACCCCGTTTTGAGACAATACCCGCAAGACTTGGTATCATTCAGGGGGACTCGACGATCGTTTGGCCTATCTCCTCTGCTCCGCCCAAAGCCTCCCTGTCCTCTGCCACGGTGACTGCTATTTCTCCTCATAGCTAGTGCTTTCGTCGCTTGAGTAGGTACATCGGTGATTTTGGCCTCATGACTTCGGAGTGCTCGTCCAAGGTCGTCCAGGGTAAGATCACGTCTATCATCTAGGGTGACTAGTCTTTATTCCCAACTCGATGCCAGTGAAGTCATGATCCTATTTACCACTTCCTCGTTTGAAACCGCATTGTTGGTTTCTTGTAGTTGTTGTTGAAAGAATCGCAGGGGGTTAATGTATACTGTAATCAGTTCTTTACCATCATAGTACATTTTATAGAAGTCTCTCTTGAGAGTGCGCTGGAGACCCCAGTTGTCGACCAAGGTAAGCTTGTTCCTAAGGATGTCCCACATTTCGCTTGGCTCAATCGTATCCTTAACATAGAATTCAATACCGGCGGAAAGGGTAGAATTAATTATCGAAGCTGCCTTTCCAGCTCACTTGACAAAGTCAATAGACTCAGCCTTGAACTCCTTTAAGACAATTGCATGAGCAGTCTCAGCAGCACGTGAAGAGCCTTCCGCCAGTAGAGATGCAATGGGGTCTTTCTCCTCTCCAATAACTATCTCCCAGCAATTCTCAGCTATAAGTCACATCTTGATACTCCATTCCCAAGTTGGATAATTCTTTTCGGTCAGGAGAGGACACTTAACCTTTTGTCGCTATAGGTGGTATCAGTAGAGTTCTGAAACATCGTATCTGTTTGACTGTTGGTGAGCGTCAAACCGGGCTCATAACCTGTTGAAATGCGTGTTGTATTACCTCCCTTTTTGATCTCTACCATGGGGAAACTGCCGCTGCTACTTATAGAAACAAATGGGCTGTTGACATGACTTCTCATATACGTACTCTATTACATGACCGCCCATTACTATGATTCTCCTCTGACCACATGACTTGCCCAAAACAGAAAGTATATCCAAATGAGGTTTAGAAGGAAAGATTAGTAGGTTGAACAACATCGAACATACGGGGACACAATTCCAACACAGATTCATTAGATGAGAGCCCAAAAGAGTTACCGTCTAGCCCACCCTTCCTGGTTCAACACCGAAGTCTCTCATTACCTCCTGCTATATGGCCATGAGCCTCAAACCTTTAATCATGCCATACCCCGTTACCTTTCCAAGGATTCCCAGAGAAGCCGCCATCTTAAAAGGCATCTCCTCCCTGTCCTTAGATGCGCCACCCTGGTTCTCTGCGGTCCTCATCCCCTCCCCGTCGGCTTTTGTATGGTTTGCCACCACTTACCCCCGGGAGATATTCCCGTCCCTACCACCAATCCTCTACTAGCCTTTTTTACTCTTCTCCACTTAGCCTGATTCAGTGCTTCTCCTGAGCAGGACTTTGCTTTCAGTTTTCCTGACAGTAGCCAGCTGGTTTTTTAGTTCGTGGTTTGACTGTACTTTTCTTGTAGTATACCGTATGATGGTGATATGTCAAGTATTCAACACACTTTAAGATATTTTGATGGGGGTTTTTCTTTTGTTACAAGTTTTGGGATTAAGGTTTTGTTTACGCCATAGCTAGCGCTGCATGTGAGTTCTTGTACCTAATAACTCATACAGAATATAAAAGAGAAACAAAGAAAAAAAGTAATAATAATAATAAAAAAATGGACTTGGGATTTGGGGGACCTCTCGTTCATCATACTTCAAAGCCATGAAAACGGCGAAAAACAGACATCAGTCGACCCTTCCTAAAAAAACCACTCCGGGAAACATCTTGACGGCCAAAAGGCTGGCCTTTAGCTGGCTACCGAAATACTTTCCGTCCCTCTCTGGTGTCTCCTCTCTCGAGGAACTCCGGGATGCTCTCATCACCCACTTCTTCCCCACAAGAAACCCACGTCCACCCCAGCCTGCCCCCTGTCAGGACTTTACCGACTGTCACTCATTGTACCCTGATGAAGTAGACAAGGAGCTGGCTAGCTAATCTTCCGTTTCGGCCCGAGGCCCCGACCCCATACCTTACTGATTTGCCAAGCAGGTATACTATATCGCCCCACTCCTTATCCCCCTCACTGATCAACCCTCATGCCGCTTTCAGCTTCACCACCCCTTTTCCCTGGAAGGCCAACAGCATTATCCTTAACAAGCGGGGAATACTCTCGTACGACACCCCTGCCTCCCTCCAGATTATTGTTCTCCTGCAAACCTTCTCTAAAATGATTTAGTGGCTTATATCCTCCAGACTCTCACCATTCACCAAAGCCTCATGCCTTCTCCCCCCCAACCAATGCGGCTCCCTCCCCGGCCTGAGTTACCTCAATGCTACCGCCATCCTCATATATGAAGTAAGAGCAGTGTACAAGGCGAAGGTCTCCGCTTCCACTCTCTTCCTTGACATCAATGGTGGGTTCAACAATCTTCACTTCTCTAGTCGCACCTCTCTTTGTAGGAGGAAAGGCATCCCCAACTACATGGTGGCCTGGATCAACTGTTTCCTTTCTGATCGGTTCTACCGGCTCCTCTTTCAAGGCGCACATGACTTCTTCCTGTGTGTCTCTGTTGGGACACCTTAGGGCTTTCTCATTCCCCCCCTCCTTTATCTTATATCAGTCTCCTCCTTTTATGCGAACATCCCCCAGTCTATCACCCTCTTCTATCTTGATGACTTTGCCGTTACTGTTGCCTCACCCTCTTAAGAGTACAATATCAAGCACTTCCAGGAGCACTACACCCGCCTCAAAGGCCGGGGACTCCATATCAGAGTATCCTTCTGAGTCTGCAAGGCCCAACTCCTCCACTGGAGGACCCTGCTGCAGCGCACCTCTCCCCCTCCTCCTAGTCCATCTTGACAGTTTCTCGTTCCTCCCCTGTCAACAAGGTCTGATGGCTGGGCTATTGGTTCACTTCTAACTTAGGCTCTTCGGCCAATTTCTCCAGAAGACCATTCATGGCCTAAGTATCCTTTGCCAGGATCAAACAGCTCTTCCCTCTGAACTGCGGTGTCCCCCACATCTGGTGTACCCAGTCGCCTCCTCCTTCCTCTTCCACATCCTCCTATACAGGGCCAATCTCTTCACCCCCACCCCCAGGGCCTTCTCTAGGATGTCCACCTTCTGCTATCTAGTCCAGAGATGGGCAACCAACCGCTTTCGCTCCACCCCCACCACCATCCTGGTAGCTCAACCCTCGCTGCCCCGCTGTCTCTTCTTAGTGGCACACAAACAGAATCTAGGGATCCTCAGAATAGCCTGCTGTCCCCCAGAGGCTAATCCGGCCCCCACCCGCCTTCATCAGGACTTCTGCACCCACACTGCCTTCAAGGCTCTAGACATGTTCTGCTCACCTCCAGCCTTTAATAAGACCCACTCTGAACTACTAGCCCCTTGATTAAAAGACCACCCGCCTCTTCACGGACTGGCAGCCAATTTTGAGGCTACAAAGACCAGTTTTCCGCCGGACATGTTCAATAAGCGTCCTGCCGCCCCTGTAACCGGTACAGGTTACTGTTTTGTTTAGAGTATTGTTTGATACTTAGTATGTTTTATGATTGAGTTTGATACTCATCATGTTTTATGTTTGGTTTTTGAGTATCGTTTGATACTCAGTATGTTTTATTTATTGTGTCAAGATATCGTTTAATACTTGATAGGTTTATGTAATGTTTTAAGGCTACCGTTTTGGAAGTCTTTATGGTTATTGTTTACAAGAGTCCAGTTCGCCTGACAAGTGTATTTAAGACCTGCTATTCTCCAGATTTAGAGAGGGCAGACTTCGACAGACAGAGTTTTCAATATACTTGGTTCAACAGTTACTTCTTCAGTTCGCTTCGAGAATCCAGACCAAACATACTTAGCTATTAGGAACTACTTTGTAGTTGCGATATATTAAGAAGTTTGTTACAACAACTTAGTCTAAGCCTCCAGTACTTAGTCTTGTTAGATACCGCACGCTGGTATGGAGATAGTATTGTTACTCGAAAGATTGCCGCCACCACCCTAGAGGCGGTTATAACAGTGCACTCCACACTATTGAAATTAAACAACCGCGACTAGTCTGTCTTTCTTCACTAAATCAAAGCAGTTAAAACTTGTTTTGCATAAATCAATAGTTCTCTGGAAGTTGTGTGATTATTTAAGGCTCAAGGGTGCAAGAATACCGCACTAGAGATCCATTTACCTAACCATCTTACTTTAAAATATCAGTTATAAAATTATATCATAGCATGTCAACCACTGGCAGCGATAGAGGGTGCAAAAGTGTTTACCCAAAAATCCAATGTCTTGGTTTGTTGTAATTCCACGGCCAAAACATGTCACAATAGAACAGCATTTGAAAATCCTACAAGGGAATAGCCCCCATGCTACAATAGGTTAATTCCAGGTACTTGCCTATATTCCTCTAACCGGCAAGGCCCCTTAACCATCACCACTGTCTCATGCTGCTAGACAGTCATTTAGCAGTCATATAACAAAGTGGAGTTCACACTTGTGGAATGGTACAGTAGAATGCAACATCACCACCATTTTAGGGACCTTGATGCCATTGCAGCCAAAGAGTAGAAAAAATAAAGTATTAGCTACAAGCAGCATACATGAACTTGTATTTCAATAGGTTTCATGTGTAAATTTGAGGTGATACTCTCTTAGAAAGCAAAGGTTACTTGGCGGCTGTGGTTGGTAAAGTGATAGCTTGTCTGGGAGAATTACAGAGACTGTTATTTTAGATGATATGATATCCCAGAGCACTAGTAGACAATCTTTCAAGCACTTAGAGCAAGAATATTCTCTAGACTATGTCAGGCTAGTAATTGATTTGAAGGAGTAAAATAGCATGAGTACTAGTGAGTCACGGTAGTTGCGATCAAATTTTGGCGAGGTAGCTTAGTAAGGCGAGACATGTTTCACGCACACTTCTAACTACTGACTATATATATCTCCTTCACAAAGAAAACTTAGAACTAATAAGCAACACTAAAACCAAAGTTATAAGATAAGATTCTTTTGTACATAGTGATCGCCCATGATTTTCAACAATTGTGACCCCCTCAGCCACAGGGGTGTTGACACCTAAAACCCTCTGATGGCTTACTTAATATGTTAAGTAGCTGTATAGAAATGGCTGATTTGTGACTCCATGTATCCTTTAACCTTTAATACGCCCAGGCTCGGCTAAAAACCGGACTACTTCAGCCAATCCGGTATACAGATAGCTAGAACCATAACTAGTGGTATGGGCACCTCACAGAATACTGTGGTGAACCAAATATGACTCTCCCTTTTGTTCTATGTCTTGAGTTGTATGAACTAAGCTTAGTTACTTGGACTTAGTTAAATTTCCATCGGGTTAGTACCACGCAGTGTCAAAATAACACGAACCCTTTCAGGTAACAACGAAGTACCCCACCATAATACCAGGAATAATATTTCCGGCGACCTCAACATGAACAAAGAATAAAATACACCTAAAATTTTGTATACTATCCTTCAGCATCAATGAGCGCCTTTATTCTCTCTGGCATGCTCTTTGCCAGATTCTCAAAATATTCTGAATCTTATATGTCCCAGCAACGTTGTTGAAGTTCGTCTGATTGTGATGGAAGGAAATATTTTCATTGATTTTCAGCATGAATGGTCATTCCTCCATCGAGATGGCAACTTTGGAACACTCAGAGAAGATGTGTTCCAAGCTGATGTGACGGTGGTGATAAGCCATCAGTAGCGAAACATCTTAAATCCAGGTTGTTGCACACACCCAGTGGATACCACCTTGGCTAGCTGTTGACGGAGGTACAGCCTGTAAGTTTGGTTGGTTACACAGGGAGTGAGGATGGCAGTCCTGGTTTGTGGAACCTACAAAACTTACACGCTATACCTCCGTACCTGTGCCATAGCCCAGCTTGCATGGTACCCTCCACCGAACAAGGTACAAGTGCCACCGAAAAAGTGAGTGCACATCCGCTCTCCCCTACAACCACAATGATTGAAATTTCAACTCCATGTGACTAGTCATTTTATCACCATGGACCAGTTAGGATCCTTGTTTGCTTTCTCACGATTGCTTCAAGTTCAACAATTCCTCTTCTGAGGTTTTGTTTTCTTTGGTTTTGAATGCTATCCCACGAGGGATTATTCTATCCAATTTTATCGACATGTTCTTCTTCGATTAGTTTTATGGTTCGCCATATTTCGACTTGTCATCTGACGACGGCGGATTTCGCAAGCTCTACTACGGTGGGCGAGCATGAGCGGTAGGACTCCACAATACGGTTTTCCTTGATTCTTGAGTTTGAGTTTTAGGAGGGGGGATCGATTTGACCCCCAGGGACGAGGTATAGGGTTGGTGTGGTAGGCAGCTGATGTGTTGGCGGTGGCGGAGTTGGCGGGCCAATGGCGTTGGGCTGGGGGGTGAGGGTTCGGAGGAATGGGTTTCCGATATGGAGGCTGCCTTTCAGGGTGGCGTATTCTCAGAGGGGCTGGTGAAACTTGAGGCGGTGGCATCCCATGCAAGTGCCACATTCCGATGGTGGATCCGGTAATGGTATCCTTAAGAATTCCCTCCGGGGTAATATTTTTTTTGTTGTTTGATGACGGGAAAGGATGGGTTGGGTTTTTGGAGGAAAGGGATGGGGGTAGGAGTGGAGGAGGACTAGGCAGGCACTATTAGGTGCCATTACATTCGTTAAGCCTTGCGGGGTTGGGATGTTAAGTCAGACATTATGTGCTGTCACCTCCCATACCCGGAAGAGGGGAAGATTTTTGGGTTGAGATTGGACCGGAAGATGAGTTTTGGAGATAGGAAGGAGGAGCCGATGAGTCTTCGGACAACATGCGTATTTTGATGACCCGACATTACAGACACCCGACTAGTTAAACCGGCCAATTTTTCAGGGCCATAGCGGGAGGGATCCTGGGGAGTTAATGAGTTACCAGGGGTAATTTCCGTTTGTACCTCGGGGGGTGAAAGGGTGATCGAAAAGTTTGTTTTGTTTTTGTTTGAGTAACTTGAGGTTAAATGACCAGGACCAGGTGACGTATCTAGTGTACACCCAGGTCTTAGGTATGGGTATAATGTCTTTATTTCTAACTAAGTTCCGGCTATTGGTTGGATTTGAGGGAGATTCCGGTTGATTTCTACCCTGGAGGGAAAGACGAGTTGGGGCGCATGGGTTGAATAAGGTTGAGGCAGGAGAGTTTGGGCAGACAGACTAAAAGCTACAGAAAGCCCCATAGTGTTCTAGATAGTTGTTATATAGCTAATAAGAATCGAAAAGTGTGATAAAAAATAAAAATAACAATAAAAATAAAAATAAAAAGTGAGTGCACGCGTGGGGTTTTACACCAAAAACAGCCACTTTCACCCACTTATCCCACCACCAATATCTGGATTAAAAATAAGATAACTTCATAGTATGTTTGGAAAATATCTAGGCTACTCAACTTCTATTGAAATATGAGGTGAATTAAAATTTCCTGAGGAGTAGTACTGGAGAGAAAGAAGAATTTCCTGAAAATTGCGCCAAGACCACCATTTTTGGTGGGAAAACTGTGTCTTGGCAGAATTTGAAAGTACAACTGCGTACTCCTCCTCAGGAAATTTTAATTCAATTGGGGTTTCAAAAGAGGTTGAGTAGCCTTTAGCTCTCTAAGCATTCTGTGAAATTATCTTATTTTTAATTCAGTTGTTGGTGGTGGAATAAGTTGGTGAAATTGGCCGTTTTTGGTGTAAAATCCCACGTGTGCACTCACTTTTTCTTCTTTTTCTTTTTTTTTTATGAAACTTTTCGGCATTTATTAGCTAACTACCACCTATCTAATACACTATAGGGCTTTTTATAGCATTCAGTCTATTTGCCCTTGCCACGTCCACCTTTTGACCGAATCTTTCGCCTAACCAACACCTGGATCCAGTCTCCTCACCATTCTAGCGGCTCGGTTATACAGACCTCCCCAGTATGGGTGCTCTCGATCCATCGGCCACCTATTCCAAAACCCAAATTAAAACAGAACAATCAAAAACACAAACACAAAAACATCTCAACCTCTCCTACGCTTATAAGAATGTTGACTTGCAATAGGTCAACACTCTCATAACCGCAAGGCTAAAACAATTTAAACTCCTCTCCCCCTATACAAAACTCCTCTACCCCGCTATCCGTATCCACTAACCCTCGGTCTCAGCTGGTAACCCCTTTCCTCTCCAGGACTTTGGCGTCTGGCATCCGGCCACCGGGATAACCCAACAGCAGCAGAAGATGAAGAACTACCACTGGCAACTAGCCTCGGGTCAGCATCCTTAAACACCGACTCCTTCCCAACCACTCTCATCAATCCACTGCAAATAGCCCTCGGGCCTAACGGCGCGATCAAATCACCCCTCACCAACCTCGCTTCCTCCTCAACCTCCATTACTTCCCCAACCCTCCTCTTCTTCTGTCCCTCCTCAACCACATCTACGCTAGTCATCCTAATCACCGGCCTGGACACCTGCGCCTCCTCAACCTCAGCCACACTCTCAGCCACCACCCTGTCCGCCACCTCAACATCCACCACATTCAACCCAGCCACTTCCCACTTCGTTCGTCCCATGTACCTCTCCCTATCTTGGCACTCGGCGACGAATTCCTCCGCTCCCCTCTTACACCATGGGTCCGGAACCCCAGCCCCATGAGCCAACCTCCTCGCTTCCTCTCCTACCACCGTGTCCTCAACCCTAATCCTGACATCCTCCCCCTCCTCATCATCCTCCACCATATCCTCGTCATCGCTACTTAGGGAAGCATCACTTGCAATGGATGATGCCGCCCCTCTCTTGCCATCCTCTACCAGCCGGTGATTCCTCTTGGAAAGCACCGAAACATGATGTCCGAGCCTCTTTATCTCCTTCCTCAAATCTCCCATCTCCGCAACCATCTCCGCCATGACAACTCCATAATTGGCAACCTTGGCCGCCGAAAAACTCGTAGACTTTCGCTGAGACATTCTAACCGTTGTTTGTTGTAATAGAAAGCAAAAGTAAAGATAAAAGTAGAAGGAAGTGATAAAACAATCACTAAAATCGATGGAAATACCTTGGTACAAGACAAAGGTAGATAAAGACTTGAAGTTATCGCGAGATAAATTCCAAGGATCCTATAGGTCAAAACTCGAAAAGTGACGTGTCACTGTTGTTGTTATTTCTTTCACTGGAGGTGTAAGAGAGACGGAGGACGTGCACTCACTTTTTCAGTGGCACTTGTATAGTGGAGCACCGGTGCATTCTCAGCTTTCGGATGTTTGCTAAGCCCCATTTTTGTCAAACTGCGT
>Ga0307507_10006418_pt1 | contig 18070 bp, 14 predicted proteins | sample 7_EM_MG_FD_207223 | JGI IMG/M metagenome (GOLD analysis project Ga0307507, IMG submission 207223) | Populus trichocarpa ectomycorrhiza microbial communities from riparian zone in the Pacific Northwest, United States - 7_EM | ecosystem: Host-associated > Plants > Roots > Unclassified | place... | reverse complement strand
GCTGGAAAACCTGCCGGTAGCTGTCCAGGATGGGGGCCGCCGTGCAGCCGTCGGCCAGGTCGTTGGTGCCGTAGTAGTAGATCACGCCGGTGACACCGTGCAACGCGAGAACGTCACGGTCGACTCGCGCCGCGGCATCCAGGCCGCGGTACACCGGCGGCATCTGCGGGCAGTCGGCCGCGCTGGTCGTCCCGGCGATACCCGCGTTGGCCACCGCCAGTCCTCGTGCGGGCCGGGGCTCCGCAGTGATCCGGCGGGCCAGATCGTCGAGCCAGCGCCGGTTGGTCCCGGATTCCGTGCAGCCGGGTCCGCAGTTGGTGCTGCCGGTGCCATCGACGACAGAACTGCCGAACGGCACGATCGTTCCCCGGAGCGCGGGATTGTGCACATCGACCGCGCTGACGAGGTACGTGGACGTCACCGTCCGGGTGTACGCGGTCCCGGACGCGTCGCCGGTGTGCTCCCCGGCGCCGGGCGCGGTGACGTAGTTGTTCCGGAACGCGTTGTCATGCTGGCCCGGGACGATGCGGCCGGAGGCGTACGTGCTGACGGCGAGGTCGCTGTCCGGGCCGGTGACCAGCCAGGCCGGATCGCTCCAGACGTCGCCGCCGGGTGGGATGGTGATCCAACGGCGACCACCGAACGTCACCGGCCGCACGTCGGCCACCACGGCTTGCCCGGTACTGTGCCCGACCGTCGTCCGGTCGACGGTGAGCGGACTGGTGCCGAAGGTGTTCTGCAGCCGCACGCGGACCGCGTCGCCGCCTTGGCTCAGATGCGTGACCATGCGCACCGACTGGTTGTCCAGCGTCACGGCGGCCAGACCTTGCTGCGATTCGGCCCAGGAGGTGAACCAGCCTCCACGGGACCCGTCGGCTCCCGGCGCGGAGCTGACGATCGAAATGGCGAGAAGCGCGGAAACCGTCGCTACCACGGCAGTCCGTCCGATCGATCGCATGATGGTGCCCTCTCAGAGGAATTCGGCGATAGAGGTGTGGAACTCCGGCAGGGAAACCGCGGGACCCTGCCGTTGTGCGGTGGCGGAGTGAACCGGCGACAAGGTTGCGGCGACAGCTTGTTTGGCCGCACGGATGGCGATACCTGGCTGGGCGCTGATGCTGGTGACGATCCGGGTCACGTGGGCCTCGAGGAGACCTTGGGGCACAGAGCGGTTGACGAGCCCGCACGCTGCCGCGGCCGGGCCGTCGAGGAACTGTCCGGTGTAGAGCAGTTCGCGGGCGATGGCGGGGCCGGCGAGCGCACCAAGCCGGGCAGCGAAGGCCGGGCTGGCCAGGATGCCGTGCCGGGCGATCGGCATGCCGATCCGGCCCGATTCCGCCATGAACCGGAGATCGCAGGCCAGCGCGAGCTGGCAGCCGGCCCCGGCGGCCACTCCGTTGATCACCGCGACGACGGGCACCTGGCAGCGTTCCACCGCGCGGAATGCCGCCTCCATCCGGTCGAACGAGTCTTCGACGAGGTCCTCGTCGGCACCCGCCCACTCGGTCAGGTCGGAGCCGGAGCTGAACGTGTTTCCGTGACCGCGCACCACAATCACCCGAACACCCGGGTCGCTGCCGAGCCGGGCCACGACCTGTTCGAGGGAAGTCCATCCACGCCGGGTAAGCGCGTTGCGTTTCCGGCCGTTTCCGACCACGACGGTGGCGATTCCGGCGTCCACAGTGGAGGTGACGAGGCCGGTCGTCACGTCGGCCGTCATCGAATCGCCCCGCGGGACCGCAGAGTGGCAAGCAGATCTGCGTCGGCCCCGAGAGCCGCGAGAATCTCGTCAGTGTGTTCACCTTGCTGCGGTGGTGGAGTCCGCACCTGAGGTGGGCTCGCCGAGAGTTTGACCGGAGAGCCGACCGTGCGGACGATCCCGGCGGTGGCGTGGGTGGTCTCGGTGACCATCTCGCGCGCGACGACTTGGGGGTGGGCGAGTGCCTCACCGACGCTGTTGATCGGACCGGCGGGAACCCCGGCCTCGGTGAGCAGCTTCGTCCAATGCCTGGCCGAACGCGCGGCGAGCGTCTGCTCGATGAGGGGAAGCAGCTGGTCGCGGTTGCGTACCCGGTCCGGGTTGGTGGCGAAACGAGAGTCGCGGACGCAGTCACCCAGCCCGATGACCTCGGCGAAACGTCGCCATAGCCCGTCGTTGCCGGCGGCGACCATGAGATGACCTTCGGCCGTCGGGAATGCCTGGTAGGGCACGATCGTGGGATGCGCCGACCCGTAGCGCCCCGGCGTCACGCCGGTGGCGAAGTACGCCGACGCCACGTAGGTGAGCCACGCGATCTGACCGTCCAGCAAAGAGATGTCGACCCACTGTCCATGGCCCGTCCGCTCGCGGTCGCGCAGCGCCGCCAGGATGCCCACCGTGGCCCACATGCCCGCGGCAAGGTCTGCTCCGGACACGCCGAAGCGGGCAGGGGGCCCGTCGGTTTCACCGGTCACGCTCATCACGCCGGACAACGCCTGCGCGATGGCGTCGTAGCCGGCCTCCTGGCGCAGGGGACCGGTCTGCCCGTAGCCGGAGATCGAGGCGTACACGACTCGCGGATTGATCTCGGCGATGTCGTCGAAGCCGAAGCCGAGCCGGGCGGCGACTCCCGGCCGGAAGTTCTCCACCACCACGTCCGCCGTCGCCGCGAGTCCCCACAGCAGCCGGTGGCATTCCGCGTCCTTCAGGTCGAGGGCGATGCCGCGTTTGTTGCGGTTCACACTGAGGAAATAGGCGGCGGTATCACCCTGGAACGGGGGTCCCCAGGACCGGGTGTCGTCACCGGCGCGGGTGTCCTCGACCTTGATCACATCGGCGCCGAGATCCGCGAGCGTCATCGTGCAGAACGGACCCGACAGGATCCGGGAAAGGTCGAGCACCCGCAGGCCTCGTAAGGCACCGTGGTGCTCCTTCCAAGGCGGCTGGACCGGGTGGGTCATGATCTTGCTCCAAGATTGGCTAAGCCACTTCGCTCGATGAGCCGGGTCAGGCCTTCGCCGTTTCTGGAGCCGTCGCGGCAAGCTCCGACGGGACCGGCACGGCGCGGCGCGGCATCAGCAGGAGCGCGACCAGTGAGATGGCCGCACATCCGACGATGTACCAGCTGATTCCGACGCTGGAACCGGTCGCCTGCAGAAGTGCTGCGGCAATGAGTGGCGCCGGGCCGCCGGCGATGACCGAGGCGAGCTGGTAGCCCAGACCGGCACCGCTGTAGCGCACGTTGGTGCCGAAGCTTTCGGCGATCAGCGCCGCCTGCGGGCCGTACTGGATGTCGTGGACGAGCAGCGAAACGACGATCGCCAGCAGTGCGGCACCCGAGGAACGGGTGTCCAGCAGTGCGAAGTACGGGAACGCGTAGAGGCCGGTACAGACGATGCCGATGCCGTAGACGAACCGCCGCCCGAACCGGTCGGACAGATGGCCGAACAGCGGCACGGTGACCAGCCCGATCGCCGCGGCGACCATCGTGTCCCTGAGCAGCTCACCTCGCGCTATCGCGAGATGCTTCGTGCCGTAGGTCAGCACGAACGTGATGAACAGATAGAACGGCGCCTGCTCGGAAAGCCGGACGAAGGCCGACGTCAGGATTTCCCGGGGATGCTTGCGGACGGCCGTCCAGACCGGACGGCGTTCGACCGCGCCCGTCTTCTTCACGGCGGCGAAATCCGGGCTCTCAACCACCCGTAGCCGGACCCACAGCCCCACCCCGATCAGGACGATGCTGAAAAGGAACGGCACACGCCATGCCCACGCCTCGAAGCTGTCGCCACCGATGGCCTCGGTTGCCGTGACCAGTGCGGTCGACAGCAGCAGACCCAGCGGGACACCCAGCTGAGGAAGGCTGGCCATCAACCCGCGCCGCTTCGCGCTGCCCCACTCCATCGACATCAGCACCGAGCCACCCCACTCGCCACCGACACCGATCCCCTGCACGATCCGCAGCAGGGTCAGCAGCAGCGGAGCGGCCACGCCCAGCACGGAGTAGCCGGGCAGGACCCCGATGAGGACCGTGGCGAACCCCATCAACAGCAACGTGGTGACCAGCGTGGCCTTACGACCGATCCGATCACCGAAGTGGCCGAAGATCGCGGCACCGACCGGCCTCGCGGCGAATCCGACGAAAAGCGTGCTGAACGACGCCAGCACGCCGGCACTGGCGGAGCTGCCCGGGAAGAAGACTTTCGGGAAGATCAACGCGGCGATCGTGCCGTACAGGAAGAAGTCGTACCACTCGATGGTCGTTCCGACCGTACTGGCGATCACCGCGCGCCTGCGGTGCCGCGGGTCAGGGGTAGGAGTCGTCATGCTGACCTCCATTGGCTCAGCCACTTGACCACTAGGACAGTGACCCAAGACACTGCTAGGCTGAGGAGCACCTGTCAAGGGGGTTGTGTATCCGTGTCCGATTCGCTCCGCCCGGTAACCCGTCCTCGGATGTACGAGCAGGTCATGGCTCGGTTACGTGAACACGTGGAAAGCGAGGGCCTGCAAGCGGGCGACCGGTTGCCGCCCGAACGCGAACTGGCCGACCGGCTGCACGTGAGCCGCGCCTCCATCAAACAGGCCGTCGTCGTACTCGAAGTCCAAGGTCTGGTCGAAAGCCGGCACGGCGGCGGTGTCTACCTGCGGACAAGTTCCCTGAACCCGGAACCGGTGGCCACCCTCGTCGATCGCCGCCGCCGGTTGCCCGACGTGCTCGACGCTCGCGAGGCAATCGAAACCAAGCTCGCCGAACTCGCCGCCTTGCGACGCACCGACGACGACCTCGCAGCCATCGACGCCGCACTCGAGATCATGCGTGCCGAGATCGACGGCGGTGAACTGGGCGAGGATGGTGACCGCCGGTTCCACGCCGCGGTCGCCGCGGCTGCTCGCAGCACTCTCCTCGCGGATTTCATGCAGGGCATCCGCGAAGGAATCGCCGAAAGCCGGCACGAATCGCTCCAGCAGCCGGCCCGTCCACCGAAGTCCCTGAGTCAGCACCGTCGTATCGCTCAGGCCATTCGAGCGCAGGACGCCTCGGCCGCGGCGGCGGCAATGAAGGAACACCTCGAAACGGTGAGCCGGGTCCGCTTGCTCAGCTGGAACCCCGAGGCCTGAGGATCGCCCCGAGCTGGGGCTGCCGGGTTCGGCTTCATGCGGCGATCCTGGGCAGGAGATTCTCGGTGAACCGCCACAGCATCGCGGAATCCTGCGTGTGGAAAGCGCCGCCCGTGTAGAAGGTGTCGAGGTTCCCCTGCAGTGCGATCAGGCACCGGTAGAAGCCGTCCGCGATGTCCGCGTTGCCGACCGTCAACTCGAACGGGCTGTGGTTGCTGTATGCCTCGAACATCGGTGTCGAGACAGGGAACGTGCCCGCGGCCCGCAACCGATTGATGTCGGCGATGGTGTTTGCCTGCACCTCGGCATCGGTCAGCGCGTGGGTGCTGCCGTATTTCATCTGGTAAAGGTCAGCTGCCCCGGCCGGGCTCATGCCGTAGATACCCGGAAGTGGCGGCAAGTTGAAGCTCGTGTCCGCACCGACGTTTTGGATGGCCGTGTTGTCCGGTATTCCGGCGACCCGCACGACCCCCGTGTAGTAATAGCCCGGACGGAAGCGTCCGAACAGCGCCTGTTCCACGGCACTCAGGTCGATTGCCGACAAGTTGTCCACCAGCGGTGGCACGGCGATCACCAGCTTCTTCGCGCGGATGATGCGCGGCCCGTCCGGCGTGGCGACTTCGAGCACGACACCGCAGCTGCGGTCGACTCTCGTCACCTGACTGTTCAGCAGCACATCGTCGCCGAGGACGGTCGTGGCTCGTTCGTACAGCTCACTGGTGTTCTGGCTCACCGGGAACAGGAACGTGCCGTTCAGAATGTCGTCGATCAGACTCGCCCCGAAGTTCTTCATCACGTACAGGGTCGGCTGTTTCATGATGTCACCGAGCCCCTGGCCGAAGTTGGCCACCATTCCGGGGAGCGTGTCGAGACCGTGTTCGGCCAGGAAGTCACCCCACGACATGAGTAGCTCCGGCGGCACGGGGTCGGGCAGGTCGAAGCCATATTCGAGATAGGGGTGGCGATTGATGAGATCGCGCAGCACCGGGAGCTGAGTGGGCACTGGCGGCGTGAAGCCGTCGACCAGTTTCCCGGTGCGGAAATCGACATAACTGGTCGCCCCACCGGAAGCCTGGGTTATGGGAGCAACCTTCACGGCCACGCCGAGCCGGGCGAGATAGCGGCGAGCTTCCGGCAAGTTGTGCCAGGTCACCACGCCCATATTGGACACTGTGCCGGTGCCCGGGTCCACATACAGCTCGGTGTGCCCGCCGAGCCGTCCCTTCGCCTCGACAACCACGACGCTCTTGCCGAGATCCCGCAAGCGGATCGCGGCATACGTGCCGCTGGAACCACCGCCGATGACGGCGACGTCGCGGCTGATTTCGCGACGCCGGTCTTCGTCGGCAGCCGCTGCGACGCCCGGCTGGAACAGCCCCGTGGCCGCCACGACACCCGAGGCGGCCATGATCTTCAAGATGTCCCTGCGATTTGTACCCATGATTCCTTCAGGTCATGACTGAACCAGGATCTCCGATGGCGCTGGCTCCAGATGGGCCGACCGAGCGTGAGTCGAGAAAACCCGATCGGCACCAGAGTGCGAAAACAGACCCGCCGATCGTCCCGGAGTGCGTGTTGATCACACATGCCGCGACGGTAGTGCAGAACCCACTTTTTCGGCACCAGCCGGCAAGTTCGTCTAAATGATTTTGCCTGTTCGGGCAAGGCCCGGCAGCTCGCTGACCGAGGACAGAAATTCGAAATTGAGGTAACGTCCGGGTGGTGCCGCGACTTATGCGGATCAATCTTTTTTCGCCGAGGGAGAGCACATGCGGAAGACGCGGCGCCACTACCCGGTATTGGGATGTTTGGCGCTTGCAGCGTCCCTCGTGACCGCCCTGCCGGCTCAGGCGACCGGTCAGGTGCGAGTGCGCGTCGCGGTGCCGGGCACCGGATCGGGCCAGGTCGCCGGCGCCGACACCGGGCCCACCGACCCGGCGGAGCCGATCACCGCACAGGTATTCCTCGCCGGCAATGCCACAGACCTGGCCGCCTACGCCCGCGGGGTGTCCGACCCGGCCAATCCCGCCTACGGTCACTACCTCACGCCAGACCAGGAACGTGCCCGCTTCGGGCCGACCTTCCAGCAGACCGCCACGGTCACCACCTGGCTGCGCGCCGCCGGACTATCCGTCATCAGCACCACCAGCCACGCTGTCACCGTTCGAGGCACGGCGGCCGAGGCAACCACCGCGTTCGGCACGCGCCTGGAAAACCACCGGGCCAACGGCACCGTGGTGCACGCGCCGGCCGGCGCCGTCACGGTGCCTGCCGCCGTGGCGCCGGACGTGTTGACCGTTACCGGCCTGAACACCGCACCGAGCAGCACGTCCAGCACCGAGACGGCACCGACCTCCGCAGCCGGCACGCCCGGCAATCCATGCCCGGCTTATTACGGCCAGGCTCCCGCGACCGATCTCCCCCTCACCTACGGACATCCCGCACAATGGGCGCCGTGCGGCTACGTTCCGCGCCAGTTGCGCGGAGCTTATGGGATCGCTGGAACCGGGCTGACCGGAAAAGGAGTGACCATCGCCATCATCGGTGCGGGCGACGATGACAACGCGCTGGCCGACGCGAACCGTAATTCCGCCGAGCATGGCGAACCGTCGTTCGCACCTGGACAGTTCACGTCGTATGTACCGGCCGGTGTCAAGCACAGCCCGTCCGGCGGTGAGGGCACGTTGGACATCGAAGGGGCGCATTCCATGGCCCCGGGGGCGAATATCGCCTATGTGATCTGCCCACCCAGTTCGAATGGACAGGGCGTCCTGGGCGCGATGACGCAGATCGTCGACCGGCATCTGGCCGATATCGTGTCCGGCTCGGCGATCGTGGGTCTGCTACCAGGAACATCCCTGGATTCGTCGACAATCGCCGCCTACGAGCAAGTATTCCTGCAGGCAGCCGTCGAGGGTATCAGTGTCATTTTTGCCGCCGGCGACTCGGGCGGCGATTTGTATGACGGTGTACTCCATGTCGGCTACCCGGCGTCCAGCCCGTGGGTCACGGCCGTGGGCGGCACCACGCTGGCCATCGGCGACCAGGACCGGTATCTGTGGGAGACCGACTGGGCGGAGGATAAAACCACCCTGTCCGAGGACGGCACCAGCTGGAGCCCCAGCTTGCCCGGATACCAGGGGAAAGCGAGCGGCGGCGGGGTAAGTACGGTATTTCCCCAACCGTCCTACCAACGCGGTGTCGTGTCCTCCGCGCTGGCCGGCCCGACGCCGATGCGCACCATTCCCGATGTCGCCGCGTTCGCCGACTACACCATCGGCCTCCAAATCGGCATGACCGAAGTCGACAAGCAGGGCAACTACACCTACGTCCATGCCCTCGGCGGCGGTACCAGCTTGGCCACACCGCTGTTCGCCGGCTTCGAGGCACTCGCCGTGCAAGAACGGCACGGCGCCCCGCTCGGGTTCCTGAACCCGGCGCTGTACCACCGTTACGGCAGCGCCGATTTCCATCATATCCTCGCCAACCCGGCGGGAACCGCTGACACGATCACGATCGCCGGCGTTTCGTTCGGTCAGATCCAGGTCGAAACTCCGGGGCAGGACGCGGACAGTAACCTGACTTACGCGCCCGGCTACGACACCGTCACAGGTCTCGGCTCGCCAACCCGCGCTCTGCTCGACTCGTTCCGGTCAAGCCGTTAGCACGACAGCCGAGCCTGAGCGCTGCGCCCCGGTGCCGAACCCCTTCCTCTTCCGTTGATCTGCTGCGGCCGCTGCCCTCGTGATCGGTCAGCCCACGCACCCGGACTGGATCTGTGTGAGGAAGTCGGCAAGGCCGGGACAGTTCAGGTGAACCCGGCTCGCTCGGCCGGCGTCTACCTAGCGGGTCCGCCGTGCCGGCGACAGCAGACGAAGCTCGTCTTGTGAAAGGACGGATGATGGCATGTCACTTGAACCCGAACTCGAGGACCTCCACAACCAGATCGTCGCGCGGAACCCGGCGGAACCCGAGTTCCATCAGGCCACGATAGAGGTACTCACGGCGATCCAGCCGGTGCTACGGCGCGACCCCGGCCTGCGCGACGCCCGCCTGCTCGAACGGCTCTGCGAACCCGAACGGCAAACCATGTTCCGTGTCGTGTGGACCGACGACAACGGCGAGGCGCAAGTCAACCGTGGCTACCGGGTCGGCTTCAGCTCCGCGCTCGGCCCGTACAAGGGCGGCTTGCGTTTCCACCGCAGCGTCAACCTCGGCGTGATCAAGTTCCTCGCCTTCGAACAGACCTTCAAGAACGCTCTCACCGGGCTCGGGCTCGGTGCGGGGAAGGGCGGCTCGGACTTCGATCCGGCCGGCCGGTCCGAGGGCGAGATCATGCGCTTCTGCCAGGCGTTCATGACCGAGCTGTACCGGCACATCGGTCCTCACACGGACGTGCCGGCCGGCGACATCGGAGTGGGCAGCCGGGAGATCGGGTACCTTTTCGGCCAGTACAAGCGCATCACCAACCGATTCGACGCCGGCACTCTCACCGGCAAGGATCCGCTCGTCGGCGGCAGTTCCATGCGCCCCGAAGCGACCGGTTACGGCGCCGCGTATTTCCTCGATGCGATGCTCGCCGCCCGCCAGGAGACCGCGGAGGGAAAGACGGCGGTGGTCTCCGGCTCGGGGAACGTCGCCTACCACGTGATGGACAAGCTCCAGGACCTCGGCGCGAACGTGGTCGCCTGCTCGGATTCCACCGGCTACCTTCACGATCCCGACGGGATCCGGCTCGACGTCCTGAGCCGGATCAAAGTCCGCCGGCGGCTGCCGCTGAGCACCTACACCGACTTCGTCGCGTCAGCGAAGTTCGTCGCCGGCGAGCGGCCGTGGGACATTCCCTGCGATCTCGCGGTGCCCGCCGCCACTCAGAACGAACTGGACGAGACCGCCGCGATCTCGCTGGCGAAGAACGGGGTGACCGTGGTCGTCGAGGGCGCCAACATGCCCTGTACTCCGGCCGCGCTCGAGATATTCGACCTGGCGGAGATCCAGGTGGCGCCGGGCAAGGCCGCCAACGCGGGCGGAGTGGCGACCTCGGCGTTCGAAATGCAGCAGAACGCGGCGCGCGACCGCTGGAGCAGCCAGGAGATCGACACCCGGCTCCGGCAGATCATGCAGAACATCCACGACAGCTGCCTGGCCGCCGCGGATTCCTTCGACATGCCAGGCGATTACATCGCCGGCGCGAACATCAGCGGCTTCATGACGGTCGCCGCGGCCATGAACACGCTCGGCCTGATCTGAGCGCGACGAGGACCCGGCGGGAGTGCGGTCGTGCGAGCACCCGACGCCACCTCGGCACCCGGAGATGTAACCAGTCACACCAGCAACGGTCGTGGGTTGCAAGAAGGATGACCTGAATCCACCGGTGATCTTGGTAGCTGCCTGCCTGCGGGAGCCGGGTGTCACGTGCAATTGCATCCGACACGAACCTACTGGTCGCGATCGGCCGGTGGGCCGGGCCGATCCGTGATCAGCGCGCTCCAGGGGTTCTCGAGCACAGGGTTGCCGAGCCGGCATGCACCCAAGGCGGCCTTGGGTGCGTCCAACGCACCCAGAGTCAAGTTTCGACTGATGTATCTAAACCCCGTTGGGGTGTTTCCGGTGGTCAGAGTCCCGAATTGATAGGAACAACCTAACGGCGTTCGACTCGTAGTCAGCGTAGCTCCGGAGCGTGGTAGTGATCCTTACCTAACGAGAGCCCACGGACACGGTTGGTGGATGATAGGCGAACAGGTTGCCGACGTCGAAGGGTCTCGTCGTGTCCGCTGCTCAGCCGTCCAGTGTCACTCCCGTAGCCGTCCTCGACGTGCGCGAGCATGAGCACGAGGACGTGCTTCGGCGCGTCGAGCACGTCTTTGGGCTTCAGCTCGACAGGTCGTCGGTGGTGTTCGGTGAGTCCGGTGCGACCGAGGGTTTCCGGACAAGCAACGGGACGTGGGCCCGGATCGAGCGCCGGAACCGCTGGAAGATCAACAGTGCGGTCTGGGTTGGATTGGAGGCAGCCGCGACGATCAAGAATGTCCGGAAGCCCGAGTGGCTCCAAGGCGCAACCTGGATCGACGGTGCCCGTGAGGTCGCGTGGCGCGCTGACGAGGTCGAGCTGATCTCGGCTGCGATCGTAGGCGACCTCGCCACGGTTGCGACACTGCCAGACGCGTGGTGGATGGCCGTGCGGGAGTCGTTGACTGCCCTGGGCGCTCACCAGACCGAGCGGGTGGGAATGACGCAGGCGCATCTGGCGAAGCGAATCGGCGAAGTCTTCACGGGGGTCGACACCACGGTGGACGAGTGGCGCACAGCCCACGCTGACGTGCACCTGGGCAACCTCTCCGTCGAGGGCCATCTGATCGACTGGGAGGATTGGGGGGCGGCTCCGCGCGGGCTCGATGCGGCGACGTTGTGGCAGTCGGCCTTGCCCGACCCGGCGGTGGCGGCACGTGTTCAGCGTGAGTTCGCCTCTGACTTGCAGACGCGGTCCGGCAAGCTTTCCCAGCTGCTGGTTTGTGCGAATGCAATCCGCATTGCCGCCCGTCGCGGGCGTCCGACCCCGTTGTCGGAGCCCGCGAAGGCGGCGGCGGAGTTGTTGCTCACGGAGCTGCGCGCCTAGAAGGTCCCCAGGTACGTCCGCAACCGAGCGGACGAGCTGGTGTCGACCAGTCCGACGAAGCCCGCAGCGAGTTCTTCGGTCAGCTCTGCGCAGACGCCTTGGTCCACCAGCGTCTTTGCCAGGGGTTCGGCATCGATCCCCGTCGCGCGGGAGACACGCTCGATGTTCGCCGGGTTACCCGACAGCAGCTGTCGGAGTGCGGGCTCAGCTCGTGCGGCAAACGTGATCGCCTTGTTTACCGCTACGACGTCGAGCGTCTCGCCGTTCTCTTGGAACTGAGGGGGAAAGTCCGTTACACACACGACGTCAGTCGGCGCGCCGAACACGCCACGCGTGCTGATGTGTCGCCGGTATGGACGTTCCCGCTCCCGAACGGCGAGGTAGGTCTCCTGCGGATATTCAGCCGCGAGAGCCGACGCGGCGGCGAGCAGGTAGTCCGAATCGGCGGCCCGCTCCGTCGAGGTTCCCCAGCGGTCGAGATCGACGCGGAACCTCTCCTGCTGACGCGACCGGTCCGCGACCCAACTGAACCAGTCGACCCCAGTTCGCTTCACGAAGCCGAACGTGGCATGGAGGCTATAGCCGTCGCCGCGCTCGGCGCGCGTGGCCTGGTGCCAGTAGCCGCGCGGGATGTGCATTACGTCGCCGGTTTTCATCGTGCCGGACCACACCACGTCGGCCGGAGGCTCGTCATTCCGATCTGCGTCCCGGTACATCGGCGCAGTCCGGGATGTCCCGCGCACCTCCCACGACTTTTCGCCCCCAAGCTGAACGATGACGACGTCGTGGTCGTCCCAATGCAGGTTGAATCCGGCGGCGTCGTTCGTAGTCAGGTAGGTGTTCACCTGGACCAGTTCCCGCGACCACCACTGCAGCGCCTGGCACGTGATCTCCATCGCGGGGTCGAACGTGTCCAAGGTGTCGAGCACGATCGTGCAGCCAGTCTGGATGAACTGGCCGAGGCGATCCATTCGCGCCATCGACATGCTCTGACCTCGACGAGTCACGGAATTGGCCAGGTACGAGTCCGGGTGCATTTCTTCTCCGCCCCGGAAGCATCGGAACTGCGGCGAGGAGAGCGAACGCCGCATGATCACGTCCAGCAGGCGCGTGGGTGTCAACAGCCGGGTGCAGAGCGCCGGGGTACTCATACTGCCGTAGGCGAATTGCTGGCCGAGGTGTTGAGGCCCGTTCCAGTCGAGCGCCTTTTCGATTGCTTCGACCAGATAATGGTCCATGCCTGTTCCCTTCTCTTGTGGACGGTGGCGGATCAGCAGGACTATCGCTGGTCCGCCACCGCGAATCGACGTGTCAGGTCACTCCGGAATGTTCAGTCCGTCACCACCCGCATCCCCGTGACCATCGCCGCCGCCTGACGTCGACGGGTCGCCATGGGAGAGATCGAGCCGGTCACGCATCCCGGACAGATCCCGAACGCCAACCACAAGGTTGTCCTTCTCATCCATCTGATTTCCTCCCTTCGTTCTCTAGTTCTTCCGGGCTCAAGAGGCCGCGTACAGTTCTGCCATCCAGGACTGTCTCGACCTGCGGTAGCGGACTAGGTGTCAAACCAGCCACTGTTGGGCTTGGAGATTCGTCTACGCGGCTGCGGCACGGGGCGCGGAACCCTCTTTGGCAGAGGTGCCGGTATGATCTGCGTATCCTGATCCGTTGGCCACGGCGGAAAGCATTTGGAGCACGGAAAACCGTCCGAACTTTCCGTATCGAGAGTGCACACGATCCCACAAGATGCGATGCCAAACAGTTTTCCGTCGGCACGAAGTTGACTTGCCCCGGAGTTAACCTGATGCAGGATCGTGTCGTGCAGCACCGCGCGCCACACTTTACCCGGTTTCTTTTTCAAGGGATTGACCATTGCTTTATTCGGCGCCGAGGACTTGACGTCGATCGACGACGTTGGCGCAAGCAAGAGAAGGCCGCTCATTATCGCGCCACGCTGTGCATCGCCATAGTTAACGCCAATTGGATAGCGCAGGGCCTTCCTAATCGGCCTCTCGATTTGGATGGTGAGATCCACCGGGTCACGACACCTCCACGTGTCCCGCCGGAGTCGCGCAGCACGATTACCGTCATGGCAAGAATTCCTCTCAAGTTGGGAGCTGGTCCGCGCAGCCGGAGGGGATGCGGTGGCGACTACGCGGACCAGCGACGCAGGCCATCCCGGGTAGTGCTGCCCGGTTCGTGCAACCTGCGCTTCTGGCGCAACTTCCGCGGCTCCTCCGCGGTGGCGCCCAGCCGACTCCGTGCCTACGGCACGAGCTTCGTGAATCGGCTAGCTGGATACCTGGTGGCCGAGGCAAGGTCGGGGGCTCGACCCCGACCACCAGGCGGCTCGAAGGCGACGGCGGTCCCAGCCGTCTTCGCAGTGGTACGCCCTCGCAACAGGGACATGAGGACTGCTTGCTCCGCACGCCGTCGGCGGTTCGCCCTGCGCTCGGCAAACCACTCGCTGGCTAACTTCAACGAGCAGATGACTGCGAGCAGCAGCACCAACACGACCGTGACGGTCAGCGGAACCGCGATCAGGACCGTGGTCATGATCGTCATCGCCTCCTGATAGTCGCGCTGTTCGCGCTGGTCACACAGCGTGGGTGGACAACTCCAGGTTCGCGTGGCATCGGGTGACATCGGAACGTCATGGTCACTGCCTTCCTCTGCCTTCTTCTGCCATCTGCCGATCAAGCTCGCCGAGGGGGTGACAGCGCCCTAACCTGGTACTTGTCCGTGAAGACGGGAGAGGCAATGGCCGAGGACGAGCTGCCGCGCACCAGGCTTGCGCAGCTGATGAAGCAGCAGCACATGACCGTCCAGGATTTGCGCGACCGCTACCGGGAGATCACAAGCACCGAGCTCTCGGAACGCCAGGCCTACCGATGGCTCGGCGGCGACATGAAAGGCCGCCCGTACCCGCATTCGCAGGCTGCCTTGGAGCAGATGTTCGGCGAGACGGCGTCGCGGCTGCTCGGTGCACCGCACGGAAGCGGGCTTGTGCTCCAGGCACACCCGCACGAGGTAATCGCCCTGCCGCTCGATCCCGCGCGGCAGGACTGGCAACGGCAGGTTCTCGCGGCAAGCGCGCAGCGTGCGCGCGAGTTCCTGAGCAGGACGGAGGTACCCAACGTGGGTTCAGAGACCCTCGACCAACTGACCGATGACGTTCGCGGTTTGACCGTCGAATACCAGCAAAAGCCGCTGGAAACCCTGCTCGGGAAGATGAGCGCGACACAGAGTGAGATCTTCAACCTGCTGGAAGGACGCCAGCGGCCGCCTCAAACTCTTGATCTCTACCTGCTCGCCGGCGTCGCCTCCGGGCTCATGGCGCGCGCTGCCCACGACCTCCATTCACCGCAAGAGGCGATGACTCATGCCCGCGCAGCCTTCGCTGCTGCCGACAACGCTGGCCACGACGGTCTAAAGGCGTGGGCGAAAGGCCTCCAGTCGCTGATCGCATATTGGGCGAACCGGTACGACGACTCCGTCCGGTACGCCGAAGAGGGCTCCGTGTTCGCCCTGCGCAGCCGCAACACCTCGGCGGTCTGGCTCGCCGCTGGCGAGGCACGATCCTTAGCCGCGCTAGGACGATACGACGAGGCCCGACTAGCGGTTGACCGGGCGACCGAGGCGCGTGAACAGGTTCAGCGCGATGACCTCGACGAGCTCGGCGGGTTCTGCACGTCCAACCGGCCTCGGCAGCTTTACTACGCTGCGGAGGCCCTCGCCTGGGCCGGATCCGATGCGGCCGAGCAGACCGAACAGTGCGCCCTCGAAGCGATCGGGGCATACGAATCAGCCCCCGACGCCGATCGCGCATTCGGAGACGAGGCAGGTGCTCGCTGCGCACTGGCCATTGCCCGCATCAACAACGCCGAGTTCGAAGGCGCCGCAGATGCCATGACCGGAGTCCTCACTCTGCCGGTCGCTCAGCGCACACACGGCGTGGTTACGGCAGTCGAACACGTAGAAAGCCGCCTTGCATCCGTTGCGGCGGATGGTCGTGCGGTCGACGAGCTCGGCGACTCGATGCGCTCGTTCGCATCTCAGCGACTGGCTTTGCCGCAGTGAGCGCGGCCGCGTCGGTGGATCCCACGGCTGACGTTGTCCTTACCGGGCGACACACCCGGCTACGGGAGTTCCGGAGTGAAGATGGGTCCGCCGCGTTCTCGATCGTCGGAGACGACCAGGTCACCAAGTTCCTGTCCTTCGACAGCCGCACTCCAGCGGCCGCCCAGGAGATGATCGACAGCGCCGTCGAAAGAGCCAAGTCCCGACCTCGGAACGAGTTCTACCTGGCGATGACGCAGATACACGATGACGCACTGATCGGCTTCTGCCGCCTTGCCCTCAGCGGGGTCAAGGCGGCGAAGCTCGGCTACGCAGTGGCCGCGGACCAATGGGGACGGGGCTACGCGTCCGACGCCGTAAGCAGCATGCTCAACTTTGCCTTCGACGCACTCTCCCTTCACCGTGTCACGGCGGCGATTGGGCCGGACAACTTCGCCTCGCAAGCGATCGTGGAGAAGCTGGGGTTCGTCCGTGAGGGCGTCCTGCGTGATCACGTGTTCACGAACGATGCTTGGCGCGACTCGGTGTTGTACTCGCTCCTACGAAACGAGTGGAAGTCGTAGGGTCCCCGTCGATCAGCCCGGTCGCCTTCGGCGAGCAACCTCTTGATCACCCTTAAGAGAAGATTCGTGTCGGCACTTCGAGGCGTCACCGTCGCAAAGGTCACGGGAGTGGGCGCCGACTTACGCTGCCCCCGGTGATCACGTTGCACGGGGATTTCGCCCGGCAGCCATCCTTGCGGCATGGCGGACGCCGGGTCACGAGCGAGATCATCGGTGGATCCAGGCTGGATCCGCTGAACCCTCATTGCATCCGCCTGGCCACTGCCCCATGGCGATGCGGTAAACCGACAGGGAACGTGGTGCCGATTCCCATGCCGGTGATCCACTCGGGCACGGGTTCGTAGCTGGTCCAGACCAGCGGCCGTCCGGCCGCGACCTGGCCGATGAGCCAGCACCGTACTTCGTGGCCGCCGGCCCCTGCCTGCTCTTCGAGTTTCTCGTGGCCTAGCTCGGCGACCGCTTCGGCGTCATCGGCCAGCAGCCGGCCAAGAAACCAACGATCCCACTCGGCGTTCACGCGGGCGTTCGGGTCGCCACCCATGGCACGCACCCTCGGCTCCCGAGCCGCGGAGAACGCCTCGACGTCCGCACGACCGTGGATGAGCGCCTCGCGCCTCTCACCGGCCATCGCCGGGTCGCGCGGATCGTTCGACGGCAGCCAATGCGAGAGCCCGCCGCTTGCCACTATCAGGATCCGGCCCGGGAAGTCGGCGGAGCGCAACGCGGCCCCGAGCGCTCGCCCCATCGCGACACAGCGCCGCAGCGAGGGCAGCGGGGGCGCGGCTGTGTTGACGACCAGCGGCACCATGGGCAGCGTGGTGCCACCGGTGACCATCTCGTAGCCCTGCACGATGCCGTGGTCAACAGTCAGCGAGTACGACAGCGACACGTCGAAACCGGCATCGGCCAGCCCCGTATACGCCTGCCAGGCAACCGAACCCGCCACCGGTAGTGGTCCATCGGTGCTGCCGTAGTCGCCGAACCCGACGGCATCCTCGACGCCGAGCACGAACGGTGGCATCACGTCGTAGAAGTTGCCGTGGAAGTGGTCGGGACCGATGACGACGATTGCGTCCGGGGCAAGGTGCTCCACCGCGCGGCGAACCCGTCGCGCGTCGACGAGGAACTGCTCGCCCGGGCCATCCGTCCCCGACGGTGGCAGCAGGGTCACGAACGGGCTGTGGGAAATCCCCACGAAGCCGGCGATCTCGGCCATCAGGAAGGGTCCTTTCCCTCGAGCAGCCACGTGCGATGGACGTGGAGGAATTCGGTGACCTGTTCCCACTGCGGCCAGTGGCCGGCATCCTCGATGACGTGCAGACGCGCGTCGGGCAGCCAGCCGAGCAACAGTTCGGCTTCGTCGAGCCCTCCGGTCGGGTCGTGGCTCGTCCAGAGCAGGAGCGTCGGCGCGCTCACCCGGGACACCCACGCCGGATCCCAGGCGAAATCCTTGCGGATCTCCGGGTCCTGCAGCACCAGCGTGTTGGTGATCGCACGCACGAAACCGGGCCGGGAGTAGACCCGGCGCCGGAGGTTCACCAGTTCGTCGGTGACCATCTCCTTGTGGTGGAAGAGGAACTCCACCCGGCGCCGCACCGTGACATCACTCGGGTCGAGCACCGCCGCCATCGTGCTGTCGCGCATCCGCGCCATGACTTCCGGCTTGTTGGCGATGTTTCCCGGCGTGTTCAGCACGAGCCGGTCCAC
>Ga0307507_10006417_pt1 | contig 18074 bp, 13 predicted proteins | sample 7_EM_MG_FD_207223 | JGI IMG/M metagenome (GOLD analysis project Ga0307507, IMG submission 207223) | Populus trichocarpa ectomycorrhiza microbial communities from riparian zone in the Pacific Northwest, United States - 7_EM | ecosystem: Host-associated > Plants > Roots > Unclassified | place... | reverse complement strand
AGTAGTGAATCAGAAGATAAGATGGTGTTGTGAGCTGCGTCCGGAAGCATGGGATGTAAGGTTGTGTAGCCACTAGGGTCCAGAGGTAAGTCTGTATGGCACCCGTGCCTCCTGACGTACCTGGCGTAAGCGAGAGTGGCAACACCGCATTGGGCGCACCTAACGTCACGGGTGCCAGGTTAGCCCACCTGGTATCCTGACGCAATGGCAGTGCACCTGACGCACAGTAATTTTTTGCTGATGGTCCTGCATTTACCTTCCACTAGGTACAATGGCAAGCCCAGCGCTTATGCATGCATGTGCTCAGAAGCGCCCTGCAACTATTCTGGCGGAGTGGTTATGGGATTTGCTTGCTGATAGGTGAAAGTTAACCTGTATGACTTATGAATCGCATCTTGTACAATGGCGGCTAGAGCATGGAAGTTTGAGGAATAGGCCACCGGGGCAAGGGGAGGATGAAGAGGCAATAAACAGGAGGGGCAAATTGTCCGTTTTGACCTTGGGCCACTGCATGTAAAGCTATCGAGTTTTAGGAAATGTACACGGGTATCATTGGTCATGGTATTCAGACCGCCTTTTCTCAGAACGGCTTACGGTACAATTATCCAAAAATCAGGCTTTAAGATTCGGTGTTTTAATCCCACAACTAGGATAATTGTACCTCGCACACAGTAGGCTCGAATTGCCCTCTCTGGGTAACAGAGGAATTGTTATGAAATCAAGAGCAAATTTTTAGTCCTCTGCCGAGGCGGATATCTTAGAAGGTGTCAAAAGAAGCTAGGATTGTGTAGTTGATTGCGGAGGTCAGAAAAGCCTAATAGACTCTTTCAGATCTTTCTATATTTGCTATTATTGGAGCTTGCTGAGGGATTGTGATATATGTGGGGGCATGGTGATATTTATGATAATCTATAACAGGATTAGGGTGCTTTCATTCTGTGCTGCCAGTACTTCCATCTTTATCGTTAGTTTAGACGAAACAAGAGAAGCCTGGTAATAAAATGAATGATGATAGAATTCGTATACAAGACCCATGTCTGGGGTGCATCCTCTTTGGTATCATCGGGCCATTTATTCTTATTAGGAAATGAGTATCGATGGTATGTATCAAAAGGGTATTAGTAGAGAGCAGCAAGAGACACGATATATGGGATGCATTCTGGTTTATCCAAATACCCTTCTACATGGGTGCGCGGACAAGACGCTTAAGTACAGAGACAAGAAAACTATGGCTTCCATCAAGATTCTAATCCGATCCCCTCATTCCTAGAACCTCTGGTACGATCGGCTAACGTCTCATTACCCCTCTTCTGCCCACCGCTCTCCGCTCTTTTTACTGACCTCTTACCCCGCTATTCCTTGCCGCTAACCCCTCATTTTATGACTGCTAGTAATCCGCCTTGGCTTTCGCAATGTTCACTGTGTTTCAGACTCACCCGTGATAGGTGCAGATTCTTTGTAGCCAATTCTAGTGACCAAGGGAGGGTGGGCTCTGGCAATTCACAATAGCACCCCTCGCCGGGGCTCTGCTTAGGTATAATGTGGCTGTGGTAGGATCCAGTCTGCTCTGGTGTGGTAAGACTCGTAGTATCTTCTAGTAGAAAGGCTGAATGGTTGATCAGCCCTAGCCCAAAGTTATACTTAACAAAGGCTGGTTGCAGAAGTGCCTTTGTGAATAGGTCCGCCGTCATCTCACCAGTCGGACAGTATATGAGGGCAATTGATTTGTTCTCCACATTTTCCCGGACAAAGTGGTATTGAATATCAAAGTGTTTTGTATGTGCGTGGAACTGGGGATTCTGTTCGAGTTGGGGAACGCCTTGGTTATCAATCTTAATATTGCGTATCACTTCCATATGCTTTCTAGCTCCAAGACTTTCTAGTATAGCCTGTAGCCAAAGCGATTCCTTTACTGCTTGGGTGAGAGCCATATACTCACTCTCAGTTGATGACAATGTTACCGTTGTCTTCTTCTTGCTATTCCAGCAAATCGCCACTCTGTTCAAGAGAAAGGTGTAGTCACCAATACACCTCCTATCCTTGCTGGATCCCCAATCAGCATCGGTGAAGCCGCAACCTAATCTGTGTACCCCGTAGCATGGACGGCAATTCAGACTACCAGCTAGGTATCTGAAAATCGTTTTGAGTGCATTAAAGTGTGAAATCTCTGTATTCGTACTGTACTGACAAACCTTCACAATGGCATAGGAAATGTAAGGACGGGAACCTAACATTACATAAATCAATGACCCCACCGCACAGTGGTATTTTCTTTGGTTCTCAGGTATGGATTCGAACTCGTGTCTACTTTTTTCCAGAAGGACATGGGATCGGCAGGAGTTAGGGCTGGATTGCAGCTTTCTAATCCGTGCTGGAGTGGGATTTTCTCAATATATCTCTTCTGTTATAGCTGTAAGGTCCTTTGGTTATGGTTTCCCTCAATTTGAAGTCCCGGATGCTGGTCAGCAGGCCTATGTCTGTCATCTCAAATTCGTCGCGTAACTTTCCCCGAATCCAGGCAACTAACCCCCGAGTTGGTGGTGCAACCACTAAGTCATTGACAAACAGTAGCAGTATCACTTGCTTTCCGTAGTTTATAAATAAACTATGACTGTAATCGCTTCGGATAAAGTCATGCAATTTGAAGAAGTTGTTTATCCTCCCATACCATGCGCGCAGAAACTGTTTCAAGCCATAAATAGCCTTAAATAACCGGCAGGCGATTGGAGTTTGATACTCGTGTGCTCTTTTATGTGTGGGAATTACCACCCCTTCCGCTACTTCCATATATATTGTTTCTTCCAAAGTTCCATTTAAGAACGCTGTGTTCACATCTGTCCCCTCAATTTCACAGTCATTTTTATAACTTCGAGCGAGGAGAGTCTCTATAGTCGTAAATTTGCTCTGGGAGCGAAGGTTTTCTTCATAATCCATTCCGGGTAGTTGACGATGCCCTTTCACAACCAAGCGGGCTTTAAATCTGCCGTGATTCTTTTTGACATAGATAGCGAGACCCAATTTTGTTTCGCCTCTTGGGTAATCTCTCCATTACCCATGTCTCATTCTTAGCTAGTGAGTTTAGTTCAGATAGCTAAGCCAAGCACCATGCCTCTTTCTGTGTACCACTCAGCGCTTCGGTTACCCTCTGCGGCTTGCCTTCCTCTTCCCCGGCACAAAGTGCCTAGTGTGCCTTTGACCCATCTTCCTTGCTTGGGTTACCTCTCTTTTCCGATCTTGGTGGTAAGGAAGGATTCTGGTTCTGATCTGCCTCTCGAGCTCTTCCTCTTCGGGCTCAAGAATCTTTGGTACTAGGTAGAGGCATGATGGGCCGTACCGTAATAGTTTCCTGAATATCGCCTGGCGGGGCAGGCAGATCAACAGGTGGTGTGATTGTATCGAACAGAGAGAAGTCACTTTCACTCACAGTAGTTGTCTTTTTCTCAGGTGGATGTATTTTGGTATTGTTTCCCCAACGAGTGGCGTTATCGCTTCGCCCATGGTGTTCAAAGACAGGAGTTGATTCGTTAATTATAACATTCCTGGAAATAAGGAATCGCTTCTCCTTTGGTTCATATAGCCTGTATACCCTGGAGCCGGAACTCTCCTCAGATCCTACAAGTATATACTTTACTGATTTAGGATCTAGCTTTTGTCGCTTTTCTTGGGGAATATGCACCCAGGTGGTAGAGCCAAAAACGCGCAAATGCCCCACACTGGGTGGCTTACCAGTCCAGTATTCAAGAGGTGCCATATCCTTATCGCTTCGTGAGGGGGGGTGATTGTGTATCTGGGCAGTAGTGAATACTGCCTGGCCCCAGAATTCCATTCCTAGTTGCGCTTCTTCTAAGATACAGCGTGCATTCTCGATGATTGTTCAGTTGGCTCTTACTGCCCGGCCATTTTGCGCTGGTGAATATGGTGGCCAAACAATATGCGGTATCCCCACTTCCTTTATATACGTTATTAATTTCTTACGGGGGTATTCACCTCCACCGTCACTTTTGAAGGACTTGATTTGTTTCCCGCTGCTTTTCTCCGCTCAAGCCCTATACACTTGAAAAGTTGTAAGTGCTTCGTCCTTTGTTCGTAGTAGTGAAGGGCTCCCTCTTCCACTGGTCTCGTCAATAAAAGTTGTAAAATAACGTTCGCCACAGAGTCCGATAGTCTGCATGAGACCACATATGTCTGCATGTATTGCTTCTACCATCTCGTCCGCCGTTTCCCTGAAACCAGTTCCTGCCTCCTGGTCTTGACGCCCAATAGCACATATTCCACATATGGTAGTGCTTTGTTTCCCACTATCGCTCACATTCATAGCCCGTACCCTAGAAGCGATATAGTTGACTGACGCATGATCTAGGGTTCGATGGCACAACCTCCGGTGCCCGATATCTTTATTTGCCCCTTGCACCCGGTTTGTTGTAAGGGCTATCTTTGCCTCTACCCTTGTGTCTCGAATGTCTTTAACTAATCCCTGAACAAAGTAATAGAGACGGCCAAGTCGTTCTCCACGCTATGTTCGAATACCATCTCGGCTAATTGTGCAACTAGTAGGCCTGAATTCGACACGGTATCTGGCATCAACCATGCGTGATACAGGCAGCTGGTTTCCTCCTATGTCTGGAACATGCCCTACATTGGTTAGAGTTATATTACTGGCCTTAGTAGCTACTGTTATCTCTCCTGTTCCTTTTGCTTGAATCTTAGTCCCATCCGCAATTGTAATATCCTGTTCTGCCCTCACGTCTGTATAGTTGGAAAAAGGTTATTGGCTTCCACATAAGTCTGATCTAGCTCCGGAGGCGATGATCCACCCCATTCCTGGTATGGCAGGTGTATTCTCGGCGAGCAAGGTAAACTCCCTTGACCTGATGGTAATTCTACTGCCCCCTTCTTCAGACTTTCACTCAAAGCGGTCTTGTTTCCAGTTTCCGTCCTTGCCACAATAATGGCACTTGGTTCCTACAGTAGAGCGTATCTTACTCGATGCTGTACGGCCTCCCCTCCTACCACCAAATCCTCACGAATGGCCACTCTTCCTCTACCATATACTTGCGAGATAGGACAGGCTGAGGAAACTCCGTAGTTTGGTTGATTGCCGTTTGCTACAAAAGAGGTTTGGGTACTAGCAGTTATAGCATTGTCTTGTGTCTTGTGGGAGATTCGACCAACGTGCCTCTTGCTGACTCCTGTAATAGACGGCCAGCCATGACATCAAATGTGATCTGATCGGTACATGATTGAAGGGCCAGAACGAGTGGCTCATATGATTCTTGCAAGCTTAGGGTGAGTATAGTGACAAGTTCACTATCATCCAAGCCTTTGCCTTGTGGTGAGAGGCCCCGTAGCTGGTTGGCTAACTCACAGAACTGGTTTAGATGCTGGGCCAGATCTTGCCCTTCAGCCATCTTTTGATCCCACAGGTGCGACATCAATACCATTCTCCCATTTGTTCTGATGCCTTGGTGTACCTCCTTTAGCGCTACCCATGTCTTGTATACAGTTGTGGCATCCTATATATGGGGAATTTGAGAATCTTTGATGTTTAGTGAGATGATCGTGAAGGCCTGATCATCCTTCGCAGTACCAACTGGTGTAGTACTCTCCTCTATCGCTTCCAATACATCCTTCTCCTTCAGAATTCTAATAATTGTAAAACGCCAGGCGTTATAGTTGTTCTGACCTGTGGCCATTGAGCCATGCAACTTCTCGATGGACTGGGTGAGGGAGGTAGTCCTGCTCTGGCTGGTCTTACTCATTGTGGTGCTCTCGCCACTACCATTATCTTGGGTGGACATTGGGGAAGGCTTGATACCTGCTGCCTTTGCCAAAGTCTTGATATGTCCTCCTTTGGCGGAAGGCTTGAGATGTGATTCTTGGAGAGGTTCTAGCTCTGGTTGGGACGATCGGCTCAGGTTAGATAACACTCTCCGGGCTCATAACCTATTATTATCAGGGAATGAGTATCGATCGTATGTATGAAAAGTGTATCAGTAGAGAGTAGTAAGAGACTCGATATATTGGATGCGTTGTGGTTTTTCCAACTACCCTTCTACATGTGTGCGCAGACAAGACCCTCAAGTACAGAAACAAGAAAACAATGACTTCCATCGAGATTGTAATCCTATCACCCCATTCCTAGAACTTCTTGTACGATCTGCTAACGTCTCATTACCCCGCTTCTTCTCTTCGCTCTCCCCTCTTCATACTGACCGCTTAGCCCGCTATTCCGCACTGCATACCCCTCATTTCTTGACCGCTAGTAATCTGCACTGGCTTTGGCAGTGGTCACCATGTTTCAGCCTCACCGGTACAAGGTGCGGATTCTTTCTAACTTATTCTAGTGACCGAGGGAAGCTGGGCTCAGGGGATTCACAATACCATTTAGATGATATTCAAGAGGATGCAAACAATAAACCATACTTTTGAGGAGATTCAACCCCAAAGCCCCAGCCTGCCTCTTATTTTCTTACTAGAGTTCAGGCAAAACAGAGCAGACACTGACATAGGTAGCCTCAGCTGAGGAGATACCGATATCACAGCTTGCTCAATTTGAAGTTAGCATTCTCGAGTCTGGTGCTAAGCACCCTGCCGTGCCATAAACTTCGGGGCTCTAATGGCAGCCCACTAACGCCCAAACAGCGAAACAGTGTCTATGAAATCAAATACCAAGATTCAAGCACGGGGTTTCCATTACCAACTTACAACGTAGGGGCTAACGTGCCGTTTGATTCAACTGCTGCTCCTTGCTCTCACGACTCATGACCTCAACAATGCTCTCCACCAACTAGACTAGCTAACGGTAAATACATGAGCAAACACAAAAAAAAAATAACATAGCCATCCTCCAATCCCTTTATTCATTGCGACACATATACATTTTCTTCTACACCTGTCCCTCTTTTCCTTCAGTAATCTCCCATGCAAACAAAAGCAAGGCCAACATTACAAACACACACACTCTAGAGCATTCACAAGATCAACCCTGTGGAACCTGCCTTCCTTCCCGCCCTAGAGCGACTCCAGGGCCCAGGCCTATATCCGAAGACTTTCCTTCAATGAGAAAGGGATAGGCTAGGTGCTCTGCCGACGATGCCTAGCAGCATTGAAAACTTCCAACAACCTTGTACGAACTGACAGTGTCAGCCATTTGAGGTTGTAGCTGATGAGAGAAAGTGCGAACATTGTGCAGTGGATCATTGTAGAACCCAACCAATTTCGGGAGATCTCCTAAAATGCTCTTTCACTTGCTTTGGATTGTGGGGAGGAATGTGAAGGTGCGGGGAGAGAGAGAGATTGATAATGGGATCTATGGAAGATTAGCGAGCTATAAGGAGCTTTTGTTTGTACGTCTGTCATTACTATCAGTTTAGTTTGTAATAATGAAAGTCTTGAATACACGCCCCAACCCTTGCTACTAAGTGCTCGAGGCATTAGAGAATCTTCTCATTGTGCCGTCTACCACTGCACTATCGATTTTCCTATTGTGATATCAATGGCGGACCTTGTTAGAAGATATCAAGATATCTCCTGTAGTGTAAAGCCCCCTGACATCCACCACGTTTTAGAGCACTATAACCTCAGGTTTCTGGGCCAAAATCTCGGGATTGCATTAAGGCAATGTTACAAGCAGGCCCCATCGCTCTCTGTTGGATGCAGGTCAAACTATTAGCCATAGTGGGTCACCTTTGGGGTGAATGGACCCCCAAACCTGACAGCCACTCCTTTTGATGGACGGTGGGCCCAAGCGTCGTATATAATGCCCTAAAACTCAAAGAATTACCCTTGTGGCACCACCCGCCCCTCGCTCTTCTTTTTAGTAGGCGACTCAATGACACTTTAAGATAACTTGAGTTTCTATATGCTTCACTCAGAATACACCGCAGATTGTTAACCTGCCAATTATGGGATTCTTGTATCTTGCCCTTCTCTATGGATCCTTCATGCTCCCATATAGTTGGCAATATGTCTGCTAGCCTACCAAGCACCCCCGGAGTGCGGAATGTGACTCTACTCGTTGTTAGTTAAGTTAATCAAACCTTACTATTGAGTCTGGGGCAGAAATAATATCTCGAAATGTAAAGTTGAAGATTCCTACCTCCGTAATTTATCCTACTTCTTTTTTTCTCTCATCTCAGTGTTGGATATTAGGTTTAAGCCTTCCTTGCCCCCGCCGTCACTGGTGATACCTTATGACCGCTTGCGTAACCTACAGGTGTATAAGGCTATCTAGGGATCCCATACTTTTTCTGCTTATCCTTCATCTTCCTTTCACTCCGTTTTCTATCAAGGGTTTGTAGGAGGGCTGCCAGCCTGGAAAATAGCCGGTAGATATCCAATTTTGCCGGCTAGGGCGGGAGGAAGTTTGTACACTCTGTGGGTTCTTCCCGGTGCCAGTAACCTTCCTGCATAGGCTATCCCATTAGTAAAGATTTTGTTCTTAGGTGGCTAAGGTAAGCTGATGCCTATAAATATCTCAAAATCGTCAAACATATCTAGAAATGGCCATAAATATTTTCAGCTGCTGGAATATATCTTTAGCTATTCTCTTATATGGGTGTAAGATCTCAAGACTTCATTTGATTGTTTCATACCCGCCTATAGCCGGATCTTTATTGTGCTCTGATTGTGTTGGTATTAGGTAATGGCGTTACTACTGATTATACTCAAAACAGAGAGATGAATTACTTATGACTATCTTCTTACTCTGTGATTATCGCCTTATCATCTCCACTTTTCACAACGGCCTCTTCACTACCACAAGGCTATCCAAGATGAAATAAGATTTACGAGTGGCTATAGGAAGATTGTTAATGGTGCCGAGAAATTCTAGGTGATGCCAATTTGGATTCTCCCACCACAACCCAATTAGCCTATGAAAGAGTCGATGTCTAAAATTGCCCTTTTGCGATATTTGAAGTCAGATGCAGGCAAGTGTGTTCAATCCGTGTTAGCGTTAACAAGTCGCTGAATATTAGCCAACTCTGTGCAATCATGCTTGATTACTCGGGAGCCCCCAGATATCTGTAGTCAGGCTAGGGGAGGACCGGCTAGATGAACTTCAGGAGTCGGACTGCAGTCCACATTCTAGTTGTGCTAGCCCCTGACCTGTCCCCTGGAAGCCCAATGCTTGACTAAGCCAGCCGTCAGTGTTGAGATTTATCGGAAGGCTACAGGCGAATGCGAGAAGTATGACGGGTTCCAGAGCAGTAGTGACTCCAAAGGATGCAAACGACTTGCATTACAAGTTAAATAAAGGGAAGAAGTGGAAGGGAGCAAAAAAGAAAGGGAAAGCGACGGAAGGAAGGAGGTGAGTGCAGAGGAAAGAGGAGGTGATGCAAGCGGTCACAACGTGTCACTTGTAACCTCAGCCACAGAGAAGGTTCTTATGTGGTGGATGATTGTTAGGACTACTTGTTAACCATATGCCAATGACCTGAATACTTGGAATGGGATGGACTGTACTGTAAGAGGGTGTGATATGGAATGCACGATACAATGAGAATGGGGGGTCAGGAATCAATTGAGTGGATCCTGAAATATCGACAAGAATGTGCTCTTCATGTATATACTAGTCTGGTAACCTCAGGTAAGATTGGAAGATTAGGCAAATATCAACATTCAATTTCCCGCATTCTATTGCCCTTTCTGAACCGAACAGAAGCTACACGATTACATATTACTTGGGAGAATCTTCGAGCACTGCGGTAAATATGATTTGCAACAGCCTTGCGGAAACGGTTTCTATCAATGGAAACATGCATCGAAAACCCCAACTCAACATTTAGCTACTTAGGGCACCTGTATCCGTGGATCTCCGGTATGTATCTGGGCTGCTGGGTGTGAAATATTGCAGTCTCTGACAGGGTGCTAGGCAGGGCCGGGGCCACTATCGATAGTCCTTCCATCGTGAGCAAACGGAAGGACAGCACTGCTTGTGCCAGATTGTGAGAGCTAATGGTTGAGACACCAGTGTCAAAGGTAGGGGGCAACTGTAAGGTAAACCATCGAGGAACGCACAAGAGATGTCTCACAAGACTATAATGATTAGTTCGGACACGTTTGATTTCGACTTGGCCTACTACCGGAGGTCCCACCATTAGGCCTCTTGTCCCCTGGAGCCCATCCAGCCCTCACCTTCTTCAGGGTATTCCGTCCTAGTACCTCCAAAAAGACAGCGTATAGGCAATAGTCTCTCTTATCCTATGCTACCCGCAGCTGGGAGGACTAGACCGCTGGGTACCTGCGCCTTGCCATCCTTCTCTACCTGCAGCCACTGGTCCTCCCGCACAGATATCCGGCATAATAGAACCCTGATCCATGCAGTACTCGTACACGCCCAAGCCCTGAAAATTGCCATCCGGACTTAGAAACCTTAACTTAAAATCACTCCAACCCAATTGAAAGCATAGAAACCTTTGTCCATCTCCTTATTATTCAATTACAGATTCTCACCATTCTACCTTTGCTGTTACGTAAGATATATGTAAATGTAGTGGACTACGCAAAGGACTACAAATCTCCCATACCCACCGGGTGCTTTATATAAACAGCAAACCGAAGATCTCCTTGAAGGGGACCTCAGGCCTTTGACACCCAAATATTCAAGGATCTTTCAATTGAACATTTTAATATGAAGACTCACACAATTCAATCACAAGTAACTGAATAGATGCTAGCCACTTCCGGTTTCAGATTTTCTCGAGAAGGAGTCCAAACCACTCCTGAGATTGCCGATTTTCCTTAGATATCTGCATGGCAACGATGCTGCTAGCTGCAATTATCTACCATGACCATCCCCACGGCTCATGGCGAGAATCAGTCCTGTGGCGGCAGGCGCAATATTATTTCCCTACAATACCTGTTACTATGAGAATAGCATAATAACTCAAGCTGATGATATATAGTCAAAAAGAAAATGTTGTAACAAAATACAAGGCTCCAAGAGTGACGCAGAGACTATAACATAGAGGGGGTGGTATTAGTAGACATTTCGGTTGAGGTTGCGATTGCAATAGGCATGGTGATTATTATGATGGGCGAATATTGCAGGGGTTATGACTGCGCTCGTTTTCAGAGGACTCATTCTCGCCGTGAGAAGTATTTAGCAAACAACCAAAGCAAATTTTGCGATTTTTATATGCTAAACTCTCTTTCCTTGTATTCCTGTTTGATTATCAAAATTTGTTATACAAAGGCATACTTAGGATAAGCAGGAGTGAGGGTTTGGGCTTGAGTCTCCCACGGCTGCTTCATTGGCTCTTTGTAGGATATCCATTCTGCATGCCAAGATTGAATTACACTCTATGATTAGAATGACAGTTACAGCAGCACCTGCTGCAGCAGCCACCCCCAATCTTGTGGAAGGCGAAGTGGGAGACTACCGTGGAGGTGGTGGATTACAACTTTGTTACTTAAACACCTTCTCCAGAATAATTGATACAGAGTTCTGTAGGTAGCTTTCACATATTCCTAGTTAGGGCCCGTTGACATAGACGGAGGAAGCTGTGCAGGGAAAATAGATGGAAGCGTGTTTACCTAATATCCCCTCTTCTATTATTTGTTGTGAAAATTTCGATTAACAAACGTGAGGCGTGCAATTAGCAAGCTTGCAATTCACAACAGCGCTCGGCAACTGGGATTTTGGACAGACCAACGATATCTCCTCACAATCCTAAGATGGGGAATGTGGCTTCGAATTGGCACTAGATCATGGGAAAGGTAATCACCGGGGGTTGAAGGAAAATGGAGCAGATATCTAGCTTTTGTTGTCATTGCCGGCATGAAAGGTGAGGGGCATTGCAGTAGTGGGGATAGAGAAAGCTTACAACCCGACCTCTTCAGCAGCATCCTGTTTTGATCAGCTAGCAGCCAGAATATCAGATGGTTGAAAAGTAGGTAAACGGTTTTGCCACGTCTATTGGGATCTGATGCTAGTTGTCAGGCCAGTAGCTAGCTTCCCAACCAAAAGTTCTAAACTATCTAGATCGATGGGTAAATGGGCCCTTACTAACTATGGGGAGGGCAACTTTAGCTCAAGGTTACCGGGCCAAGGAAGCAGCGGGCGGCCGCCAGTACCAAAAGGTCGATTCTTCAGAGAATAAGTTGGGATCTTGGCAAGAAGATCTATTATTACCATAGGCACGAAGTGGTGGGAGGGATTTCGGAGCTTCAGGGAAAGATTAACTTGCAACGGAGCTTAAAGGACAATGGTTTGTCGCAAGGCGTTATCCAATCCGGTTTCAGCCAAGCTTCTGGAAGGCTCGTCGAACTGAGTGTCCCATGTTTCTTATCCGAGGCTGCAACCCTCACCCTTGCCCTGCTGTGGCTACACAACTCTCCCATGAGGCTCTCGTCCCCCAGGTAAGCTACAGGTGCTGACAATCATTTCAAAATTGCGGGCGAGTAATAACCAGGGATTAATGACAAGTGATTTTTTATAACTCTAACCTTGATGATCCACTTTTTTGCTTAACAAATACCATAAGCGTGTTCTCTATCAATTACTCCCGGACGAACGCCCTATAGGCAGAGATTTTAATGTTGGGAATACGCCAGTGGATCCTAGGCAGGTTCTGTCTGTGCAAAGGATGGGACGTAGAGTATGGAGACAGAACAGTTGTATTTCCGTAAGGATATCGGCTTTTTAAAAAAGAGATATTGGCGAAAATTAGAGTGGAAACAAATATGAGATGGGAAAAAAAAAGCTAGGTGAACAAAAGGTCCAGAAGGGAGTGGAAGCCTCAAGGGGATCCGAAGGAAATCTACGGCGAAATGAGTCAGCGAAAACGACTAACCAGGGGTAGGCGGACTTAAGGGGTCGTGTGAAACAATGTACAGAAGTGTCTAACACATTACTCAGGCCGTCCTAGCCTTGAGAACTACCATTGCTATAGATGTAATAGAAAATAAATATTCAGCCAAAGTAACATCGGAAATGAAAGTCCCGTCGGTAGACGGACCACAGATACTGTATGTCCGTTTCAAGCCCCTGGATTGAAAGGAAATGCAGGGCTTGATATGCATATTATAAGATGAATGGAAAGCGAAGGAAGAAGAAAAAAAGAAAGAAAGCAGAGGTGTTGTTGGTCGCGGTCAAAAGAACCAAAGGGGAAGCTTTGGGGCGAGTAAAGAAATAGGAAAATATTCTTCCATGGGCTGAACAGCAGATTCATTGAGCAATGCCGACAAGGTATATGTGTTCAAGGAAACACTAGAAGCCAAAAAGGAGATGAGGGAATCTGGTGTAGCAAGAGCCAAGGACGGAAGAAATCAAAACTTCAACAAACACTGTTTGGAAATGCCCAATCCAGACACCAGCTAAATGCAATCCTAGCCATGGCAAAACCAGCAAGATTGAGAGAGGAAGGGTCCACAGGTTCCAGAACTTGCGATATGTCATAGTATTGACCATAAAGTGTAGCTTTGGTGCGATTGGTGGGGTATCCGAACCCGATTCTGATTCCACATATGGGCACGAACGTTGTCTTTGCTCTTGATTCCTCTGTTGGGAAGGCTCTCGCATCCTGGGATTTGGCAGTCGAGGCGCCTTTGGAGATCGTTCACGTCACTTTGAAGAATTAAGCCCTACTTTGTCTTGAATCGAGATTTGCAGATGCAACTGAGTTCATTACACACATACTCCCTGGGGAGAGTGTTCCGGGGCTGGGTTGGAGTTGAAGGGGAGGTGTGGCAATTGGAATGTTAGAGAGAGAGAAGCAGAGCGGAATGTCTAACTTATACGTGGCATTTATAGTTGGCGGAAGATAAGAAGAACCTCTGGTGTTCGTGCTAGCAGCGTTGGAAATCTAGTTCTCCAGGAGGTGGGCAATTGATCATTTGCTATCATTGGCATGAAACCCTGGACCGTTGACAGAATAGAAGCCATCGACCTCTGGATGGAGTGGTAGACTTTCGAGCTCTGAAGGTAGTAGGTGTAGTGTTTCAAATTTATTGACCAGAACTGCCCGCTGATTGCCAATGCTATCGCCAAGACTGTGCCTAATGGTTTCAAAATCAGGATGCCGCTTTCCAGATACATTGTGGAATAAGAGAGATCAGTTGGCTTACCTGGACCTTGTCATGCCTTTTGCTGGAGTGTCTAGATCGGCAATATCTCGGTGGCAATATAAACTATTAACAGAAGATAATTAGTGAAAACTGTGGGCACCTAATGATAATGTCTAAATACTAGAATGGGTATTATCTGGCAATCCAATGCAGTCGCCAATCCGCCACACTGCGGAATGCGATACTATTTCGGGTCTGTTTGCCAGGCACTCACAAAGTCGTGGAGCCCCCTGGCCTATGGTGCTTAGTATGGCTGTTAATTCCGCTTGGGTAGGTGGTAAGATTTTTTTGTTCAAGGAGAGGATTTGACGAGCCGCTTGGAAAAGGGTCCCCCATTGGCTTTATACTGAGAAGACTCGTCCTGAACCCAAGATGCCCCGATGTCCACTAGGGGCAAGTCTTCCGTGATCCCAACTAGTTCTTTGTCTGAACAGAGTGGAAATCGTCCAGTGGCGAGCGGCACTTTCCCAGTGGCAGGGCATTAAGAGACCTGCCGACAGATCGACACGAGAAGTAGATTAAACCTGCAGAATATACTGCGCGAGGGTGCACAAGATAGTTGATCGGGAGCCAAAAAATGTATTCTGAAAGGGCAGGTTTGGTAAGCCTGTATGCTGTCACTTTGCCATGTTATCAGCCCGAATAAATCACAACTCTCATAGGTTAGCGACATCTAGTACCAACCAAATCCGGTATGGGATATGATGCGCTGCAGGTGGCCCAATTCGAGAACGTCATGAAAGGAGGTTGTGGTTGCCCGTGTAGCGAGGCGCGGTGTATTTGCTCACTTTTTTGTCTGAACTGAGCCAGCAGTTTTTCCACCGCCCTCCCTTGGAAAGTGATATCAACAACCTAATAGATCCCTTTAGCATCCAGCACCTACACTGGTTATGTGGTCTTTGGCAAATCGAAAACGATACATACGGGGTAGCAGATTTTGGGTAGAAAAATTGGGGTTATGTTTTTCGTGAATTCGATTGGCATTCTTTTAGGTACATGCTAGCATAAAGAAGCCACCCCACTAAGCCTAAACCACTGGACTGCGGAGGTAGAACCTCCACCATGAGCAGGATGAAATACTGCGAAAAGTGGTAGGAACCGTCAAGCGCGAAGTACGTTGGAATAAGAAGCACCTGGGGTCTAACTTACGCTTGTGTCAAAATAACAGGCTTGAAAGCCCACGTTCTAGCTACAAAGAGTTAGCGTATGGCGTCTCAGTTTGATTTCGCGACGTAACTAGGGCTTGACGGTTCTTGCCCGTCTTTGCTCTACGTGGGTGACCAACATGGATCAATTACCAGTAATTTGTGTTAATCGTAACCTTGACCATATGCTTTGTTGCTCCCCTGAATAGCCCTGTTCATTACCCGCTAGGTTTGGTGGTTGGCACAGCTAACACTATCCGGTACCCATAGCAAATAACAAGTCTAAAGCCAAACTGGGGCTGTAGAGAGTAGGGAAGTTCCCATAGCCCTGAGACCCACCAGAGAGCGATGCCTATTTATCAAGTGGAAAGCAACTCCCTCTCTTATTCGTGAGATCATGCAACTTGTCGGCGCATTAACGGATATCCTCTGCTATGCCCCCGGTGTGTTCATAATCCTAAGGACAGGCATATTGGGGGAGGGGGGGTGGTCGATGGCGGCATTCATTTCAGAATGAGGGTCCATAGTAGCCACATTCTAGGACAGCGGGCTTCTCCGGCTTTCATGGGGGATGGGAGGAGGAGACAACTGCAGATGTGAGAACAAGTTGCGAAGCACTCCCCTTAATGCGAAGAGTTCCGTGGGGAAGCTGTGTTCGTGGAGGGCGACAATATGTAAGCAACAGGACTGCCAGTAGCGAGCCAGAAAAGCGGGGAATGGAAAAAGTGTTTTTTTGGGAGACAGGGAGAATGAACAGAAGTCCGCCGAACTTCGGCCCACATGTTCCATCAAGCCTGCATATGCTGCCGAGCGTCTGGACTGCAATCTCCGCCAAAGGTCGGATACCAGCATTGGACCATGGATAGAGTTGTGGAAGGGTGGGTCTGAGATTCATTCATCCTAGGTCATATGCACATGCAGTGGTACAAGTACATTGCTTCAACGGGCTATATTTGAATCAATCAGGGTGATGAGCTTGCCTATCTCTGCCCTAAAAGTGAGTCAAATTTGGTATAGATGAAGGGATCAGAGACATGTGAGTGAATTCAAAGGTAATAAAAGGGAATAAGGCTGACATTGGTGTGCGTGGGATTGTGTTGGACGGTTTCATACTCCCCAATGGTTACCATAAAAACTCAGGGATAACGAACTCGCCTGGAGGGCCCCCAGTTTTCAGTGATGTGAATGGGAGAAAGGCTAATAAGGCCGTCCAAAGCGTCTTGCTTATCTTATTTGGCCATTTTGGGAGCTCTCTATCAATAAGGCGGTCTGATTTCGCCGGACGACCAGACTGGCCAGTTCTTTATAGGCGAGTTTTTACAGTATGTTAAAAGGGAAGAAGCCGCGTAAAGGCTTTACAGATAAGAATCGGTGAATTTTGATCTTCCAAAGCGATACCTGGCTAAGCTCGGATATTATGTTATCAAGGCTGTTGCCAATTACATCCTGGTGTTCAGGGATGATAGCCCTACCCCGAGTACACAGAGAGCCTTTGCCACAGCACGTTTGTTCCGGGGAGTGATACTCGAGTATTGTAAGTGACCCTTTTGAGATACATGCCACACGTGTACCATACAGGAGGTGCAACATGCTCTGCAACGGGCATCTGGCATGGTCTGCGCCCTGGGTTTGAGAGATGCACCTTCGGCTACGGTAAATGGCGTTTAGCAGCCGCTATATCAAGCTGTAGGCTTAGCTACCTCATGAGCACAGTAAGTGCCTCGCGTCACAACCCCACTTTGCATACTTGAGCACTCATCACCTAGAATGCGCATTGCGATCATAACCCCCCAACCTTGGCTCACTGCCTTTATCGGCAAAAAAAACAGTCTGCGCCAGGGGCGCCCCATGCCTCTGGCACACCTAGCACACATAAGGTCAATCGCGAATCAGGACACAATGGCGATCTGACGTTGGGTCCTGATTTTTCGCGTCACCTGACGTGCCGCGCCCTGACGCTATCCTGACACGGACCCTACGTTCTCGCCGCCCGGACTGCGCCTGGTTCTCTACTCTTCTCTCCTGAACGTCTCTGATTCTCAGTTGCTGCACCAGGGTGACACCTGATTATCCGCCGGTCCATCCTGATCACCACTGATCCTGGCGTCTTCTGTCCTGACGTCCGATCTTTATTTCCCACACTTGGGCTTCCCTCGTTCCCACGCCTCACATCAGGATCCCATGATCCTGAGCTCTCTAGTCGTGGTATCTCCCTCCTGTGGCTTCTACTTCTAGACACTCTCAGCCGGCGTACCCTTATCCTGATTTCACCCTCTCTACGTGCTGTGTGTCCTGATAGTAGGTGGACTTTTTCTATTCTATCTGTACGCTCCCACATAATATCTAGATGCCCTGATGATGCCTCCCAGACGCGTGGGGAACTATCTCAACTCTGCCTGAAACAATCCCGATCTTGGGCACGGTCTATCCTCTACTTTCCGACTTCACACTATGAGGTTTACTATAAGATCGCGCAGACACGGCCGTGGCGCCTCCCTTTCAGCGATTCTACTACGGGTACTCCGAACCCCCAGATTACCCTTTACGTTCTCATATCAACACATCGCTGTCAAACACATACAATTAATTAAGTAAGCTACTCGACACATACGTGACATATTCGACACATCATTTCTTAATTACCCTCAGCAACGCTCCCATTGCCCCCCTGTTCCACATCCCCCCGCTCACTATCACTTGTCTCCTGTTATGCAGACTCTATTCTGTCAAGGATTAGCGAGAGGCGTCGCGATAGAGTAGGACTCAGAGTCCTGTCCAACAATAGTTCCCTATTCAGCTCCCATGAACCATCTAGGCATGGCGGAGAAGAATCGAGAAATCCGAGAACCCTGGGAGCTG